>ERZ778512.245-NODE-245-length-55005-cov-5.474122_pt1 | contig 55005 bp, 54 predicted proteins | sample MGYA00510346_ERZ778512 | MGnify/ENA primary metagenome ERZ778512 (study PRJEB29527, sample SAMN07138962) | mouse gut metagenome | material: feces | host: mouse | place: China:Nanjing | collected 2016-01-25 ...
AACATGTAAAATTTTTGTCATAATCAACAAATTTTACCCTTCTAAATTATCATCATACAATCCCCGAACGAGAAGAACCGATACCGCTCCTCGATAGCGGCACGATATGCGGCGAGGGTCTTTTCCCTGCCGAGGAACGCGCTCACAAGCATTATCAGCGTACTTTCGGGCAGGTGAAAATTCGTTATCAGCCCGTCAATACATTTGAACTCATAGCCCGGGTAGATGAAAATGCTCGTATCGTCAACCGCTTTGCCCGTTTGGGCGGCGCTTTCGAGAGTTCGGCATGAGGTAGTTCCGACTGCGATAACGCGACCTCCGCGCTCCTTGCAGGCGCGTATCTTCCCGGCGGTCTCGGGGGGGATCTCGTAATGCTCGGTGTGCATTTTATGTTCGAGGATATCGTCCTCCTTGACGGGACGGAACGTCCCAAGCCCGACGTGGAGCGTCACGTATGCCGTATCGACACCCATTACGCGCGCTTTGGCGAACTCCGTCTCCGTGAAGTGAAGTCCCGCCGTGGGAGCCGCCGCCGAGCCCGTCTCGCGGCAGTATATCGTATTGTAGCGGTCTTTATCTTTCAGCTTTTCCGTGATGTACGGCGGCAGCGGCATTTGTCCAATTCTGTCCAAAATATCGTAAAAGTCACCCTCATAGGTAAACCGAACAAGTCTGTTGCCGCCCTCGAGAGTATCGAGAACCTCCGCGGACAATCCCTCGGGAAAATCAACTATAACCCCGGGCTTTAGTCTCCGCCCGGGCTTGACCATGCTCTCCCACTCGTTAAGCCCCAGCCGCTTTAACAGCAGGAACTCGCACGGAACTCCTGTGTTCCGTTTAACTCCGTATATACGCGCGGGAAACACCTTGCTGTCGTTCATCACAAGCAGGTCGCCCTTTTGCAGGTAACCGCATACATTATAAAAGCGGTCGTGCGTTATTTCGCCGCTTTTCCTGTCGATCTTCATCAGACGCGAGCTGTCGCGCGGCTCGACCGGGGTCTGCGCTATAAGCTCCTCGGGAAGATCGTAATAAAAATCGCTCTTTAACATTGTAGCTCCATTCTTTTTTACATTTTCTTCTTATTATATCATGACAAGAATGATTTGTCAATGACCGACAGTCACAATGTGCTTTTGTCTCACATCATTGACAAAATTACAAAATGTGACAAAATAACCAAAGCTGAAGTTTGACGGTGCAATAAATTCTCCGAAAATGACACGATAACATATTGACAAAATCCGCATAATATGATACAATAACAAAGAACGTTCAATCCTTACAGTGATAACGTTTAAATCTCAATAAACATAATATTGGGAAATAGGAGCGGCACTTTGCCGCATGGTAGAGGTGCGGAGTAGATGAGTAGCGCAGCTTTCATGTCCCTCGGAGGGCGCGGCGCGAAAGGCGAACCGCCGAGGAGTGTACAGTCCGTGATGTGCATATCCGGTTGTGCGTTGAACAGGCGTATGACTGTCATCGAGTATTGTGTGCCGCTGATCAGCGTTTTGACCTTACAGTAAAAACATTGAAATTACGCGCAACGCAATATTGGGAACGGCAGCGGCAACATGCCGCCGGGGTTGCTTGATGGAGTGCTATCGCAAATCGAATTTGCAGCATTAAACAGCATTGCCGGTGATTTATCATCGGTTTATTTTTTGTATACAAAGAAAGGGAACAGCTATGAAGGAACAGTTTAAAGTAGGCATTATCGGCGCGACGGGAATGGTAGGGCAGCGTTTCGCTACGCTGCTGGAGAACCACCCGTGGTTTAAGGTCGTCGCATTGGCGGCTTCTCCGCGTTCGGCGGGAAAGACGTATAAGGACGCGGTCGGCGAGCGCTGGTACATGGATACCCCCATGCCCGCGGAAATGGCGGATATTATCGTCAGCGACGCGACCGCCGATGTTGACGAGATCGCCGCAAAGGTGGATTTCGTATTTTGCGCGGTGGATATGAAAAAGGACGAGATAAAGGCTCTCGAGGAGCGCTACGCAAAGGCCGAATGTCCCGTAATGTCGAACAACTCCGCGAACCGCTTTACTCCCGACGTGCCTATGATAATCCCCGAGGTCAACGCGGATCACGCGGCTATTATCGACGCGCAGAAAAAGCGTCTCGGCACTAAGCGCGGCTTTATTTCGGTAAAGTCGAACTGCTCCATTCAGAGCTATGTTCCCGCGCTGTCGCCGCTCCGTAAATTTGGTATCACCGAGGTTCTCGCTTGTACTTATCAGGCGATATCCGGCGCGGGAAAGACATTTGAGACATGGCCCGAAATGGTCGACAACCTTATCCCGTACATCGGCGGCGAGGAGGAGAAGTCCGAGCAGGAGCCGCTGAAGGTCTGGGGTCACATCGAGGGCGGAGAGATAGTTAAATGCGACAAGCCGCAGATTACCACGCAGTGCCTGCGCGTACCCGTGTCGAACGGTCACTTTGCGGCGGTATTCGTAAGATTTGAAAATAAGCCCACGATCGAAGAGATCAAAAAGATATGGGCGGAGTACGCGGCAGAGCCGCAGGAGCTGAAGCTCCCGTCCGCGCCCAAGCAGTTCCTCAATTATTTTGAGGAGGACAATATGCCGCAGGCTAAGCTCCACCGTAATCTTGAGGGCGGTATGGCTGTTTCTATCGGCCGTCTGCGTCCCGATACGCAGTATGATTACAAGTTCGTGTGCCTGTCGCACAACACGCTCCGCGGTGCCGCGGGCGGTGCTGTCGAAATGGCGGAGCTGCTTGCCGCTAAGGGTTATCTTGATTGATTGTTTTTCATCAACGAAAGGAAATGCGTATGAATAAAACTATATTTACAGGCTGCGCTACGGCTATTGCCACTCCTATGAACGCCGACGGTTCTATCAATTATGAGGAATTCGGCAGGCTGATAGATTTTCAGATCGACAACGGTATCGACGGACTTGTTATCTGCGGAACAACGGGAGAATCGGCGACTATGACCGACGATGAACACGTCGAGGTAATTCGTTACGGTATTAAGCGCGTTAATCACCGCGTTCCCGTTATCGCGGGCGCGGGCAGCAACGACACCGCCTACGCGGTCGAGCTTTCGAAGGAAGCGGAAAAGGCGGGCGCGGACGCGCTTTTGCAGGTCACGCCGTATTACAACAAGGCTTCGCAGCGCGGACTTATCAAGCATTTCACGGCTATCGCGGACGCGGTGAGCATACCCAATATGCTGTACAATGTTCCGTCGCGCACGGGCGTCAATATCGCGGTGGACACGTACAAGGAGCTTGCAAAGCACCCGAACATCACCGCCGTAAAAGAGGCTTCGGGAAATATGGACACGGTAATGCAGCTTTCGGCGTACACCGATCTGGATATTTATTCGGGCAACGACGATGAGGCGCTGTGTTGTCTGGCGCTCGGCGGCAAGGGTCTGATCTCGGTATCGTCCAACGTCGTGCCGCGCGAAAAGCATGACGAGATTGTCCTGTTCCTCGACGGCAGGCACGACGAGGCTCTGGAGATACAGAAAAAGCTCCTCGCGCTCGACAAGGCTCTGTTTATGGACGTGAACCCCATACCCGTCAAGGAGGCGCTGAACATCATGGGCTTTAAGGCGGGCGAGTGCCGTCTGCCGCTCTGCTCTATGACCGACGAGATGATCGCGAAGCTGAGGGCGGTTATGGAACCGCTTGGATTAGTCGGCTGTGTAAAGTAATAAATAACCTGTCCACGTAGCGGCTCAACGGCGTGTTTCGAGCTATGTGGACAGGTTTTAAAAATAATAACGGAGAAATAAAAACCATGACAAAGATTGCTATCACAGGTGCTTGCGGACATATGGGCCGTGTTATCGCCGGGCTTATCGCCGAACGCGCAGACTGTTCCGTCAGCGCGGGTATTGACAAGTTCGGCGACAAGTACGCCGACTTCGAAGTATACCGCAGCGTATTCGATCTGCCCGAAAAGCCCGACGTCATCATCGACTTTTCGCACCCCTCCGCCCTCACCGATCTGCTCTCCTACTGCAAGATGAACAACGTTCCCCTTGTCATCGGCACGACGGGCTACTCGGACGGGGAAAAGCAGACGATCACTGCCGCCGCAGAGCAGATACCCGTATTCTTCACGTTCAATATGTCGCTGGGTATCAATCTGCTTGCGGAGCTGGCGAAAAAGGCGGTGCAGATACTCGGCGGTCAATTCGATATTGAGATCGTCGAAAAGCATCACAATCGGAAAAAGGACGCGCCCTCGGGTACGGCGATAATGCTCGCCGAGGCTATCAACGAGGAGCTCGGCAATGCTAAGCATTATGTTTACGACCGTCACTCCGTCCGCAAGCCGCGCGACAAGGACGAGATCGGTATGCACTCGGTTCGCGGCGGCACTATCGTCGGCGAGCATGATATCATCTTCGCGGGTCATGACGAGGTGATAACATTGTCGCATTCGGCGCAATCACGCGAGGTGTTCGCGGTCGGCGCGGTCAACGCGGCGGTGTTCCTCTCTGGAAAGTCCGCGGGACTGTACGCTATGAGTGATATGATCAAGGAGAATTAACTATGAAGATTGAAGTAACCGAAAACATATCGGCGGTATCGTTCAATAATGTGCCGCTCAACAAGACCGTAATGGAGGACACTCTGCGGACGGTCGCGGACGCGGGGATAAACGTGGATATGATATCTATGACCGCCCCGACGTCGGAAATATTCAGCTTTGGGTTTACGGTGAGCGACGACGATATGCCCAAGCTGCTCGGCGCGGCAAAGGTGCTGCGCGAGAACGGCGTAGTCGCGCCGATGATAAACAGCGGAAATCGCAAAATCGTTATCAAGACGGGCGAAATGACGGAGACCGTCGGTTTCGCGGCGCGCGTTTTTGAGATACTCAACCGCCTTGACGCTATGATACTTATGATAACAACAGGCGTCGACGAGATATCCATGCTTATCCGCGACGCGGACGCGGACGTTGTTGTCGCGGCGTTTGAAAAGGAGTTCGCATGAATTGGACAGTGATAGCGGCGGCGTTGGGAACGGCAGATACCTCCGAAACTCACGAGGCTACTCTGAACGACGCGGTTCAAGGGCTTGTCACAAAGCCTGAGGAAACGCTGTCGGCGTTCGGAAAGTTTTTTCAGGAGCTTGGCAACGCCCTGCTCGCCGCTATTCCCACGATAATCCTCGCGGTCGTTATCCTCGTTGTCGGGCTTATCCTCTCAAAGCTTGTCATCAAGCTGCTGTCCAAGGGGCTGTCCAAGACGAAGCTGGAGCTTACGGTCACGAAATTTACCGCGCAGATGGCGAAGATCGTGCTGTATACCCTGCTGATAACGATAGTGCTGAACATTCTCGGCATACCCGCGACCTCTATAATCACCATTATCGGCACGGCGGGCGTGGCTATCGGTCTGGCGCTCCAGAACTCGCTCGCGAACGTCGCGGGCGGTTTCCTGCTGATGATAACCAAGCCGTTCAAGATCGGCGACTACATAATCACAAACGGTGTTGAAGGCACGGTCTCACAGATCTCGATACTGCATACGCGGCTGGATTCCGCCAGCAATCAGGCGGTGTTCGTGCCGAACGGTCTGGCAATAAACGCGACTATCATCAACAACAACGGCAACGATACCCGCCGCGTCGACCTCACGTTTTCAATTTCGTATAACGACGATTTCGTGACCGCGCAGGGAATTATCCTCGGACTTATCGAGGCGCACCCGCTGACGCTCAAGGACGTTGCGCCTACGGTACGTATGAAGGAGCACGGTGAGAGCGCGATCGTCATTGTTGCGAGAGCGTGGTGCAGTACCGCGGATTACTGGGACGTGTATTTTGACCTCACCGAGCAGGTACGCGCGGCGTTCATTGAAAACGGTATCGAAATTCCGTTCAATCAACTGGACGTTCATGTGGTGGATAATCAATAAATCAACAAAAAACTCGGCAGCCGCTTAAAGGCTGCCGAGTTTTTTACAGTATATCAACGCTGAGCAGAAATTGGTTATGGTTATGGTTATGATGAACACCATAGTCGAAGCGTTGCGGAAACCGCTGAGCACACAATATATACTTTATAAATATCTTAAATACCGAAGTGAGTTTGATACACATTGTAAGTGGCTTGAAACATATGTACTGCCCGAAGGTTACTTCTTCCGTCGAGATTACATATGTGAAATTATAAACTACGATTTATTTACCAATGAGCCGAAGCTGCCGCAGGTTTTATTTTTCGACAATTATACCGAAGACGAGCTTAGAGCTTCCCTAACCGAGTTGGATCACGCAGCATCTCACAAATCAAAAAAATGCCTGATTACTATGGGAAATATAAGTAAATAATTCACAAGACGAAGGCGCAGCAATGTTTCCACAACTGCGCTTTCGCCTATTATATTTGGAAGAATTTAACCAGACTTAACGATCATTGCCCCGCCAGCAATGGCAGCAATTCCCCTAACAACAGCAACACCCTCAACACCGGTGTTAACATTCGGCTTGTTGTCATCTGCGGGAGTACTGTTGTCATCAGAGGGCTTAATGGGAGTGGGGTTTGCATGAGGATTTGTGATCTCGTTCTTTTCGGTTACCCACGGCATCTGATGTTTTGTGCCGGCTGCATCTTCACAGCAAACCGTTACATCGTCACTCTTGGTAGAAACGTGATTTGTTGTTGAAATGATATGCATTTCGCAACAATTTATAAGCGGCTTTCTATTTCGCCAAGCTCCGGCAGGCAATCTATCGCGCCTTTGCCCTGAGTATTCAGCGCACCGCAGACATTTCCGAAACGCAGGGCGGAGTTCAGGAAATCCGTTGTCCACTCATTTCTCGGTTTTGATGAGAGCTTTGTCAGAACTCCGGCATAAAACGCGTCTCCCGCTCCGGTAGTGTCGATAGTTTTTACCAAGATCGTCGGTACAATATTAACTTCGCCGTGATAATGCCACCGGCTTCCCTCGCCTCCAAGAGAAACACACACCAGTTTATCTGTCAGTTCGGAAATATACTCCTCGGTAAATATGTCCGCTTCATCCTCGGAAAACTTAACGATATCCACTTGTTTAATAATTTCCTTATAACGTTCCACAGCATCTTTTTCATCACGGAAAATATCCGAACGATAGTTGATGTCGAACGCAATAATTTTATCAATGCTCTTGGCTTTAGCGATTATGCGGTTTGCGTATTTTCTGCCTATATCTTCGCTTAGCATAAGAGAGCCGACACATACTATATCCGCCTGTTGGAGCAATTCGTCCGGAACGTCGGGAATATGAAAATCTGCCGTATCCTTGCGGTAAAAGCAGAACGAACGCTCTCCCGACTCGTCAAGCTCGACAAAAGCCAAAGTTGTGTTGTGATGTTCGTCAACGGTGATAAGACATTTGTCCAAATCGCGTTCTTTTGCAAATCGGAGCAGATATCTGCCTATTATGTCATTGCCGACATTGCCGACAAACGCCGCTTTACCACCAAATTTTTTTATCGCGCACGCCACATTGAACGGCGCTCCTCCCGCCTTGCGTTCGTAACAGAACGCGCCGTTGTGGCATGAGCCTATCATATCCGCGAGTATTTCACCTATACATAATATCATATCAATCCTTTACGGTTGTATCGCCAATTCTGAAGGTTGATCCACCCTCTGTTCGTACTGCTGTTTTCTCACCGTTTATCTTTTTGATAACCAGATCTATAGCAATTTTCGCCATTTCCTCGATATTTTGCCGAACCGTTGACAGTTCAACTCCCATCATCGAGCTGTCCATAATACCGTCAAAACCGATTATCTGAACGTCTTCCGGAACACGTCTTCCAAGTTTGTTAAGCTGATTATACGTGATAAGAGCCAACGTGTCGCTTGAAGCGAAAACCGCGTCTACATCGGAATAGTACGAAAGAAATTACGCTACAACATCTTACTCCTCTCCATGTTTAAAGTTTGTCTTGTAAAGCCGCTCCTCAAGACCCAGCTCCTTTACGCAGTCGCTGTAAGCCTGATAACGGTAGCTTGTCTCCGAGAACGTCTCGGTCGTGCCGCAAACACATCCATTTTTCCTCGCGCCGTGATCATACAGCCAGCGCACCGCATTATATGACTCACGGTAATTATCGCTCGTCACGCACGGCAGATGCATATCCATACGTCCGTCCATCGTGACGATCGGCATAGCGGAATCAAATCCATCATAAGCATAGTGAGTGCTTATGATTATACCATCTACGCGCTGTTGTCTTATCATATCCAGCATCGATATTTCTTTTTGCTTGTCGTCCTGCGAGTTAATGATTATAAGACGATAACCTCGTTTATACAGCTCATCCTCGCAGTAATACGCAAACTTTGAAAAGAACGCGTGAAATATTGTGGGAATGATCAGAGCCACACAGCCGGTCGTCTGCTTTTTGAGATTGCGCACCATTTGATTCGGCATGAAGTTCAGTTTTTCCGCCGCAGCCTTGACCTTTGCAATACTCTTTTCGCTTACCGAACCGGTTCCGCTCATTGCGCGGGAGGCTGTGCCCAAGCCAACGCCCGCCTCTCTTGCTACGTCCTTGATAGTTGCCATTTATATCGCCCTTTTCTGCCTATTGGTTTCATTTTCACGGGGTGCGTCAAATATGTTATCCCTAATATAATTATAACACACTATACCCTGAAAAGTCAACCGTACTTGGGAAAAAATCAAATCGCTTCCGATGCCCACGGAAGCTCCGTGGTCATATCGCCGCCCTCGCAGGTGTAGGTTACCGTGTCCGTGTTGCCGATAAGAGCAGAGAGTACCGTTGAGGTGTCTCCCTCATAATAGGTTATGATATCATCAAAGTGAGCTGCCCCCCAATCGGAGGTTTCTGTATCTGCAAGCTCAATATAAAGCGTCTTGCCAAGATGCTGTGACAGATCGGCAAAATAGGTCGTCATTGTGAGATTGCGGCATCCCTTTTCAACGTGCGGATTTTCGTTGTCGTTCCATGCGGTATTCTTGAATTCCGCAAGCTGTTCGCCGCTTGCCGCGTCGAATACGCGAAGCGTTGCCGCGCGTCCGCCGAGTCTGAATGAGATAACGCCCGAACCGCCGAGTACAAAGTCGGAGGACTTCACGGAATAGGTTTTGTCCTCACTCGCGGAGTTTACCCCGTCAAAGTGGAAACTGCCGGCATGGTTGTAGGTCGCGCCCGTCCAGCCGAATTCCGCGCCGCTGACAGCCCCGTCAATGTTTATCTCGCCATCAGTTACTGTCCAGCCCGTGAGGTTGCCCGTCTCAAAGCCGCCATTCATTACTGGGTTTTCGGTGGAAACGTCTATTTTAAATGTTTCCTCGGCTTTAATATCACCGAATTTGGCACAGTAGGTCACAGTATCAAAGCATACCGCGCCGAAATCACCGCCGTCGCGCTCGTCAACCAGCTTGATATACAGCATCTTGCCGATAAGGCTGACCACCAGAGCCGCCCTCGGGAGCATATGTGGAAGCGTTTATGTAACGTCTGAGCATATTTTCGGAAAGCTCGTTGTCTTTGAACACTTCCTTGGCGCTTACCTTGAACAGCTCTGTACCGGCTGCGATATCGCCTATAGGTTCGTCATTACATACCGCCACATAGATAGTGTTGTGATTAGCGCTGCTGAGCAGAAAACTGATAATTCCCGTTTCGGCTAGCGTGAACGTCGTAGAACGGATAGCGCCCGTTCTTTCCTCTCCCGCAAGAAAACCGTCAAGGAAGTAGCTGCCCTCTGCGTTGTACTCTCTCGTGTCCCAGAACTTCTCGGAAGAGGACTTGATCGCATTGGGATTATTTAATATATAATATAATATAATGACCGCAGGGTCGTCGCTGCGGTCATCTGTTGTTATTAAACAATACTTATTATCGTGCGGGGTTAGCTCGGTATCCTTAAATATGGTATTACTTCCTCATTCCAATAGTCATCAATATAATCATATCCATAGTATCCATATTCATTGATGTCATCATTGCTAAATTCCGAAAACTCATAATTGTACAGCTCTATCAGCCGTATCAACAGCGCCTTTTCGTCAACAGACACGAGGTGCAGTGTAACATTCATTTTCTTCATTCTCCTTCAAACCTCGATTTGTTGAACGTTCTTAAAAGCTATAAAACACAATAGCACAGCCAAATGGAGACCGAGTACTTTATTGCCGCAGATTAGCCGAACAACACGTCGGTCAGCCACACATGGGCGGTATCGAGCGCCTCGTAGAAGCCGATATAATCACCCTTGCGCGCCTTTGCGACGTCCGCGGGATTTTTCGGGAGGAGCTGAACCATGATCTTGTTGGGAACCTCCTCGTCGGCGATTTTCTTGGTTTCCTTGATCGTGAGCTTAGCCGCGAACGCGTCGCCCGCGCTGCCGTAGAAAATCGTGTTTCCGCTGCGGATAAGGGGGAAACCCCTGTAAAATAAAAGCTTGTTGTTTGCCATTGTGTACCTCCGTTAATAACCTGTGTCGGGAAACCGCGCCAAGCCACAGGACGCTTGTGCGCATCGGCGAACGTTACCAGTCGTAATTGACCGTGCCGCCGTTTATCAGCGCGTCAACGTTCTCGATGAGACGTGTGACGTATACCTCGCGAACCTTGAATATCGTTCTTCCGTTGAGGTTAATTATATACTTTCTGCCGCCGTCGGAAATGAATTCGACCACGTCCTCCTCGGTACCGTAGGTATCGAAGTACTCGCTCTTGTAGCGGAACTTCACCGACGCGGCGGGGGCGGTATCGGTTTGCTCGGTATACATCTCCTCGCCTATCGAGCTTATCAGCTGCTGATACAGCTTTTTGAACTCATCGCCGTCAAGCTCGCTGCCGTTGTGGAAGAACCGTTTATTTTCGCCGTCGATATCGAACTTGAACTCGCCGTCGGGCAATGTCACCGTAACGTTATCGACGGTGTAGATATACGGCGAGATAGGCTGTCTGGATATGATAGTCGATACGTCGAACGTATACCACGGCGCGTTGTCCTTGGCAAGCGAATAGATACCCGGAGTGCCCTCGAGCACCGCGTAATAGCCACTTACGGTAGTAAGTGACGGCGAGCTTTCGGTGCCGCCCTCGGTCTCGGAGACTATCTCGTTTCCGAGGAGCAGAGTCCTGATATTGCCGCCGTACTTGAACGTCATCTTCAAAAACGGATCATCAAGACCGCACGCCTTCATATTCTCCTCGGTTTGCTCAAGATATTCGCACGCGTCCATTGTCATTGAATACATGGCGTTGCAGACGCTCTTGCCCGTGGTTATGTCTATCTCGGCGGTTATCGGCTTTACAAAGCGGTGAGTGTTGAATGTGGTGAGTATGCTGTCCTCGTTCTCCGCCTCCTCCGCGACGTCGAACATAAAGCGTATCTCAACGTCCTCGTCGATATCCTTGCGCCATATTTTCAGATAGTCCAGCTCGTTTGAGCCGTCGTTGTTGTAGCCGTCGGTCAGCACGAGATTTGCGTATCGGTTTACCGACGAATACGCTCCCGAAACACTGTAATAATTCACAAGATAGACCGTATTGCTCCCCTCCGTACAGCAATACGCAGTGGATGTATTCGCGGGATTCTGTATGCCGAAGTTCAGCTTTATCCTGCTGCCGTCCTCAAAGCTTACCTCCGCGCTCGCCGCGGGGCTTTCAAGACCGTACTTTGCAAGATCGTCCGCATTTTCCTCGACGACGCTCTTTGCGGGAAGCGCGGCAAGATTGTTCACGAAATTGCGCACGGTGGTATCGCTCTGCGGAACGCCCTTGAGATCGACACTCGTCCAGTAGTACTCGTCCTTTGATGAGACCTTCCCCTCGCTGTCCGTTGACGATACTACGCGCTTCTGACGCTCAAACGTATAATTACCGTTTTCGTTGGAAACGGCGAGACTGAGCACGTTGTCGGTCTGCTGACCCGTGATGTTTACGGTCTCGTCTACTACCGCCGAGGTGATGTCATCGGACGATGAACTGTCCCCGCCGTTCTTGGGAGCGGTGAGCATTAAGACCATCATCACAACGCCGAGCACCAGCAGCACTCCCGCCGCAATTATGACCGATTTTACGGATTTAGTAAGCTTCATTATCTATGCCTCCTGCGCACCCAGATGACGATACCGAGCACGATCACCAGCACGGGGATAACTATACAGAGCACGACAGCAAGCACATTCGCTGTCGCGGCGTTCATCTCGAACGTCACGTTTGAGAACGTCTTGGATTTTATCGTGATACCGTCGTCCTTTCCGCTGATATTATTGAATATTCCGAGGAAAAGCTCGGGATTGTTCGCGTTGTTGTATGACAAAAAGCTGTCGCCCGATATCTGGACGGAGCCTACGACGCACAGTCTGCTCTTCGCGCCGTTCGTGTGGACGTGCGACGACATTACGATATCGTTGAATGTCCCGCTCTCGGCGGAGTCTATGCTGAAATTCTCGTCCAGACCCTCGCCGAGCGGATACAAAAACGCGTTGTCGTAGGTCGTCATCAGTACCTCGCGGTCGTTAGAGCTTCTGTCGAGAACGTACACGGGGCGGAGGTCCGCACCGAGCGTGTACAGACCCGAATCGAGCACGTCCTGCGTATATTCCGTGTCTGCTATCTCCTGCAGATGCGCGAACAGGGTCATACTGCTGATAAGGTAGTTCGCGTCGCTCTGCCCTATCCTGTAATACCCCACGGATACTCCCCAGTCGTTGAGAAAGCTCTCGACATTCGGAGTCTCCGGCTGAGAGGTAGAGGCGAAGTAGAACACATTCTTGCCGTAAGCTCCGCCGTTGTCGAGATACTTATCGAGCTTCGAGAGCTGAGACGCGTCCGGGTCAATAGAAGGCGCGTACATTATCACGAAGTCGATATCGGGGTCAATGGTATCGGTGGTGGTTAGGTTGAGCGTTTCGGTCTCGTAGCCGTTCTTGGAGAGCAGATTACGCAGCGCGGTGCTGTCGCTCTCGCCGTAGCCCTCAGTGAACGCCACTCGGATAACGTCCTCGTTTGAGACCGCAAGCATTGCCGACACCGCCTCCTGCTCGATATTAGAGCCCTCCACGACATACTGACCGTATGTCTGCAAATAGCTCTGACTGAACGAAAAGTACTCGTAAGGCGACAATATCTTATGCCGCCCCGTCTTTTCGCACTCGACGACGATATAGTTCGCAGCGAGGGTCTCACCCTTGAACTGCGAGGTATAATTCGGGTTCTGATCGAGATCGAGGTAGTTCACCTTGATGTGACCGCCTGTCATTTCCATTTTCTTCAGAAGCTCGTTTATCTGCTTGTACGCGGCGCTCTGCTCTTCGAAATCCTTCTCGGTTCGCAGAACGGTGAGCGTGATATCAGTATTGAGCGTGTTCGCAAGGTAATTCTCGGTAGTCTCATCGAGCGTGTACAGCCCCGAATTCGTGAGATCGGCGGTGGTATCGAAGCGCTCCGATATCAGACCAACGATAATATTAACGACCACTACCGCCGCGATAAACACAACAGTCAGCACTATCGATATCGAGCCGTGCTTAAAGCTCCGCGCGTTGAACTTACGCCTTGCCTTTTCGGGCTTGCTTTCCTCCGAATTTTCGGCAGCAATCTCGGCGGCTTCGGTCTCCTTTATTTCTCCGGAAATAACTTCCTCTTGTATCTCCTTGTTCTTGGGAGTTTTCTTTTCTTTACTCAATCAAAGCACCCCCTCAGCTCCAGCGGCGGCGTTCGATAAACCGCATCGTCAGAAAATTAAAGATGACAATAAGGCTCACGAAAAACAGTATGTTTTTCAGACTGAAAATGCCGACGGTGAACTCCTCGTACTTGTAGAATACCGACAGCGAATTGATAACGCTGCGTATGCCTTCAACGGGAATGTAATTCGAAATTATATCGAACAAGCACAGCACGATATTCGCGCCTATGCTGCCGATAGCGGCGATCATCTGATTTTCGGTGAGGTTTGAGATGAATATGCCCACCGAGATGAATACTCCGCCCATGAGTATCATACCCACGAAGTTGCCCCAGAAGGTCGCCCAAGCGAACTCGTTGCCCGACTTGATAACCGCCGCGGACATAAACACCGCGTATACCAGCAGTATCAGCACCGCGCAGAAGAACACGAAGAACGCCGCGAGGAACTTCCCCATTACCAGTCCGAACAGGCTGACGGGGCTCGTCAGCGTGAGCTGATCGGTTTTCTGCCGCTTATCGTCCGCCATAGTGCGCATGGTGAGCACAGGTATCAGTATCATCATTATAAAGAACATCAACACGAACACGCCCGCTATCTCGGCAGAGCCCGTCGCCAAACAGTTCATCCACAAAAACAGCCCCGAAAAGCCGTAAAACACCGCCAGAAACACATAACCGAGCGGCGATGTGAAATATGACGAAATCTCACGTTTAATTATTGCAGGCATTATTTCGTCCCTCCGTTTTCAATATTTCCGTAGAAGTCGCCGGTAGTGAGCTTGAGGAATATCTCCTCGAGCGTAAGCTCGCTGCTCCGCATGAGCAGTATCGGATAATTTCTCGCCGCCATGCGCTTGAACACCTCGCGGCGCACATCCGCACCCTCCTTGGCGTTAAGCTCATACTCGAACACGCCCTTCTCGACCTCGCGGTTCATGTGTACCTCCACCATATCGGGTATCTGCTTTAACAGCGCCTGTACCTCCTTGTTCGCGCCCTCTATCTGCACGGTCAGCTTGTGATCCGCGGAGAGACTGCGCGAGAGGTTCTCGGTGGTATCGTTCGCGACCAGCTTTCCCTTGTCGATAACGACGATACGGTCACAGACCGCCTGCACTTCCGACAGGATATGCGACGACAAAATGACCGTGTGGTTTTTGCCGAGCTTTTTTATCAGCGTGCGTATCTCAATTATCTGTTTCGGGTCAAGTCCGACCGTAGGCTCGTCAAGGATAAGGGTGCTCGGATTTCCGACAAGCGCCTGCGCCACGCCCACTCTCTGCCGATATCCCTTTGACAGATTGCGGATAACGCGCTTCCGAACGTCCGATATCTTCACCAGCGAACATATCTCGTTCAAATGCGAGCGCCGCGGGAGCTTGCACTTTTTCAGCTCATATACGAAATTCAGGTACTCGTTGACCGTCATGTCCAGATACAGCGGCGGCTGCTCGGGAAGATATCCGATATTCTTCTTCGCGCCGACGGGGTCTTCAAGCACGTCGATACCGTTTATCAGCGCCTCGCCGCCCGACGACGACAGGTAGCCCGTAAGCATATTCATAGTCGTGGACTTCCCCGCGCCGTTGGGTCCGAGAAAGCCGAGTATTTCGCTTTCATTGGCGGTAAAGCTGATGTTATCTACGGCTAATTTATTGCCGTAGCTCTTGCTTAAATTTCTAACTTCTATCATAACGCTCCTTATTTAAAAAGTCAAATGCTCGCCTATATCTAAAAGGCAAAAGTTCGCCAGCCAACGGCAACTCCTCCGCTTCACTTCGTTCAGCTTCGTCGTCACCGTTGCAGATGCGATTTATCGCTTCGGCGACTTTTGCCCCTGCCTCTTTATTACACTTACAAGGATTTTTATGCGCTTTACAGCTACTTCATAATGTAGCCTTTAACATTATAAATCCCCACCGTGAAATTTAAGTGAACTGCATATGAAAATTATTGCGCGGCAGATAAAAGCTCAATACCCTTTTTAATACGCGCGAGTGCGTCATCCTTTCCGAGGATAACGGATATCTCGATACCGCCGCCCGGAGTGAACTGCTTGCCCGAGAGCGCGACGCGCAGCGGAAACAAGATCACGCCGTTCTTCACGCCCTCCGCCTCAATAAGCTTGAATAGCGCGTCGTGAACATTCTCCTGAGTGAACTCGTCAATTCCCTCGAGCACGGGGAGTATCTTTTTCAGCGCGTCGAGAGAGGTCTCGGCGTTGGTCTTCATCTTCTTGTTGTTATACAGCTCGAGCGAATATTCGGGTAGCTTGTCGATAAAGTCAACCTGCTCGGGGATATCCGTGAACAGCTCCGCGCGGGGCTGCAATACGCTGCACAGCAGGTCGAGGTCAACGTCCTCGCGCTTGCAGGTCTGGCGGATATACGGCTTTGCAATCTCCGCGAACTTCTCGGGCGGCAGAGCGCGTACATAATGCGCGTTGATAGCCTTTAATTTCAGCGGGTCAAATATCGCGGGCGACTTGGAAATGCCCGAAACGTCGAAATTCTCTATCATCTCGTCAAGTGTGAATATCTCGTTCTCACCCTTGGGCGCCCAACCGAGCAGCAGAATATAATTCAATACCGCCTCGGTCATATAGCCCTTTTCCATAAGGTCTTGGAACGACGCGTCGCCGTCGCGCTTGGCGAGCTTGTGCTGTGCGTCCTTCATGATGTGCTCGACGTGGATATACATCGGAGGCTCCCAGCCAAACGCCTCGTACAGCAGATTGTACTTGGGCGCGGAGGACAGATACTCGTTGCCGCGCACAACGTGAGTTATTTTCATGGTATGATCGTCGACTACGTTCGCAAAGTTGTAGGTCGGCATACCGTCCGTTTTCAGCAGTATCTGATCGTCGAGAATGGAGTTCTCGACGGTGATGTCGCCGTATATCTCGTCGTGGAACGTTGTCGAGCCCTCCTCGGGGATAGCCTGACGGATAACGTATGGAACGCCCTCGGCGAGATTTTTATCAATTTCCTCCTGTGAAAGATGACGGCAGTGACGGTCATACATCGGCATTATATTGCTCGCCTTCTGCACCGCCGCAAGCTCCTCAAGACGTTCCTTGGTGCAGAAGCAGTAGTATGCGTTGCCTTTTTTCACCAATTCCTCGACGTAATCCTTGAACATACCCATACGCTCGCTCTGAACGTAGGGACCGTAGTCGCCGCCTACGTCGGGACCCTCGTCCCAGTTCAGTCCACAGTCGCGGAGGGTTTTGTAGATCACGTCGACAGCGCCCTCAACATAGCGCTCCTGATCGGTATCCTCGATACGCAGAATGAACTTGCCGCCGTTTTTCTTCGCGAGAAGATACGTATAAAGCGCAGTTCTGAGGTTTCCGATGTGCATATAGCCCGTGGGACTGGGCGCGAAACGAGTTCTTACTTCCATTATTATCCATTCCTCTCAATGTTGTATATTTCCGCAATATCCTCGGCGATCTGCTCTTTCAGCTCGTCAAGACACGCGAATTTGCGCTCGGGGCGCAGAAATTTCGTCAGCGAAACGGCGACCTTTTCACCGTACAGTTCTCCGCCGAAATTCAGTATATGCGTTTCCATAACGGTCTCGCCGCCGTCGACGACGGTCGGGCGTATACCGATATTCGTAATGCCGCGGTAATTCCTGCCGTGTATGCTTACATAACTCGCGTACACGCCAAAGCGCGGTATCACGTTGGTTTTGGGTATTATCTGGTTAATGGTCGGGAACGACAGCGTCCGCGCTATCTTATTTCCCGATACGACAGGCAGCTTGAACCGCAGCTCGTAACCGAGCAGCCTGTTCGCCTGTTCGATCTTGCCATTGCGGATAAGCTCGCGGATATGCGTGGAGCTTATCATCTCACCGTCAAGGCACACGTCCTCGACGATCTGCACGGCAATACCGTATTCGGCGCCGATTACCGTCAGCCTTTCGGGAGTGCCGTAGCCGCCAAGCCCGAATCTGAAATTTCGTCCGCAGCACGCGAACCCCGCGTTCAGCCGCTTATGCAGCATCTCACGGACAAATTCCTCATCGGTAAGCGTGCAGACCTCGGCAAAATCGGGTGCGCAGATGTACTCCACGCCCATTTTCTCCATAAGCTCCCGCTTGTTCTCGAACGAGATGATGTCCTCGGGACTTCTGAACTTCGGAAGCGTGGTGTCGCAGTTGAACGTGAACACGGCCGGCTTCAAATCCCGCTGTGCCAACGCCGCGCCTATGACACCGATATGCCCTAAATGCAGTCCGTCAAAATACCCCAGCGCGACAGCCGTCCTTTCGGCAGGCGGCGCACCGTATGTTATATCAATCAAAATTATTCACCGTCAAAATCTTTTTACCGATATCAATTCATTATCGGAAATTTTCGCTGTCCCGAGGAATTCCCCTGCATACACACGGAACGTCTCGCCCTCGGGAACATTGCGCAGCCTGTTCACATCTAGCCTAACTCCGTTCAGATAAAGGCGCTTCTGCTCCTCGTCAAGGTGAATTTCGGGATAGCTCTTGAATACGCTCTCGGTCGGCAGCAATAAGCTTTCAAGCTCTTCAAGGGGCTTTACCTTAAGCTCCGACAGCGGATAAGCCTCGCCGATACCGTAACCGCACGCGCGTGCCCGAACAAGTCTCGTCATGACTGCGCCCGTGCCGAGCGCTTTGCCGATATCATCAACGAGCGCGCGGATATATGTCCCCGACGAGCAGTCAACGTCGATAACGCCGTCCGTGCCGTTGAATTCAAGCAGCTCCAGCCGCGATATCGTGACCCTGCGCGGCTGACGCTCGACTTCAATACCCCGCCGCGCCAAGTCGCAGAGCTTCTGCCCGTTAACTTTCAGCGCGGAATACATAGGCGGTATCTGGTCAATATCGCCGCGGAAGCGCTCCAGAGCGCACTGTAACGCGTTCTCGGAAACGTTCACGTCACGCTGCTCGGAGCATTTCCCCCAGATATCCAGAGTGTCCGAGGTAAGCCCCAGACGGAAACCCGCGCGGTAGCTCTTATCGCTGTCGGGCAGTATCGACACCGCCTTGGTCGCCGAGCCGATAAACACAGGCAGTACGCCCGTCGCCATAGGGTCGAGCGTTCCGGAGTGACCGACCTTTTTCGTGCGAAAACAGCCGCGCATGACCGCGACAACGTCAAACGAGGTGAAGTCCTGCGGCTTGTTTACGACGATAACGCCATTTAACGGGTTCATATAATTCCCGCCTTTTTGACCGCTTGACTCGCAGCATTGGCTATCTTCTCCTCGGCGTCCTTGATAGTTCCGCCGTAGAACGAGCAGCCCGCGGCTCTTTCGTGACCGCCGCCGCCAAACTCCGCGCATATCTCCGCGACGTTGATGCGGTCGCTCGAGCGCATACTTGCCTTGTACACGCCCTTTTTCTTCTCCTTAACGCAAATGCCGATATCCACGCCCTCTATCTGGCGCGGGATATTCGAGAGTGCGCCAACGTCGTCGCTGTCGATATCGGGAATACTCTCCACGAGCGACAGCGGCACAGATACCATAGCGACGTGTCCGTCGGCAAAGTAGCGGATATTTTTCAGCACCTCCTGCTCGAGACATATGCGCCCCTGCGTTTTGAGGTCGAAATTCACATAGTTTATCATCGCGAACTCCGCGCCGCAATCTATCATCTCGGCGGCAATAATATGGGTCTGCGCAGTCGTATTTGAGAACCTGAAGCAGCCCGTGTCGGTCGCCGTTCCCGTGTAAATGCAGTTGGCAAGCTCGCGGTCGAATTCCACGCCGAGCGCCTTTATGACCTCGTACACCAACTCGCACGCCGCCGCGTATTCCGGACAGACAAGCGTTCGTTTCGCGTACTCGGTGTTGGACAAATGATGATCTATGCACAGCTCCGCCTTGTCGCCGAGCGCTTTCATCTCGCCGAGCAGCTTTGTGTCGGCAACGTCCACGCAGACGATAGTAGTCGGCTCGAACTCCTGCTCCGTGACAGCCTTGAACAGATATTCAAAACGGTTAGGTATTCCCTCGGGGCAAACTGCGCGGGCGTGTTTGCCCATGCGCTGTAACGCGCCGCAGAGCGCGTGACCGCACCCGAGAGTGTCACCGTCGGGACTTGCGTGCATGAGTATCAGATAATCGTCGTTTTCGCGCAGAAAATCCGCCGCCTGTTTAACATCAATTTTCATCGGCGTCCTCCCCGCTGTTATCGTCCGTATCCTCGACGTGCTTGGGCAAATGCGCGATTATATCCTCGATATGCTCGCTGTACTCAAGCGAATTATCCGCCTGAAAAATAAGCTCGGGTATCTTGCGCATACGTATCCGTGCGGCGATCTGCTTTTTGAAGTAGCCGCCCGCCGCCTTCATGCCCTCGACAGCCTTTGCGGTGCGTTCCTCGCCGCCCATACAAGCGACCCACACCTTACAGTAGCTCATATCGTTGGTGACCTCGCAGCGCGTTATCGTCACAAATCCCTCCGCGACGCGCGGATCCTTAACGCCGCTCACCGCCGCCGAAAGCTCCCGGCGGATATCCTCGCTGAGCCGTTTAATATTAAAATTAGCCATAATTGATTTAATCAGCCCCCTTGGTTGACGGGGATTTTTCTCCCCTATAGGTTGACTAGGATTATTTTCTCTCCCCTAAAGGTTGACGAAAGCGGTGTTTATTGGAAAGAATCTCAAAATCTTGTCTAGTCTGCTCACTACACTTCGCTTCGTTGCGCAGCCTAGCCAAGAGCGGTCTCCTCACTTTGTTCGTCGACACTTTTTGAAATTCACTTCTACCCTTTGTGTTGACTAAAATTTTAATCAACGCAAACTAATCTTTTACTTCTTCCATAATATACGCCTCGAAGATGTCACCCTCCTTGATATCGGTGAACTTCTCAAGACTGATACCGCACTCATAGCCCGCCGCGACATCCTTTACGGAGTCCTTGAAACGCTGCAAGCCCGCGATATGGTCGTCGCCGACGATAATACCGTCGCGAACGATACGAACCTGACCGTTTCTAGCGACCTTGCCATCGAGCACATACGAACCCGCGACCTTGCCGACGCCCGTGATATTGTATACCTGACGAACCTCGACGCGTCCGAGCTGAACCTCGCGGAACTTAGGCGCGAGCATTCCCTTCATAGCCGCGGTGATGTCCTCTATCGCGTCGTAAATAACGCGGTACAGACGGACTTCAACGCCGTTTTCCTTAGCGCTTTCCTCCGCGGAAGGATGCGGTCTTACGTTAAATCCTACAATGATCGCGCCCGAAGCCACCGCGAGCATAATGTCGCTCTCGCTTACCGCGCCTACGCCGCCGTGGATAACGCGAACGCGAACTTCCTCGTTGGTGATCTTCTCGAGCGACTGCTTTACAGCCTCGACAGAGCCCTGAACGTCACCCTTGACGATAATGGGCAGCTCCTTGACCTCACCCTGCTCGATAGACGAGAACAGATTGTCGAGCGTTACCTTCTGATAGGACTTGAACTGCTCCTCCTTTGCCTCGTGCTTACGCTTCTCGACAAGCTCGCGGGCAAGTTTCTCATCTTCAACGGCAGCAAACGTGTCTCCCGCGGAAGGCACCTCGGACAGACCCATTATCTCAATCGGAACAGCCGGACCCGCCTCGGTGACGGTCTTGCCCCGGTCGTCACGCATAACGCGCACTCTGCCGACGGACGTGCCCGCAATGAGGATATCGCCCGTGTGCAGCGTACCGTTCTGGACGAGCAGCGTTGCGATAGGACCTCTGTTCTTGTCCAGACGAGCCTCGATAACAGCGCCCTTTGCAAGGCGGTCGGGGTTGGCCTTGAGCTCCATAATGTCCGCTGTCAAACCAACCATTTCAAGCAGCGTATCCATGCCCATACCCGTCTTTGCCGAAACGGGAACGCAGATGATATTGCCGCCCCAGTCTTCGCAGACTAGGTCGTACTTGGTAAGCTCCTCCTTGACCTTTTCGGGGTTTGCGCCCTCTTTATCCATTTTATTCATAGCAACGATTATCTGAACTCCCGCCGCCTTTGCGTGGTTGATAGCCTCAACAGTCTGCGGCATGATGCCGTCGTCCGCCGCTACGACGAGTATCGCAATATCGGTTATCATAGCGCCGCGCGCTCTCATGGACGTGAAAGCCTCGTGTCCCGGAGTATCCAGGAACGTAATATCGCGGTCGCCCAGATTAACGCGGTACGCGCCTATATGCTGCGTGATACCGCCCGCCTCGGTGGTCTGTACGTTCGCTTTGCGGATATAGTCGAGTATGGAGGTCTTGCCGTGGTCGACGTGACCCATTACGACTACGACGGGCGAACGCGGCTTTAAGCTCTCGGGCGCGTCCTCCGCGTCCTCGAACAGGCGCTCCTCTATCGTGATGATGACTTCCTTTTCTACCTTAGCGCCCAATTCCTCCGCAACGATCGACGCGGTGTCGAAGTCAATGGTCTCATTGATATTCGCCATTATACCGAGGTTGAACAGCTTTTTAATGACCTCGGTCGCCGTTACCTTAAGGCGCGTAGCAAGCTCCCCGACAACTATCTCGTCGGGTATCTGAACTTTCAGCTGCTGCTTTCTCGCGCGCTCCAGCTCAAGACGCTTGAGCTTCTGGGCCTCGGTTTCGCGCTGCTTGCCGTAAGGCTTTCCCTTCTGCTGGGATTTCTGGTTGATCTTCTGCTTGGAGCGGAAGTTATCGTTGTTCATCTTGCCTGCGGGCGCAATGGTCTCATAGCGCTCGTTGTACTTATCGAGCTCGACATAGCTGCCGCGCGTGTCGACGGTCTTTCGTACCTGCTCGCCGCGCTGAACAGTCTCACCCTTCTGCTTTTGCATGGGCGGAGTATTCACCTTTATCTTGCTCGAATCTATGACAGCCTTAGCTGCCGCGGGCTTCTGCTGAGGATTGGGCGCGTTGGCGCTGTTATGGCGATTGTCACGATAATCGCGCTGACGGTCACCGCGATTGTCACGATTATTGTCACGGTTATCGCGCGGCTTGCTGTCGCGGTTGTTATGCGGTCTGTTATCCCTGTTATCGCGGTTGTCGCGGTTATTGTCACGATTGTCGCGGTTGGGACGGTTGTCCTTGTTATCCCGACTTTCGGGACGGTTATTCTGCTTGGGCTGATTGATCCGATCATTCTCCTGCGGTTTTTTCTGCCCGGGTTTTATCTCTTCCTTGACAGGCTCCGCCTTGACCTCTGCCTTAACAGGCTCGGCCTTGACCGCGGGCTTAGGTTCTTCCTTGATCTCGGGTGTCTTCTCGACCTTTGCGGGCTCGGGCTTGACTTCAGCCGCAGGCTCTGCCTTGACCGCAGACTTTACGGGCTTAATGGGCTTTTCAGCCTTTGCGGGCTGCTCCTCGGGAGTTTCCTCCGCTTTCTTAACCGCGGGCTTTTTCTTCGCGGACTTCTTCTCGGGCTCGGCGGGCTTTTCCGTCTTGATGTCCTTGGTGGTGACGAACGCCTTCATAACGTCGTCGACCTCGTTTTTTCTTGTGTACTTCTCGAGAACATAGCCTACCTCGTCGGAGGTAAGGGAGCTCTGACCCTTCCTCTGTGTATCGGTCGGGAACGCCTTATCAAGAAGCTCTATCAGCTCCGACTTATCGATACCCAGATCCTTGGCAACGTCCTGAAGTTTATATTTTATCTGTTTACTTGGCAATGTAAAATTCCTCCAAATCAAATCAATTGGGCAGCTCTAAAAAACGCTTTGAAAAGTGAATACGGGTGAAGTGCAGCAAACGGCGTGCTCCGCACGTTTTCGCTCAAACAAGTTTTTTAAAGATGCTTCTATGTCTTATCAATTTGCTTTTTAATAGAGCCGAACAGTCCCTCGTCGTTCACGAGCAGAACTCCCGCTCTTTTGCCTATCGCGTCACGAACGTCGTCCATGGCGAATTCGGCTTTTACGACCTCTTTGCCCTCCGCGTCGGCATGGAAACGTATTTCCTTTTCCGTTTTCGCGGAAACGTCGGCGGCTAAAATCACTCCGCCGAAGCTCTTGGCTTTCAGCTCGCCCGCGACCGCGTCAAACCCGATAACGAGCTTTCCCGCGCGTCTGCAAAGGCAGATCGTGGATAACGCATTATTTATCTGAGGTCAGCTCCTTTGCAATGATATCGTATATTTCAGCGGGAATTTGGCACTTGAACGAACGCTCCAGCTTTCTGCCTTTTCTTGCAGTCTCAAGACAGTTTACGTCGTTGCAGATATACGCGCCTCTTCCCGATTTTTTACCCGTCGGGTCAACGGAGATATTCCCGTTCTTGTCACGTACGACGCGGACAGCGCCCTTTTTTCCGATCATTTCACCGCACCCCACGCATTTTCGCAGCGGGATGCGTTTTTCCCGATTATTCTGCATGACCGCTCCTTACTCCGCGGTCTCGCTCACGGTCTCGGACGCAGTCTCTTCGGTCGCCTCGACAGGCTCTTCGGGCTGTACCTCGAGCGGGACTACGATAAAGTCCTCGGGAGTTACCGCGCTCTCTGCCTTGATGTCGATCTTGTAGCCCGTGAGCTTAGCCGCGAGCCACGCGTTCTGACCCTTGTTGCCGATAGCCAGCGAGAGCTGATTGTCGGGAACTACGACCTTGCAAGCGCGCTTGTCGGGATTAGGATTGGTAACGACTACCTTCACAGCGTCCGCGGGCTTCAGAGCCTGCTTGATGAACTCCTCGGGAGTGTCGCTGTACAGCACAACGTCCACCTTTTCACCCTTGATCTCCTTAGTGACCGCGTTGATGCGGCTCTTCTGCGGACCAATACACGCGCCGACAGCGTCGACGTTCGGGTCGTTGCTGATAACGGCAACCTTGCTGCGGCTTCCGGGTGCACGGCTCACCGCCTTTATCTCGACCGTGCCGTCGTATATCTCGGGGCACTCCAGCTCAAACAGGCGCTTGATAAGCCACTTATCGGTTCTGGAGACCTTGAGATACTGATTCTTGTCGCCCTCCTTGTATTCCTTGGAAACGCCCGAAATGTACACCTTGACGACCTGACCGACCTCGAGAATTTCTCCGGGTATCTGCTCGCTTCTCGGGAGCATTACCTCGTTGCGGTTGATCTCCACGGTAGCGTGACCCGTTTTCGGCTCTATCCTCGTGACCGTCGCGGAGACCGCCTCGTTCTCGTACTCGCCCCATATCTCACTGAGGTGCTGTCTCTCGGCGTTGGAAAAGCCCTGACGTATCAGGTCCTTGGCATTCTTCGCGGCAATGCGCTTAAACTCCTTGGTGTCAATCGGACAGCGAACTCTGTCTCCAATGTCGAGCCGCGGGTCAATCTTGCGCGCCTCCTCGAGCACAATCTCCTTCTCGGGTTCGTACAACGTATCAACGACCTCGATAACCTCTTTCATTATCGAAACGTCGAACTTCTTATTCACAATATCGATATCGACCTGCACAAAATCCTCTTCCTCGTCGTCGAAGCGAAGATTTGACTTCAGGCTCTTCTCGATCGCGTACTTTATTTTCTCCGCAAGAATTTCGCTGTCTATCCCCTTTTCCTCGGCGAGCGCGGCAAGGTTTTCGTAGAAATCGCCGTAATCTTCCCCTTTTACTGTCTTTCTTTTAGCCATTTTCCTATCCCTCCATCAGTTTATCAAAGTCGTCAAAATCGTCGTAATTTATTGCAGAGATATCAGGAACGGCGACCCTGACCGTACCGAAATCTCCTTTTATCGTTATCGTATCGCCGTCGAAGTCCTCCAGAACGCCTCTCACGTTTTTCGAGTCCAATCCCTCGGCGAGCTTGTAGGTTTTCAGCTTGATCCGCCTTCCTATCGACAACGGGAGCTGTTCGATACGCCTTACCGAGCGTTCCAGACCCGCCGAGCCTATCTCAAGGTAATCCACCTTGTCTATGAATTCCTGCTTATCGATCTCGGCGTTTATCAAGCCGTCGATAGAGGTGCAGTCGTCTATCGAAATGCCCTCCGGCTTGTCGATAAGTATTCGCAGATACCAGCAAGCGCCCTCCTTAATGAAAACCACATCCCACAGCGAGTAGCCGTGCTCCTCGACTATCGGGCGCACCGCCCTCTCGGCAGCCGCCTCAACCGCACCGAAGCCTTTAGCCAGCGCCATTCTTCCACCTCATTCCATATATTAAACCTAAGGACCGGAGAAATTATCTCCGGTCCTTGTCAACTATCATAGTATATTATACCACAACAGCCGACAAAAATCAAGAGGTTTTTGTAAATTTTCCGCATTTTTATGCTATACTTTATAACGAAAACCGCCCGAAAGAACTCGGGCGGTCAAAAATATTCGATAACTCGGGCTCTTACACACCGAATCTCAGCGTGTTTACCTTAACGCCGGGACCCATAGTGGAAGAAACGGTGCAGCTCTTGATATACTGACCCTTTGCAGCCGCGGGCTTAGCCTTAGCTACCGCTTCCATAAGCGCGTTGAAGTTCTCCTCAAGCTTTCCGGAGCCGAACGAAGCCTTGCCGATAGGACAGTGAATGATATTCGACTTGTCCAGACGATACTCAATCTTACCTGCCTTAGCCTCCTGAACAGCCTTAGCTACATCGGGGGTAACGGTACCCGCCTTAGGGTTAGGCATAAGGCCTCTCGGACCGAGAACCTTACCGAGACGACCAACAACACCCATCATATCGGGAGTTGCAATAACAACCTCAAAGTCCATCCAGCCGCCCTGGATCTTAGCAACGGTATCGTTATCCGCAACATAATCGGCACCCGCAGCCTTAGCGTCAGCTTCCTTCTCTGGCTTGCAGAATACAAGCGTTCTTACGGTCTTACCCGTACCGTTAGGCAATACTACCGCGCCGCGAACCTGCTGATCCGCGTGACGGGAGTCAACGCCCAAGCGGATATGCAGCTCAACGGTCTCGTCAAACTTAGCCTTTGCGGTCTTGCAAACGAGATCCAGCGCTTCGCCGGACTCATAAACCTTAGCAGAATCAATGAGCTTTGCGCTCTCAACATACTTCTTTCCGTGTTTCATTAAATATCCTCCTTGTGGTCAAGCGGAAATATTCCTCCCACTGTATTATTAGTCAACAACTTCTACGCCCATGGAACGGCAGGTACCCGCAATCATGGAGATAGCGGCATCGATGTTAGCCGCGTTCAAATCGGGCATTTTGGTCTCGGCGATCTCCTTGAGCTGAGCCTTGGTGATCTTTGCGACCTTAGTCTTGTTGGGAACACCAGAACCGTGCTCGATCTTGCAAGCCTTCTTGATCAGTACGCTTGCGGGCGGAGTTTTGGTAATAAACGTAAAGCTTCTGTCAGCGTAAACCGTGATAACAACGGGGATAATAAGACCCGCCTTATCCTTGGTGCGCTCGTTGAACTCCTTAGTAAAGGACATAATATTAACGCCGTGCTGACCCAACGCGGGTCCTACGGGCGGTGCCGGCGTTGCTTTGCCGGCAGGAATTTGCAATTTAATAAATCCTGTAACCTTCTGTGCCATGACAAAAATCCTCCATAAAAAACATTTAAACGATCTGCGCCTTCACGCGCAATGTCAGATCTTCTTGATAGCGGCGATCTCAAGCGTTGTGGGAGTTACCTCGCCGAACATATTGTTCACGTTGACGACTGCCATCTTCTTATCATTGTCGATCTCCGCGATCTCTCCCTCGAAGCCCTCAAGCACGCCCTGACGGATCGTAACTCTGTCTCCGACCTCAAAGGATACCGCAGTCTCTTTTCTGCCCTGCTCAAGGGCTCTCACTTCGTTTTCGCTCAACGGCGTAGGCTTGCCCTCGGGACCTACAAATCCCGTAACGCCTCTGGTATTGCGGCAGATGTACCACGACTCGTTTGTCTCAACCATCTTCACGAACACATAGCCGGGGTAAATTTTCTCCTCGACCTCCTTAACGTCGCCGTTTTCCTTTTCAACGGTCTTCGTCACGGTCGGGATAGTAACGTCCTCAATCAGGTGCTGTAAGTTTCTGTTTTCAACGAGCTTGGTAATATCCGCAGCGACCTTATTCTCATATCCCGAATAGGTGTGAAGAATATACCATTTTGCTTCTGAGTCAGCCATATTTCCCTCCAAATCAATGGAACAGCAGTCCGTTAAGCAATCCGAAAAGCGAATCAATTCCGAATATGAGAACGGCCGCCAGCGCACACATTACCAGTACGACGATAGTGTTATGGGTAGTCTCCTTCGGAGTGGGCCATACGACCTTCTTGAACTCGGATCTTGCGTCCTTGAAATACTTCACAAAACCTTTTTTCTTCTTACACTGCTTTTTCTTGTCCTTGGAGCTCTTGTCATCCTTGGACTTTTTAGCCTTATCGGAAGAATCATCGGGAGAGTTTTTTTCAAACTCTAAATCTTTAGCCATCCTTGCTCCTCCCTGTTACTTGGTTTCCTTGTGAGTAGTGTGCTTTTTGCAGAATCTGCAGTACTTGTTCATTTCAAGTCTGTCGGGATCGTTCTTCTTGTTCTTCATGGTGTTGTAATTGCGCTGCTTGCACTCTGTACACGCCAATGTAATTTTTACTCTCACTTTCGGCACCTCCTATTTTCTCGCCCTTTGCGGGCATTATTGCCTCCCTCGACGCGGAATTGCGATTTAACGGGAACATTTGATATTCCGCGCGTTTAAAAACGCACAAAAAAATAGACCCCATTCGAGGTAATATCATTATATCACACTATTTCCGGTTTGTCAAGTGCTTTTTTTAAAAAATGCATTTTTATATCAAAACTCTTTTTGAAATTCACTGCACCTGTTTGCCGCCAAAGGTCTTTTTGCCCGCCGCCCACTGTGTTGACCTAATTATATGCTACGCTAACAAGACGAGCCACCCGCGGCTTTTGGCGTATTTTGCGAAGCAAACTCAAAATGCCATTAGGGCATTTTGAGCCAAAAACGCAGAGTGCTTCAGCGAAACCGAAGCCTAGTCGTCCTCAAAAAGCACATCATACAGCCTTTCCGCACTCTCCACAAAGCAACACCCGTCCTGCGCGTAGATCACGACCACCGCCGTGCCCTTGACCAGTCTCCGCCCGTTCGCCGAAACTGCCCGCATAAGATAGCTCTTCGAGCCGTGCCTTACCGTGATAACGCCGAAATTGTCCTTGTCGATATACTCGACGACCTTTCCGTCCAGTCCCTCAAGCTCCTCATCTTTAGGCTCACCGCTTTTGTGAACCTTATCGTACAGCGGTGCGAACACCATACTTATTATAAAGTTCACGGTAATGCCCGCCACAGCGCCGAGCGGCAGAGATATCCAGCCCTCCATACCCGCCGCGTCCATAAGCAGGCCCGCTATCGACGCTGCAAATATCACGATTATCAGCCTGAGCATATTCTTCGGGAACACCGTCTGCCAAAGGTTTTTGTCATTCTTATCCGCGAACAGTTCCCCCGCGTCGGGAAAGAACACCTTCCCGTAAAACAGCCACGCGATAAGCTGCGCCGCAAGATACGCTCCCGACAGCACTATTATCAAAATATAAAAGCCCTGCATTTATCCGTCCTCGTCAAGCTTTTCCTTCAGCTCAAGCTTAACCTTGTTTACTCGCAGTTCCTCTGCCTCGAGCACCGTCACCGTGAGTTCCTCCGTCTCGGAAACGCCGCCGCTCTTCGGAATACTGCCGAACAGCTCGATCACCCACCCCGCGACGGTATGTGCCTCGCTGTCGATATCCACCTCGATATCGCGGCCCGAGAGATAACGCCGCAGGCTGTTCAGCGACACATCGCCGTATACCGAGAAAGCCCGATCGGAGAGCGCGGTTACGGGACTTTTCACCTCGTCGCTTTCGTCCCATATCTCGCCGACAAGCTCCTCGAGCAGATCCTCCATTGTGACTATGCCGAGCGTTCCGCCATGCTGATCGAGCACCACGCTCATATGGCACTTTTTCTTCTGCATAGTCCGCAGAACCTCGGAAATCTTGACCATGCTCGGCAGATACACCGTTTCCTGTATCAGCTCGCGGATCGTAAGCTCAGAGCCCTTTTCCTCGTAGCCCTTCATAAAGTCCTTTTCGTTGATGATGCCGATGATATTATCAAGGGTTTTATCGATTACGGGCATACGCGAATATTCCTCGCGGAAAAACTTCTCTCGCACCTTCTCGGCGCTGTCCGTCACGTCGACCGCGACAATGCGCACTCTCGGCGTGATTATCTCGTCGACCGTTATCTCGTCGAACATCAATGCGCTCCGCACGAGATTGCTCTCCTGCTGCTCAAGAACGCCCTCGTCCTCGATCTCGTCGATGATCGCCATAAGCTCCTCTTCGGTCACGCTCACCGACTGCTTAGTATTGAACAGCTTCGCTACGCCCTTTTTCAGCAGGATAAAGAACGCCGAAAACGGCGTGAAAATAAGCGTCAGGAACGATATCACCGCAGAAACGCCTATACAAACACCCTCCGCGTGATCCTTCGCGATAGCCTTCGGCATTACCTCGCCGAATACCAGCACCACGACCGTAGTCGCGATCGTCGATACAAGCGAGCCGTACTGCTCACCGACTATCGCTATCGCCATAATGGTCGCAATAGACGACATGGCGATATTCACGATATTGTTGCCGATAAGTATGGTTGTCAACGCCTTGTCGTACTTTTTCAGTATGCCGAGCGCCCTTGCCGCGCCCCGCGAGCCGTTCTCCGCCATACTCTTGATGCGGATCCTGTTAACGCTCGATATCGCCGTTTCGGACGCTGAAAAGAACGCCGACATCGCGAGCAATATAACTATTAACGCGATATTCATTCCACTCATACACTATACTCTCCGATACCCTCACCCAACGCGAACCTTCTGATACACTGCGTAACGCCGCCGTGATTATTGTCGGGCGCTATATGGGCGCACATCTTCTTTACGTCCTCGTGACCGTTCTCCATGCAGAAGCTCTGTTCGGCAAGCCGCAGCATCTCCACGTCGTTAAAGTAGTCGCCGAAAACCATAGTCTCCGCTCTTGACGCCCCCAGCTTTTCCTGTAAAGCCTTCAGCGCGCTGCCCTTGCTCACTCCCGACGCCATTACGTCCATCCAGACCTCTCCCGAAACCTGAACGTTCAGCCGAGTACCGAATATTCTGTCAAGCGCGGGCTTTCCGTGGGTCATCGCACCCGTCTCGTCGCATACGGCGACCTTATATATCATCTCGTTGACGGCGAACAGGTCATCGACCGCGCTGTGCATCTTGTAGAACCGTCCGACCTCACTGTAAAACCTGTCGCCCGAATTGATATGATAAACACCGTTCTCAGCGCACACCACAACGCGCAGATCGCCGATATCCCTGCACGCCTCCAGCAGCTCGCGGTACGTCTCCCCGTCAAGAGGCGTGACGTTCACGGGCTTGCCGTTCAGCACCGTACACGCTCCGTTATCGCAGATATACGCTACCTTATCCCGATATGGCTCGGGAAACAGATGATCGAGAGCGCTGTATGTACGTCCGCTCGCGACGGTGAATATAATGTCCCGCTCGATAAGCTTATCGAGCACCTCAAAAAAATCCGGCGGCAGCCGTTTTTCATCGTCAAGTAAAGTGCCGTCCATGTCACTGACAATCAACTTTATCATACTAACCCCTTATCCAAAAAGCAAGTTGCGCACCATGCAGACACTTATGCGTCTGCACTAGCCCTGGCGCCTTTTCCTAAACTCCGCTTCACTTTATTACGGCAAAGTCACTCGCTTGCGCAGCTTACCCTGTGCCGCTTTTAATTCAACAGTCCTCTGCGCTTGCGATTAAACAGCTCCGAATTGTAAAAATCCGTATCATAATGCCGTATCGCGTTGTTAAGATCCTCAAAAACATCTCCCGGAATTTCCTCGTCGCGAGCCATCTTTTCAAGCGCTGTAACAAACGTCCTGTGAAGATACTCCGTATCCTTTAAGCTCATTCTCATGCGGACGCGCTCGCCCGTGTCGGCGTTTTGCAGAAAATGTATATCATGATCGAGAATATCCATATAATGCATTATCCCGTCTCCGTTCCTGTTGCGGAACAAATAGCGGTGATACACCGTCGCCGAGCACAACGGACTTATTTTCAGCTCCGATGGCAGCGTATCGTAGACCGACATCAGCGTAAAGAAATACTCCTCAAGCGAGCAATATCGCTCGGTCAAGCCCATTGTGAGCGTAACGCTGTCCGCGCCCGCCGCCGTGAACTTCATCGCGCTGTCGAGCGCCGTCCTGTTGTCGTTCATCGGGCAGAAATCAAGCGGCACGGGGAACTCGTTCTTGAGCCCGCTCACATACGCGCGGGCCTCCTCGTTGGTCATAAGCGGGTGACTTCCGCGTATCCGCACCGCCGTGACCTTCCCGTCCATCGCCTGCTCGGAGTATTGCAATACCCTCCGCGAATATCTGTCGATAACGGGAAGCTCCAGCATAATCGGCACCGATGTCTTTATCTTCCTTCGCACGTCCGCGAACGTCACAAGGATATAGTCAAAATCGAACAGCTCCGCCAACCTCAGAAACATAGGGTCAACGAGCCTGAAAATGTAGCCTATCCCTCTCGGCAGCTCGCGCAGCTTCATAAGCGTGCGGAAATCCAGCTCTACATACCTCACACCCGCGGCGGCAAGCGATTGGATATATTTGTAAATATACTCGGGCGACGCATTATCTAACAGAGTATACGCGCACAAGCTGTTGTCTGTCAATACGGTTTTCATAAAATTCCTTTCGGCTTTATCGCCTGTAATTGAATTTATACATAAAGTATTATATCATATTCTTTCGGATTTTTCAACTATCGGCGGAAGATTTTCTTTAATAAAATATTGCTGATTCCTCTTGTGTTTTTCAGTAATATTGTATAATTCAGCTTGACCAAATTTGTCAATTTAACCAAATTATTTGCATTTTGCGCAGGATATTTACCGGTTGCGCAAAGCGCATTGACATTTTTACGGCGTTTTGCTATAATATGGATTAGAGGAATAAAACTCAATACTGAAAATATTTTGAAAACGGAAGCTCATTATACGATTGGCAAGACGAACCAGAAATGACGCTGTCATTCAATATTTTCGTGCAAACACACAAGTTCTTTGTAGGTACATTAAGTCAAAAAGACTGTCTTTGTAAGATTGTCTTCCATAAAGAAGGCAGTAGCACAACGGAAACCAACTTCCGCTATTGGATTAAAAAAGCGACAATGTGATTGAGAGGTGCTATCATGTCAAAAACCAAAAAAATAATTCTCACGGTTCTCGCGGTCTTGTTCGGTCTGCTGGTGCTCGCGAATACGTTTATGATCTGGATACTTGCCGAAACGATCCGTGCGGAGCACAGCGTTATCAATCAGAGACCCTCGTTATATATGAATACTCTTCTGAATAACGATGAAGAAACGCTTGCTTCGGACAGCTACAAATCGCTCGTTGCCGATATTCTAAAGGACGACCCCGGAATTATCGCCCGCGAGCCTGTTATCTTCCTGGCAAATCCCGGGCTTAAGCCGGTCGTCGCGAAAATACTTGCCGAGGATTCGTCCATTCGAGAACATTGTCTGCTCACCATAAAACGTAATCCCGATCTGATCGAACTTGAGCCGAGTCTCGGGAACGCAGTCTAAAATACCGCCGTATAAACGTTTAACAAACCAAACGCCGCCCATAACAGGACGGCGTTATTTCATTATGTCAAGCTTACTCCACCAAAGAAATTAGTACGGTAATAATCGGTGGTGATGTCGACCTCACGAACCAGCGTTCCGGGCATAAGGCAGGCTATCATTTTACCGTCGCCGACGTAGATGCCGCCGAAGTTTGCCTCGTCGCTGTCCTCGTTGCTGAAGAACACCAGATCACCCTCTTTAATGCTGTCATAATCGAGACGCGAACCCATACGCGACTGTGCCTCGGTCTGTCTCGGGCAGGTGATGTAACCGTTTTCACGAAGAACATAGTATATAAATCCCGAATTGTCAAATCCGTCGGGATCGCTGCCGTTCTCGAGAAACGGCACCCCGATAAGCGAATTCGCCGTCGCGACTATCCCCTGCGCCTCGTTTCCGATATTTGTATCAGAGCTGTTATCCGAAGTACTGTTGGACGGGTCGGAGATGACCGTGCTGTCGGTGGAATATGCGCTGTCCTCCGAGGTATCCGACGGCTCCGAGGTCTGCGGTATAATTATTGAGTGGCTGTAATCGTCCGAACTGATGTCGGACGACTCGTCACCGCTGTTAAGAACGCTTGCTAAGATCACTGCAACTATAACTCCGAGCGCGACGACCGTCACACCCGCGATTATCAAAATGTTATTCTTCATCAAATATTATCCTCCGGCGGTATTGAAAAACCTATATTTTAACAACTGCCAATACTATAATTATATATTATTTATGAAGAAAATGCAACGGCATATCAACTGCATAAAACGAACGTTTATGCGGTATTCCGCCTTTTTGCGCCGTTTATTCCGCCGCATTTTATCAATACTCCGCGAATTTTTCAGAATTGTGTACTATCTTATGAACTTGTTTTCATAGAACAAATGCTTGGTTTGCAGGGTAAATTTTTATGGAAAGAAGTTCCTACAACGGTACCGTCATAAGCTTGTCGTCAATTATCGTCACCTTTGACCTGGGCGTAGTTTCGATGATGTCCAACGTCAGAAAGTTAACGCAGAACTTCACCCCTGGGTAGATTATTCCCGTCACCTTGGCGCTCAGCGTATCCTTGTTCTTGATGTCCTCTTCAAGCTGATCTATAAGCGCCTGCAATTCATTCTTGCGCATAGCGTGGAACAGCTTGTTCTGCGTTTCCGTTCGGTACGCTCTCTGCTGAACCTCGGTCATCTCGCCGCCCTGCGCTATCTTCCGCTGTTTAAGGAACGTGAGATTTTTTATCGCAGCGTCAAATATACGTACAGACTCCTTGAGATCGGCCTCCGCCTCGCGCTTTCTTGTGTACAGCACCGAGCCGTCGCCGATATATACCTCGGTAGCGGTATACTTCTCAGAGCCGATAATGCCCGCGTTCACGTCGTGCATAGACGTGACCCTGCCGCCCGAGATAACTCCGTGAGTACCCTTCGCGGTAAGTCCGCCGTAACAGAAAACGTTGCAAAACGCGAACTGCTTTGATACCACGTCGCCCTTGACGAATATCTCCGCGTTCTCGCAGAAGCCCACGTCGGCGTTTCCGTCACAGCTCAGCTTTGAATTGATACAGCCGCCTACGATAGTTACATTGCCTCCTGCGGTTATCTCGCCGCCGAACACCGAACCGTCGATCTTCACGTTCTTTCCCGCATTGACCGAGAAACCCTCCATGACGTTGCCCTTTATATGAACATCGCCGAAAAAGCTGATATTGCCGACCGAGATATCGAGATCGGTCTTTATCGTCACCGCGCTCTCGACCTGGAAACAGCCGTTGCCGAAAACGATATGACCGTCGCACGCCGCAACTACTTTAGACCCGTCCGTCGTGACGAGCGTATTCTTACCGAGCGAGACCTTTGCTTGGTCTCCGGGCTCGGCGGGTATCTCCTTGCCGAATATATCCACTCCCGGCACACCCTCCTCGGGCTGCACGATATCGGCAATTATCTCATTCTTATGGATAGGCACGATAGCGTTCAGCTCGCGGTAATCGGCGATACCGAACTCGTTCTGACGCGGCTTGAGCTTATGATCCTTGTCAAATCTGAAGCTGATATACCCGTTCTTTCCCTTTTTCGGCGGTGTGGCAACGGCAACGCACACCTGCAGGTCATACAGGCGTTCCGCGATGACGCGCTTAATATTGCTCTCGTCGATATTCGTCGTTATGCCCAGACGCGCGATCTCTCCGCATACCTGATCGTAGTTTACCTCCGCTCCTCCGTTCTGTGGAGCATGGAGTATCATATTTGCGACCCTTCCGTCGCTTTCACAGCTTATCTCAACCCATCCGTCGATCCTCAATAACTGCTCTTTTTCAGCCATAGTTCCACCCCTTAATTTATAAAGAATTTCAAAATCTTGACTATCCTGCTCCGTTCCCTCGCAGTATAGTCAAGAACGGTCTCACTTCGCTACGCTGCGTTCGACACTTTCTGAAATTCACTGCGTGCGAATAATGCTGCAAATGGCTTAATACTGCCAACGCGAAGTCGGAAATTCCGCCCCGCACCTATAACCGCATTATCTCAATATATGTTGATATAATTATTTGCCTTGCTGTTGACCTGTTCAATCAGCCCGATAACTTCCTCCAAAGAGTTTGCGCACGCGTAAGCGAGACTAGACAACTCCCCGTCGGGCGGCGTAAGATCCGACACCATTACCGTGACGCACCCCGCCGACGCTGCGGAACGCACCCCGTTCGGCGAATCCTCGAGAGCCATACACTCACGTGTCTCAAGACCAAGCTCCCTCGCAGCATACATGTAGATATCGGGCTTTGGCTTGCCCTCCTCAACCATCGTCGCGCACACTATCTTGTCAAAGCATCCAAAAATTCCCACTTGTGTAAGATAATCCCGAGTGCGCTCAAGGTCTGTCGCCGTTGCGATCGCGGCGGGTATGCCGCTTCCGTTCAGAAACGTTAAAAGCTCCTTTGCTCCGCGTTTCAGTTCCAAGGGATTTTCGGAAAGATATCCGTTCATAAGCTCCATTCTTCGCGAACGTATCTTCACGTAATCGAACTCCTCACCGAACAGCCCGCGCAAATACGGTATCGCGAACTTCCTGTGCAGCGACCGTATCGCGAGCGCGTGCTCCCTCTCCATCGGGAACCCCGCCTCATTCGCTGCCTGCACCCAGAAGCGCACCAACAGCTTTTCGGTATCGAGCAGAAGCCCGTCCATATCAAAAATAACAGCCTTAACCATACCACTGCCCTCAACCATAAAGACAAAACCACACAATTATTGTCATTCGCTTGAGCAGTCAGATTTTTCATCAGATTGTACAAATCGATTGCCGTAAGACTGTCGCAGCGTTTTGCCGCAAACATAATGCATTCAATCGAAATTTGTACAGGATGACGGAAAATATGAAAGCAAACGGACGGCAAAGGCGTTAGCCGCTAATTGCGCGGTATTGCCCAATTATTATTCTATTTTATTATATCACACTTGCATAAAAAAGTCAATGATTTTTGGCTATATTTTATACACAATTTCACTTGCAAAAAAATATATAAAAAAATTTGCAAAAATACTTGAAATTTCCGTATTATTGTGTTATAATTGTCAGGTATGGTATTGTAAACATTTATTATATATTTGGAGGAAGTTCTTAAAATGGGAATATTTGAAATTATCAGCGCGATCATTCTGATCATCGCATGTGTATTTATAGTTGTCGTCGTTCTTATGAAGGATACAAAGACCCAGATGTCACAGACGATCTCGGGCTCGACCTCGGACAGCTACTTCCAGAAGAACGCGGGGCGCACCAAGGAGGCTATGCTCAACAAAGCGACTATCGCGGCGGCAATCGTGTTCTTCGTGCTCGCTCTCGGCGTAAACGTCATCAACGTTTACTGGGGCGCGGGAAGTGACAACAACAGCTCGTCCGCGCCGACCAGCTCCGTTTCCTCGGACAGCTCGACAGGCAGCGACAGCACGGACAGCTCCGACAGCGGTTCGGACAACAGCACAAGCTCGGACAACTCAACCGACAGCGAAAGCGGCTCGGATACAAGCTCCGACAGTTCAGCAGGCACATCGAGCACGACCGAATAAATCACGACGGGCAGTCCATAAGCGACTGCCCTTTTGAATAATTCGGATCAAAATACGAAACATATTATATAAAGAGAGGAATTGCTTATGAACAGGCTTAAAACCAACATTCTGACAGCCTTGTACAAGGCTGTGGACGGGCTGACCGAAAAAGAACTTATAAAGTTGCTTGATCTGCCGAAAAAAATGGCAAAAAAGCTTTCAAACGATCTGGCGGATATGAAGAAATTCGGCGATATCAGCAACAAAAAGGGCGTGTGGCGACTGAAAAACGCCGAGGACTATTTCACCGCCGTTATAACGCGCGTCACCCCCCGTTCGGGATTTATGACCGAGCAGGGTGAAATGCCCGTTGAGTATTTCGTGCGCGGGCGCGACATGTGCGGCGCTATCCCGGGAGACGTGGTATTGGCGAAGAGGATGCTCGCCGCTGTCGAGGACAGAGATCCCGAGGCTGTTGTGCTCGCGGTGCTCGAGGAGAGCGATATGCTGCTGACGGGCGTTATAGTCGCGGAGGGTAACCGCCTTATGGTACTCCCCGACAAGCTTTGCGACGAGCCGCTTTATATTGCGAAAGCGGGTGTCAATCCGCTGCACGTCGGCGATAAGGTCGCGTTCTCGATAAAAAAGCGCGGCGAACGTCACTTCGACCACACCGTCGCGATAGCCGACAGCTTTGGTTCGGCGGACAACGCGAAGGCAGGCGCGGAGGCGTATATGCTCGTTAATAATCTGCATATCAAGTTTCCCGACGAGGTGCTGCACGAGGCGGCAAAGCTTGATATCGACGAGCCCGACGCGGACGAGATCGCAAGGCGGCTCGATCTTCGCGGAGAGCCTATCTTCACAATAGACGGAGCGGATACCAAGGACATCGACGACGCGGTATCCATCGCGCGTACCGACGGCGGCTACAAGCTCGGGGTGCATATCGCGGACGTTTCGCATTATGTAAAGAAAGGTTCGGCGCTTGACAAGGAAGCGTTCACGCGCGGAACGTCGATATACTACGCGGACAGGGTCGTTCCAATGCTCCCGAAGGAGCTTTCCAACGGTATATGCTCGCTCAACCCGAACGTGGACAGGCTCGCGTTCTCTTGCCTTATGAACGTTTCCTCAGACGGAAAGCTGCTGAGTTACCGCTTTGAGAAAACCGTTATCCGCAGCCGCGTCAAGGGCGTTTACTCCGAGGTCAACAAGATACTCGACAATACCGCCGACGACGAGATAAAGGCGAAATACGAACGCGTTATCGACCGTATCCCGATAATGCGCGAGCTTGCGGAGATACTCGAGAAGAACCGCGTAAACCGCGGCGCTCCCGAGATAGATACCGTCGAGGCTAAGATAATCACCGACGAGAACGGAATTTGCGTGGACGTAAAGCCGCGCGAGCGCGGGGTTGCCGAACGCATTATCGAGGAGTTTATGCTCATGGCGAACAACGCCGCCGCGTCGCTTGCGATGAAAGAAAAATTCCCGTTCGTTTACCGCGTTCACGAAGCGCCCGCGACCGAAAAGCTCCTCGCGCTCGGCGACACGCTGACGGCACTCGGCGTAAACCCGGAAGGCATTTCCGAGCGCTCCACCGCCGCCGACCTCGCAAAGGTCATCAGCGACAGCAGAGACAGCGACAAATATATAGTTATAAACCGTATTGTACTGCGGACTATGATGAAAGCGAAGTACTCCGATGAGCCTCTCGGACACTATGGTCTTGTAATGCCAGAGTACGCGCACTTCACTTCCCCGATACGCCGCTATGCCGACCTGTCGATACACCGCATACTCACCGATTATGTATACGCTCTGTCGACGGAAAAGCTCACGAAGAAGTACAAGAAATTTGCCGCCGAGGCAGCAATGCAGGCGAGCAACACGGAGCTTGCCGCGGTGCGGTGCGAACGCGAGTGCGAAAATCTGTATATGGCGGAGTATATGAAGAACCATGTCGGAGAGGAATATGATGGTTTTATTTCTGGCGTTTCGCCGAGCGGGATCTTCGTGGCGCTCGCCAACACCGTCGAGGGAATGATCTCCGTGACGCGTATGCCGCTCGGAGAATATGAGGTGCAGCACAGCGTTATCCTCACGGGCGCGGCGAACGGCAAGGTGTTCACCGTCGGTGACAAAATCAGAGTAAAATGCGTTTCCGTCAACGTAAACGGCGGCTTTATCGACTTTGACTTCGCAGAAAACACATAATAACGGAACGCCGTATCAAATAACGATACGGCGTTTTTTGTTATGTTGTTAATTCGTTACCGGCATCTGCGTCCTCGCGGCGCCTTTTCACGATATCCTTTACGATAATGTTGAACGCCTCGAGCACCTTGGGATTGAACAACCCGCACTGCCCCTCGTTTATCATCTGTATCGCGGTGTCTAAATCGAACGCCGACTTGTATACTCTCGGCGAAGTCAGCGCGTCAAACACATCCGCGACTGCAACGACCTGCGCCCAGATGGACACCTCGTCGCCCTTGAGTCCGTCGGGATAACCGCGCCCGTCCCAGCGCTCGTGGTGGTGGCGGCAGATATCGTAGCTGTAACGGTACACCTCGTGGTCCATAATGTCCTCGGGCATCTCTGCAAGGATATCACAGCCCTTGACGGTATGTATCTTCATTATCTCGAACTCCTCGGGAGTGAGCCGTCCGGGCTTTTTCAGGATACTGTCGGGAATAGCGATCTTTCCGACGTCGTGAAGTATCGACGCGGTGCCGATCTTCGCTATGGTGGACTTGTCGAGATGATACTCGGGGAACATCTCGCTTACCTTGCTCATCAGCTTTATGGTGACGCTCTTTATACGCTTTACGTGCTCGCCCGACTCGCAGTCGCGGAACTCGATAAGCGTTGCCAGGGTCTCGACCATTTTGTCGTTTATCTTGGACATTCTGTCCACGCTCTCGTTGACCATATCAACAAGCTCGTTTCTGTGGCGGTAAAGCTCGATGATGTTGCCGATTCTCGCCTTGATAAAGCACATACGAAACGGCTTGGAGATTATATCCACCGCGCCGAGATTGTACGCGCCCGTAAGCATTTGCATATTGTCAGCGGCAGTGATGATGAACACGGGGATATTGTATATCTTTCCCGTTCTGTTAAGCTCCGCCAATACGCTCATTCCATCCATGACGGGCATTATCAGATCGAGCATAACGGCGATTATACTGTTGTCCTCGTTGATGATGTCGAGCGCCTCCTGACCGTTCTCCGCCTCGATTATATTGTACTCGTCCTTAAAAAGCTCAGCGAGCAGAACGCGGTTGATCTCCTGATCGTCGACGATCAAAATTGAATTCTTCACTAGTAACCGCCTTTCATTCACATATGCTTTTTAATGCAGTCCATAAATTCCCGCTGGATTTCAACGGTCTTTTCCAACAGTTCCTTAGCCTTTTCTGGCTTATTGTCGCGGAAAAGGTCCACCATTTCAGTATAGTTGTTATACAGCGGCGTAAGTGAAAGGTTGCCGACTACGCCCTTTAAGGTATGCGCGTTCGACAGCGCAGCTTCGAGGTCGCCCGACTCAACATATGGCATAACGGGAGCGTCCTCCACCACCTTCGGCAGCTTCATAAGCATACGCTCGTACAGCGACGAGTTGTTCATAAATCTTGCAAGAGCGTCCTCTGTGTCCGCTCCGAGCAATTTCAATTCTTCTATCAAACCCATATTACCGACCTCCAAAATAAATCAAACCGAATACGTAAGCAGTGTAAGCTCGTCATAATCATCGGACAGCCTGAACGCGTTCTCTGGAAGATCGCAGTTCGGGTCGCGGAGTATCTTCTCCGCTTCGGCCAACGGACACGGGAACACTACTTTATGTCTGAACAGCGAGATAAATCCCGTCGCGAGCTGAGCCGCGCTGCCCGACACGAACATAAAATGCGCTCCGAGACGCGAGCCCTTTACCAGCGCTCGCTTCATATCGCCGAGACAGTCCTCCGCGTGCATTGCCGCAAGAAGATGATCTCCGCCCAGAACTATCTCGAACGCCGATGCACGATTGCCCGCCGCGATATCCGCCGCTATCGCCTTAACGCGCGATACAGCTTCGTCGCCCATAAGCACGTTCACTCCATCAAGAGCGCCCTCGCTTATCAGCTCAGCGTATACAGGGTCGCCGCGCCATGTGAGCACCTCCACGGACTTGTTCTGCGCCGACAGCGAGTTCAGTGCGGCCTTCACCATATGTGCCGCGCTCGCTTTTTCGCGCTCGGGAGCGACCGCCAACAGGTTCTCGCCGAATTCCTCGTACAGACGTATCGGGTATTCCGCTCTGAAACGGCACGGCTCACCGAGGAACAGCAGGGTCTCGTCCGCGCTCTTCGCCGCTATCATCTCGCTCTGCGCCGCCGAGTGGCCACGGTGAACCGCGCGAAGCTTTCTGTTGGCGAGTATCGGATGCTTGTTGACATATTCGTCATAGCCCGTCCTGTACTCGGTAACGGCGATAAATCTGTTGTCAATGACTGCCTGAGCAACGAGCATACGCACCATTACCAAGCCCTCTTCATTGCCCTCGGACGCGGTAAACGCGCATCCGTCCGGAACCTTTTTGAGGGACTCGATCTCATTTTCATACAGCTTGATATGACCAAACATCTCACGGACGCCGCTGTCACAGCCCGCGACAGCCGCCGCACAGTGAACGGCAACGTTCTCAAAGCACACGGGGCGCTTTCCGTCCTCGAGGAATGCCTCCGACGTAAGCACAAAGTGAATCCCGCAGTCGGCGCACCTTCTGAAAATGCCCGCAAGCTTTACGGTAAAGCTCCTGCCGAAATATCTCGGAACACCGCCCAGGATTTCGAGCAGTCTCGAGAACTCGTTTACAACTATAAACACTCTCGGCATATACACGTTTTCGGGTACGGCAGAATAGTCCTCCCAACCGTTTTTGTTGAGCGCAACGGTACGCTTCTCAAACTCGGAGGATATAACGTCGATAAAGTCAAACGCCGTTTCGCCGTCAAAGTCGGAAACCGCGTATCTGATATGAGCAGCGGGCTTTTCCGAATACTTCATCAGCTCACCGTCACCGCAATCATACAGCCACAGCTCCGCGTCGTCAGGGTGAGCGCGCTCGATTATCTGCGTGATTATCCTGTCGGTAAGCATCTGTCTGTCGCCGCCGCGCTTTCCGCATATAAAGGTTATGCCGCCTCCTATGTCTATATTCACGGGGTTGCTGTCAACGCTTATGCCGATCTTGATCTCGGGGAGCTTGCGGCTGCCCTTGCGCGGTCTGCCGTCAACAGGCTGTTGAACAGGCTGAGAAACGGGCTTAGCCGCGGGCTCGGGGGAGGGCTGTGCCGACCGAACAGGCTCGTGAACCTCGGATTTTTCGGATTCGGATATCTCGGAAGACAGCTCCGATACCACCGACACGCTGACCTCCTTCTCCTCGGAAGTGGATCCGAAAAGATTGAACAGAATATGCGCGGGAACAGGCTCGCTGTTCTCCATAAGGCGACCCTCGTCGGGTATGTCATCTTCGGGACGAGCTTCGTAGACGTGCTGAACCGCGGATCTTACAGGCTCGGCGTGGATACCCGAAGCAACAGGCACAGGCTGTGCCGCATCAAGCTCGGGAGCATGCTCCGCGTGAGCTGCCTGCTGACGGCGCTGGTCAACGTAAACGCGGCGAATATCCTCTGGAAGATCGGAGGGTGCGGAGTACCAAAACAGGCTTTCGCGGACGTCTTCGATCCAAAAACCGCCATTTCTGCTGCGGATAGAGGTCGCAAGTGCACGAACCTCCTTTTCGGCGGGAGTTTCGTCCGCCGAAGCGCCATGAGTGAGCACGACAAGAACGCCGCTCTGCTGTGCGCTTCTGCACACTGAAACAACCTTGTCCAGCATATCGTCCATATAGTTCTCGGGAAAGCCGTTCAGCACGAGCACGCGGGACACCTTGTCCGGTGTCGGAGAGGACTGTGCCGCCGCGGCGAACTCGCCGAGCTTAGTCTCCGCGTCGGATATCGACTGCGGAACGGTGATAAACGGATTTATACCCTTGCCGAGCGCCGCAATATGACCGAGACCGTCCGCGGTAAACGTAGACGGGTCGCAGAACATCATATCTGTGATATCCTGCCCGCTATACTTTATAAGATTGAGCAGCAGCCGCTGAACGCCGCCCATAAGATAAGTCTGATTGCGCTCGTCATAGTCGAGGAACAGCACGCCGCCCTTATTCGTTGGCACCTGATATGGCGCACCGATAGTACGCGCCGCCGCGTTGTACTCGCCGTTGGATGTCGCGGAAAGCTCCATTTCCACCTCCATGGGCACAGACAGCTTAACGCGGCGCTGACCGATACTGATGAACCCCTTGGACGGCAGCTCGACCGTCCCCGGACTGTTGAATGCAGATTTGTCGAACACCAACAGCTTAAGGTACTCCTTGAAATCTTCCGACTGTATGTAAGCCTTTACCTTTTCGTCATGCTGCTCCTTGCGGTCGTTAAGCGCGGCAACGTCGCTGTCGTACTGGCGCTTGGCCTGCACCTTGCTGCCATCAATAAGCTGCTTGGTCTGCTCGATCTTCTGCTCATAATACTTTACCTGACCAGTAACCTTTGTGTACAGCGTTTCGGCATTGGGATCATTATGAGAATCAAGCTTTATAGTCTGACGGATACTCTCGAGCTGACCTGCAGAAGTCTCGAAAGGAGCCGGCGCTTCCTCCAGACCGTCGGGCTGAGCATGCTCCTTAGCGTACTCAATAAGATAATCGAGCTTATGCATTTTCTCGTGTATCTCGCCTATTTTTTCGTTCAGATCCTCGTCTGAGGAACTGCAATAATCGTTGTATTCCTTGAAAGCGGCGTCCATCTCCGAGGAGATCTGCTTTTCCTCTTGAGCAAGCTCCAAAAACTTGCCAAGCATTTCGTTAACTAAATCTGCCATAATTTTACTCCTTCTGGGCCTTCGTCTTCCGAAGCGCGTGTAGCACAATCAAAACCATGCCTATGTAATAATTATACCTAAAAAAATCGCGCGTGTCAATAGATTTTATTAACTTTGTACAATATTTTGTGAAATGTTTTCGTTTTCAGAGTAAATATTGACGGAAATGGCTTGCTGCGCTAATTTCTGATTTACAGCATTAAAAACCGCCGCACCAAATGGGTGGTGCCCTTAACGGAGAAAACACAAAGAACCGAATAGGATATCAAAATGGCACATCTCATTGAGGTGTGCCGTTTGCTAGTATCAGCTTATGTGATGTATAACCTAATGATTCAAAGTCACATATTACGTATAACAACAGACGACAGAGAAAATCTCTCTGCCGCCCAGTGACTTGTTTATTCTATCTTATTGGTGGTTTCCTTTGTCTTTTTGTGCTTGCAGCGTTTCTCTATAAAATATTCTACGGCGCAGTTGATGATGAAGGCAATATTTCCGATCATCATACCGACAAGCTTTGCTAAGACATTCTTCCAGAGAATAGGACGAATCTCAGTGGTAAGTCACCAACGAGACATTTCGGCGAGTGTGGCTATGACTCGCGTCAAAGTAAGTTCCGGATCGAGAGGGGCAGGAGCGGTTTCCTCTGCAACAATGTTGCCAAACATCTCCGCCAGCGTGTCCGCTGTGACCTTAATAACGGTAGCGGCATTTCGCAGATCATTGATGACCATATCCAGTTTGCTGTTTTTTCCCATAAGATTTTACTCCTTCCTTCATTTGACCCTGATTGATAAGCATTTTGAGTTTCCTCATAAGATGCATGGACACGACGCCGATTGCTGTGAGGACGTCATATAACTTAACATCTTCCAAAAGCGCTGCGATATTAGCTCTTTTCATCGGATTACCTCCTTCCGGTGGGCGTATCGTTTTGCCCCTTCCACTATCCACTGGAGGCGGAACCGTGAAATGGTCCGCAATTTTTTAAAAAATTTTGAGTCCGTCCAACCGCTGAGGCAGTCGTATGGGTTTGTCACTTAGATGTAATCTTTGAGGGACTCTGCAAGGTCAGCCTTTAGCTTATCCCAATGACGCTTGAAGGTAGAGCGGGTAAGCCTCATATCTGCGGCGGCTTCACGTTCCGACTTGCCGGCCATAATAAGCTGGCATATGCGTCTACTCTCTGGGTCGAGTTCTTCAAGACGGTGATAAAGGGCATCGAACAGTTCTTGTTCTTCCATAATTGATTGCACGTCTGGTTGGTCATCCTGTAGGTCATCAAGCCAGGACTTTTCGTTACCCTCGTCATCTTGGATGATGTAGTCGAGGGAAAGGCTATCCCCAGCACGCCAGTGCTGGCAGGTGAAACAGTCCATGTCGCACATCAAACGCTGCGATTTAGGACAGATACAGCGACCGTGTTCCTGTTGTCTTTTGCGATAGGTGTTGATAGGGCGGTAGTAGTCTGTGAACTCCTGCTTGGTGACTGGGATCTGCTCATTGGTGGAGCGGATGTAGATGTAGGGCTGGTGGTTTAACTTCTGTTTTTCTTGCTTTGCCATAAAAATTTCCTCCGATTGTCGGTTTCTCGAAACGGAGGAATGAAAGTGCGACGGCAAAATGGGTATAGGAAATAAAACCGCACTCCAAACGAATCGCTCCGTTTCGGATTGCGGCGACCTTGCTCATCAGTTCGCCGTGTTTGATATTATTTGGTGTCCGCCAGATGAAGTGAGCCACCGAGAGCGACTCGGTGCATCATGTGACGGTGTAGTAATTACCACGTTATCCTTATTATAAATCTTGGGATAGAAAAAGTCCTCAGATGCGACTCGGTTGATACTCTGTTAAGACTCTGCTACTAATCCTGCAGTCGTGCAACTTAGCGATTGTCAAGGTGAGTTTATCAAATATGTATATTTCCTTGACAAATAGGAATTTTTTTGATATAATAAAAGCACGGATATATGAACCGTGCTTTGGAATTCTGTAATATAAGCTTATCAGGAGGAACAAGTATGGCATTTAGCTATAACAAATTATGGAAAATACTAATAGATAGAAAAATGATGAAAAAAGACTTGATGGCAAGTACAGCTCTTACTTCAACCACAATGGCAAAAATGAGCAAAGGTCAGCCTGTCAGCATGGATGTGCTTGGTAGAATCTGTGAGGCTCTTGAGGTTAATATAGGTGATATTGTGGATTATGTGGGTAATGTCACAAAAGAAAACTCATAAATCATGAAAAGGAGGATGACATGGGATGAAGAAACTTTGTTTCGGTTCGTTATTGGCCGTTTTGGTAAAATGCAAGGCACACAGCACAAGTCAGAAGAAACTGTGCGGAACCATGCTACTCTCCATTAATCCTTTCGACGACAGGCAGACAGATGATGGCTTTGCATCTGCTTTGGTGCGCGGAAAATCAAATTTGCCGGATATGATAAAAGATAATGCGCCTACTGTCGATGCTTCTGCTGTGGTGAAATACTTCAGAGATAATGTGATACCACTATTAGATAATAACCTCAAGCCAAACATCGTACTTGCCCTCAAAGATATAATCGAGGATGACAATGACATACGTCCGGATACAGAAGTTGAAATGGTGAATCACATTGAAAAATCGGATATGAGAGAATTCAGATGTTTTGTATATGAAGAATTTCTGGCAGGAATATTCTTATACACCTGTATCGTTCCAGAGAACAGGGGCAACACGGATAGAATAGACGAGATTACGGATGACTACATACGCAACTTTGATGCGAAAAGTGCCGATATAACCTTTAAAAATGGCAACAGTAAGCTAAACGAAAAAGTGGCAATGGAGATTGCTTTAGATGCGCACATGATGTCCCTGCTGACTGATTCGGAGGGCAAATGTCTGAAATGTGGACGTCCATTGGTAGCACATAGGGATGGTCAGGAAGTGAATTATGCACATATTGTATCTCTTTTAGGTGAGGATATGTTGCTCTGCGGTGATTGTGAAAATGAAATGCAATCTGCGTCGGATGATGATAAGGCTGCACTTGTTTTACAGAAGAAAAATTTGACAAGTCTGTCCGCTGCAAGAGACTCTGTCACTCGGCATGAGTTGGGTAAAGAGATAGAAGAAGTCTTGCGGCAGGTGAGCGATCTTGAGGTAGATGACAATACGAGATTGAAAACAGCAGCAATTCCCGTGGAAAGAAAGATCAGCGAAAAAGGGCTGCGGATGGATGTGTTGAATGATGTTCGTCCTTTATATGAGGGTGTGAATGACGTGCTGGACAGACTTGGAGGAGAAAGCGTCCTTAATGTCACGACATTCGCAAAGAAAATACGCAGAATGTTTGAAGATGCTGAGGAGAACGGTTTGTCGCAAAATCAGATATATGAATTGCTCGTAAATACATTATATGATAAGAGCGGTCGTAAATATCGGAGAGCGTGTAGAATAATCATCTCCTATTTTGTTCAAAGGTGTGAGGTGTTCAATGAGATTACCAAGTAAAGTAACGCCATATTCAAAAAGTATATTTGTTATATTTCCTAAGATATTGGAAGCATTACAAAAGCAGGATATGTCTCCGAAAGAAATAGTAGAAAGCCTATCGCAAGAGCATGAAAACTGGAACGACATATTAGATGCCTTGGACTGCTTGTATGCACTGAACCAGATAGAATTTTCCGATGAAAGGAGTGTGCTGCATTATGTTAGAGGAGATTCGCTGTGACAAATTTGCGGAGGAATACAGGATTATTTCTTTTCGACCTGGTTTAAATACTGTCCTCGGAAGCTCTGATGGAAGTAACGCTATAGGGAAAACCACATTCCTTCAGATTTTGGATTATGTTTTCGGCGGAGATGATTACCATAAGAGTTATCTGCGGGATATAAAGAATCATGTCGGCAGCCACACGATATACTTTAAATTTGTATTTAAGGAGCAGGTGCACTATTTTTATCGTAATCCCGATGATTCAAAGGAAGTATGTCGCTGTGACAAGGAGGGCCATTTAATTGAGAAAATTAGCATCGATGATTATCGAGATTTTCTTTTTCAGGAATACCAGATTGGTCTTCCAAATTTGAAGTTTAATGATTTGTGCGATCGCTATTTTAGAATATATGGACGCGAGAACACGATGGAAAGATATCCTTTGCAAATCACGCCAAGGGAAGTTCCTGAAAAAGCCGTTGATTTTTTGCTACTTATTTTTGGGTACAGTAAAATACTGGGTTCCTTGAAAGCAATGGAAGAAGAACTGGGCATAAAAGCGTCTCAGGTTTCCACGCAGCGACGGCAAATGGTGGACACTGAGAAAATAGAAGACAATCTGAGTGCAATCAAGTCGTTAGAAAAACGCCTTCAAGAACTTATGCATAATAATGAAGAAGTGCAGATGTCATTTTTCGGTTTCGATGCAAAGGCATTTGACAAGGTTACCGCTGCCAAGCGGGAACTGCAGGGATTGATTAACCGAAGAAACCGTCTGCAATCTCAGGTCAACGCCCTCAAAGACAGAATGAGGTTGGGCGGTCAGGATGCGGAGGCGGAGTTCCAGTCGCTATTACAGTTTTTCCCACAGGCAGACCTAAAGGAATTTTCAGAAATTGAAAAATTTCACGCAAATATCCGAATAATTCTAAATGATGAACTTTCGCAGGAAATATCGCGGTTGGAACCCATCATAGCAAGGTGCGAGAAGGAGATTGAACGCCTAAAAGAAAAAATCACAAGTACTGGTATTGCTAAGCAGATGTCAGAGCAGGTGCTTTCTCAGTGTGTGCAAATTTCTAAAAGCATTGACCGACTCCGTGAGCAAAATGATGAACTGATGCACCAGAAAGAGTTGCAGGAAAACCGCGCCAAGGCAGAACAGAAGTTAAACAACCTGTTTAAACAGCAGACAGAGGCTTTGACCGATATTGTAAATAGGATCAATAACTGCATGGGCAGACTTAATGCAATCGTGACGGAAGAAACTGAAACAGCACCAGAGCTTCAAGTGTCTGGCAGAAAAGAGATTAGGTTCGGGACTAAGGATAATACCAGCGAGGGGACGGCGTTTAAGAGTCTTGTCCTCTATGATCTGAGCATCCTTCAGCTTTGCCCTATTCCGGCTCTTATTCACGACTCTAATATCTTGAAGAGTGTCGGTGATATACAGTTGGAGCATATTCTTCAGCAATATCAAGAAAGCGGCAAGCAGGTATTTATTGCCTATGACAAGCCAGATTCAACCACCGATAAGGCTTGTGAGCTATTAAACAAAACAGCGGTGCTTCGTCTATTCAATGGCAAGGAGTTGTTTGGACAATCATGGAGTAGACCGGGAGCTTCAAAATAAGGGAGGTATCAAGATGGCATCGATTCATAACTTACTCAGCCAAGTGCCAGATGCGGTTCTTCGGACACGGCTGGAAGAGGAATATTTGAGGGCGGTGCAGAGTAAAAAGTTTGGGCTTGTTTTCGAGGATCATGTTCCCGAATGTACACCGCTTTATGGTGTGCCTATCAGATGCGGATCTGTTGTGGCAAGAAAGCTGGAAAAAATCAACGAATTATTCATCGTAGTAAAAATCAGTGGCGAAGTGGCATTGTGTCAAAGTAAGATGACTACCGAAACGGAGGAAATCCCTCTTAACAAACTTGTCGCTGTTGCTCAGTTTGGTGAGCCGATTTTCCCATCACTCCGACCTGTAGACAGCGTGGAAAATGCTCCAGACTCTCCACTGTGGCATACACTTATTGAGGCTGATAATTATCATGCCCTTCAGCTTTTAGAGTATCTCTATCCTAAAAAGGTAGACTGTATATATATCGATCCACCGTATAATAACCGGGAAAAAGATTGGAAGTACAATAATGACTATGTCGATCCAAATGATGCTTGGCGGCACAGTAAATGGTTGTCCATGATGCAGAAGCGCTTGCGCATTGCATCTCGTTTACTTAATCCGAGTACAGGTGTCTTAATTGTTACAATTGACGAGAATGAAGTGGCACATCTTCGCCTCTTATTGGATGAACTATTCCCACAGGCATATATCCAGATGGTGACAATTGTTACGAACCCGAAAGGTAGCACACGAGGTCGTTTTTCCAGAGTTGAGGAGTATGCTATTTATTGTTTCATGCCAAATGCATATGTTGTGCCTGGAAATGATTCGATGCTTGGAGAAAAAGGACAAACAAAAAAGCCACGTTGGAAAGGCTTACTTCGATCAGGTGCGGATTCGCGGCGAGAGGATAGCAAAAATCTATTTTATCCTATTCTGATTGATGCTGAAGAAAATCGTATTGTCAAAGCATTGGATGCACTACCATTTCCTGAGAAACCCCAGATTGGTGCTAAGATTGATGGATATGATGTTGCATGGCCGATTAGAAATGATTTGACAGAAGGTCGTTGGATGTTAAGCAATACAACATTTAATGAATTGCTTGAAATGGGTTATATTTCTTTGGGGAGATATGACTCCAAGCGTAAGACTTGGGGAATTTCGTATTTGAGTCAAAGCATTCGCAATCAAATAGAAACGGGGAAGGTTGTTATTGTAGACCGTGATGAAAAGCGTAATGTGGTAGATGTAGAATTTGCATCCGAACAATCGAAACAGATGATGACAGTTTGGCATCGCAGTCTCCATGATGCTGGTGCGCAGGGATCTGATTTGGTTTCGGGAATAATTGGGCAAACAAGAGCTTTCTCTTTTCCCAAGTCGCTGTATTCCACAAAAGATGCCATTGCAGCAGTTGTTCGCAACAATAAATCGGCACTGATTTTGGATTTTTTTGCAGGAAGCGGAACTACATTGAATGCTGTCAATTTGCTCAATGCCGAAGATGGTGGGAATCGTCGGTGTATTCTTGTAACAAATAATGAGGCTTCTGCGGCAGAGCAGGATGAATTAAAAGCTGCAGGTTTTCAACCAGGAGATGTTGAATGGGAGAAAAGTGGTATATGTGCTTCTGTTACATGGCCGCGAACTAAGTATAGTATCCTTGGAACAAGAGCTGATGGCACTCTGCTTGAGGGAGAATACTTTACAAATCAAACGATAAAGGCTGAAATGAGCCGATCATTTTACCAACTCGGCTTTGTAGATAGTGTTGCCTCTCTTTCTTTGCAGGAAAAAAAACAGATAGTTGCCCTCATAGGCAAGAACAAATTGGCGCAGTCACTTGCAAAAGCAGACAGCCGGTTTATTGTTTCTGAAAAACACTCGGCATCAATTCTGTTTGATGTGGAAGCCGCGGGCGAATGGATGTCAGCATTGGAAGATCAGGATCATATTACAGACTTTTACATTGTGACAAAAGAAAAGCGTGTGTTTAATGATCTTAAAGCAAGTATATCGGATTTGCTTGGAGCGGTTGTTACTAGTGAATTAGCTAAACGTTCAATGAGTGAGGGATTTGCTGCAAACGCCGAGTATATGCGCCTTGGATTTCTGGACAAGAACTCAGTCTCCCTTGGAAGGCAATTCGAAGCAATCCTTCCATTGCTTTGGCTGAAATCCGGTGCATATGGGAAAAGACCAGAAATAACGGAACAGAAATCCGGCATTATGATCTTGCCTCAGAATAAATTTGCAGTGCTTCTTGATGAAACGGTGTATGCGGAGTTCATGGAGCAAATGACTGATGTCGATGGCATTGATACGATTTACTTTGTAACGAACTCCGAGGAAGCGTACCGTGAAATGAGCAATGGAGTTGGTGCCCGAAAGACATATCAGTTGTACCGGGATTACATTGATAATTTTGTCATCGGAACCAGGAGGAATATCAAATGAGAGATAGATTATTTACATTTCAGGAAAAAGCACTGGATGAGCTACAAACGGCAATCAGAGATGCCCATACTCTTTGGAGAAACAATAAGCCCCAGGTCATTTCCTTTTCTGCACCCACTGGTGCAGGCAAGACAATCATTATGACCACACTTTTTGAGAACCTTCTTTATGGCACGTCGGAAGAAATTGCTGACCCAGAGGCGGTTTTTATATGGCTTTCTGATTCGCCCGAATTGAACGAGCAGACAAGACTGAAAATTGAAGGCAAATCGGATAAGATTCCTATCCATAACCTTGTAACGATTGATTCAAACTTCGATGCGGAATACTTGGAAGGAGGGTATGTCTATTTTCTGAACACGCAGAAGTTGGGTGCGGACAAGCTGCTTATTTCCAAGTCCGATAAGAGAGAACACACAATTTGGGAAACACTTACCAATACAGCTCTGCGTGTTCCCAAGAAATTCTATCTTGTGATTGATGAAGCTCACAGAGGAACTGCTATGTCAGCTACTGCTGAAAATAGAGCACAGTCTATCATGCAAAAATTCATCAAGGGCAGTAATGAGGATGGATTATGCGCCATGCCACTTGTTATCGGTGTAACTGCAACACCAGAGAAGTTTAACCGATTGATAGAGGGCACAAATTCCACTATTCAGAAAGTAACTGTTTCTCCTGCTGATGTGCGAGAGTCGGGGTTGCTTAAGGACAGGATTATTCTGCATATTCCTGACACCATGGTTAATGCTGATATGACAACTTTCAAGAGTGCAATCCTGAATTGGAAAGATAAGTGTGAACATTGGCAGGCGTACTGTAACGCCGAAAAGAATGAGGATGGAAGCCCGATTGTTGTATATCCGATTTTGGTGGTGCAGGTTGAGGACGGAAATGAAAGAGTTCCCACACACACTGATTTAACGGCTTGCATCAGTTTGTTGGAGGAAGAACTCGGCACCAAGCTTCATACGGGCGAAGTGGTACATACATTCAACGATCACGGGGCCATTACTATTGGCGACCTTGTTATTCGGCAGGTCGAAGCCTCTTACATTGAAGATAGCCATGAGATTAAGGTTGTGTTTTTCAAGATGAACCTCTCTACCGGATGGGATTGCCCTCGTGCAGAAACCATGATGTCATTTAGAGGCGCGCAAGACAGCACTTATATTGCACAGTTACTTGGCAGAATGATTCGTAACCCATTGGCGCGACGTGTGCTTTCGGACTCTACTTTAAACGATGTAAGCCTTTTCCTGCCTCATTATGACAAAATGGCAGCAGAGGATGTAATCAAGGCGCTCCGTGATAACGAAGCCGTATATCCCGGAGATATCGGTACGGATAAAGAGTTCGTTACGCTTAAACGCAATCCATCTTTTACGGATGTGTTTTCAGCAATGGACAATCTCGTGACCTACAAGATTGATTCTGCCCGCAAGCTGCCTTATATCAGACTGTGTATGCAGTTGAGCCGTGCTTTGACGAGGGATGGTATCGATCCGACAGCACAGCGGCAGATGAAAACTGCAATCCTGGAAAAAATGGGCGAGGAAATAACTCGCCTTAAAGATAGCGGACTCTTTGATGAAATTCGTAGCAATTTGACCGGGCTTTCCATTGATACATTGACATTCGGATATGGAGATACCGTATATGTTTACAATGAGGATTCGCAGACACTCGAAACATCCGAATATGATATTGCTCGCCATTTCGAGCAGGCTGGGAAAATTTTAGGAGAAGGACTCCATACAGAGTATTGGGCAAAACACGGTGATGAAGACCATATAGAAGTGAAAATTTCAGTCATTACCTTGGCAAACAATACCGATGCGATGGAACATCTCAGCAGCTTTGCAGAGAACGAGTTTTTAAGTCTTTATCGCAAGAATAAAAGTGCCGTGCGTTCTCTCTCCGACGCGAGAAAGTCAGAGTACAACAGGATGATTCAGGGGTCCGCTGTTCCAGTGGAAACTACATGGTCTATGCCAATGTCTATTGATTTTATTGTTCCCGAAGGTTCACAATCATATGATAAGCATCTGTTCTGCAATGAGGATGGTACATTCCAGACATATCTCAATCCATGGGAGGACGGAGTAATCCGTGAAGAACTGGCAAACGGTATCATATGTTGGCTACGCAATCTTGACCGCAAAAGCTGGTCCATGGAGATTCCTTATGAAGTTTCTGGAGTCTCTACGCCTATGTTTCCTGATTTGATTGTGGTAAGAGCGGATGTGCATGGATATATTTTTGATATTCTTGAGCCGCACGACTCAAGTCGCAAGGATAACTATCCCAAGGCGGTTGGATTGGCACGGTTTGCGGACAAGCACCACGACAGTTTTGGACGAATTGAACTAATTCGTGAGCAGAGGGGTCCAGATGGAAAAATGCACTTCTACCGCTTGGACATGGGAGATTTGTCGGTAAGAAATATGGTGCGAGGTATAACATCAAATTCCGAACTGGATAGGATTTTTGACACATATGCTGTTCGAGAGGACTAATTTAACTGCGGTAGCTACTTTTAGACCATAAAGCCGAGAGGGATGTTTTGTCGTAAGTATAAGAACATGTTTAATTATTCCACCCCGTTTAACAATCGTTTTTCCACCACACATCAAGGCACCATTCGGATAACGAAAAATCTGACAGAGCGTAAATTTACAGGAAGGAGTGAGCTGATGACGGCAAGTGCAATAATGAAAAGAACTAGCATCTTCAAGCCTTCATCCCGATTTGAAGATGATGGTTCATGCTCAACACTAAGTACGGTGCGGACTATAAGGAGATGTCTATGCTGAAAAGCATTACAGACAACCTCAGTGTTGCCATCGTTCTTATTCATCATAACCGTAAAGCCTATTAAAATCCCAACAATCTTATTTCGAGAACTAACGGCATAGCAGGTTGAGCAGACGGA
>ERZ778512.262-NODE-262-length-51203-cov-6.013568_pt1 | contig 51203 bp, 35 predicted proteins | sample MGYA00510346_ERZ778512 | MGnify/ENA primary metagenome ERZ778512 (study PRJEB29527, sample SAMN07138962) | mouse gut metagenome | material: feces | host: mouse | place: China:Nanjing | collected 2016-01-25 ...
ACAACACCAAGATGTTCAAGCTCCTTGGCCCTGACACCGGCTTCGACTCCATCGGCGAGTTTACCACAGCCAAGACCTGCGCCAAGTATCTCGACAAGCTCAACACCCGCGGCAAGCTCACCAAGACCATCCTCTACAACCTCAACCCCAGTGCCAACGAAGTCATCGCCACTATGCTCGGCAACTTCCAGGACGGCAGCGTAGCCGGCAAGATACAGTTTGGCTCAGGATGGTGGTTCCTCGACCAGAAGGACGGCATGCAGAAACAGATGAACGCCCTGTCGCTGCTGGGTCTGCTCAGCCGCTTCGTAGGCATGCTCACCGACTCGCGCTCATTCCTCTCCTACCCGCGTCACGAATACTTCCGCCGCACACTCTGCAACCTCGTAGGCAACGACATCGAGAACGGAGAGATTCCCTACACCGGCTATGAAGAGCAGCGCGTCAACCAGATGATCGAAGACATCTGCTACAACAATGCCAAAAACTATTTCAAATTCTAATATATGGCATCAGCAACCTCACCCCTCGCAGCGGCCAATCAGAAGATGACCAACTTCCGTTGGACCATCTGTGCCCTGCTCTTCCTTGCCACGACCGTCAACTACATGGACCGTCAGGTGCTCTCGCTCACCTGGAAAGAGTTCATCGCTCCTGAATTTCACTGGACCGACACCAACTACGGTCTGATCACAGCCGTCTTCTCCATCGTCTATGCCGTGGCCAACCTTCTGGCAGGCCGCTTCATCGACTGGATGGGCACCAAGAAAGGCTACCTCTGGGCCATCGGCGTATGGTCGGCCGGCGCGTGTCTCCACGCAGTCTGCGGCGTAGCCACCGAATGGACCCTCGGCATCCACGACGCCACCGGTCTGGTCAAAGCCACAGGCGACGTGGCCATGACCATCGCCACCGTATCGGTCTACTTCTTCCTTGCGGCCCGCACCATCCTCGCTCTCGGCGAGGCCGGCAACTTCCCCGCCGCAATCAAGGTGACAGCCGAATACTTCCCCAAGCGCGACCGCGCCTATGCAACCTCAATCTTCAACGCCGGCTCGGCCGTGGGCGCGCTCATCGCACCCTTCACCATCGGCCCGCTCGCTATGTTCTTCAAGAGCATCGGTTGGGGCAACGGATGGGAGATGGCCTTCATCATCATCGGTGCCCTCGGCTTCGTATGGATGGGATTCTGGATTTTCCTCTACACCAAACCCGCTGAAAGCAGCCACGTCAACGCAGCCGAGCTCGCCTATATCGAGCAGGACAACCACGCCGACGAGACCGCCCGCGAGAAAGCCGTGACCGAGGACAGCGACACCGCCACAATCCCCTTCATCAAGTGCTTCAAGTATCCCCAGACATGGGCCGTATTCTTCGGCAAATTCCTCACCGACGGTGTGTGGTGGTTCTTCCTCTTCTGGACACCCGCCTACATCACCGACGTGTTCAAGCTCTCCACCTCGTCGGGCGAAGGCATGCTGATGATCTTCGTGCTCTATCTCATCACCATGCTCTCCATCTATGGCGGCAAGCTCCCGACCATCTTCATCGACCGTGCGGCATCCAAGGGCCTCAACATCGACCCCTATGCAGCACGCATGCGCGCCATGCTCATCTTTGCAGTGTTCCCCCTGCTGGCCCTCCTCGCCCAGCCCCTCAGCTCGGTATCGCCCTGGCTCCCCATCATCATCATCGGTATAGCCGGAGCCGCCCACCAGTCATGGAGTGCCAACATCTACTCGGTAGTAGGTGACATGTTCCCCAAGTCGACCATCGCCACCATCATCGGTATCGGCGGCATGGCCGGAGGTCTCGGATCATTCCTCATCAACTACTGCTCAGGCATCCTCTTTGACTACGCAGCCCAGAGCAACATGTCATTCATGAGCTTCCAGGGCAAGCCCGCAGGCTACTTCATCGTATTCTGCATCTGCGGCGTTGCCTATCTCGTAGGATGGCTCATCATGAAGGTGCTCGTGCCCCGCTACAAGCAGGTAATCCCCTAATAACCCTCTGAGAAGACACCACAAAGTCTCTTAAATATCACGACAGGAGTACTGGAGTAAGATTTCATCCTTTCCGTACTCCTGTCGTGCTTTATTAACCTCATCAGGCGATAGCTCCACCCTCTTAATTTTTCAAACTTTTGTATTTTTGTATCGCATAAAAATTTTGACGATTGAGGGAAAAGCATTACCTTTGTCGGACAATTCAACAATAACGAAGTTTTTTATCCATCTTAATCCTACTAAACAATGGCTTACGTAATCACAGACACCTGCATCTCCTGCGGAGCTTGCGCCGCTGTTTGCCCCACCGAGTCTATCTCAGAAGGTGCTGAGCACTACGAAATCAACCCCGACACCTGCATCGACTGCGGTGCTTGCGAGGCTGAGTGCCCCACCGGCTCAATCCATCCCGGAGAATAATCCGCCACTCCTCCCGCACTAAGGGAGCGACAAAAGGACTAACCCCACACACGAGACACACGCTGCGGCAACGCGGTATGTGTCTCGTTTCTTTTTATGCTCTACAACATAGTGCAAATTTCTCTCCAACACGCTGATATTTCGTATCTTTGCAGGAAACGTCAACATCCGGTCACACCACAGACTCACCCCCCCTAAAAACCACAGCTTATGCGAAAACCATTCATCATCTGCATCCTGATTGCCTCGGTCATGCTCCTGCCGGCATGCATGAACAGCGATAAAATCGACCAAAAGCTCCAAGCTCTGAATGAACAGTTGCAACAACAGCAGTCTGACTCCGAAATGTCACCCGAAGAGATACAGGAATTAATCGATAAAATCGAACTTTACACCACCCCCACACCCGGCATGGCCCGTGACATTGTCAATGAAAACCGCTATATCGACATCGATGTCAATGCTGTCGCAAAAAGCGTAAACGAATATCGGGAGGAGTCACGCCCAATCGACAAGACCTATACCGACAATCTGGCGATAGTCCGTGCGGCAAGCTACCGATACTTTTCACACGTAACACTGGACAATGGCCGATATACCGTCGGCAATATCACCGCCAAAGACCTCAACATGTCAGAGAGCACATTTGAGGCATTTCAGAAAAGACTGGAGGAATTGAATGTCTCACTCAGCACGATGGAAATGAAGATGGATTCCATCCCCTTCCCGCAGAAAGAGCTCGACCGCATGCTCGAATAGCCCCTTAATCAAGAAAAAAATTCCGAGACAGGAGTCCGGGCGTGTGAAATCTCACGCCCGGACTCCTGTCTTAACTTTTTTAACTTAACCTTGCGAAATTTTTTCAATGGCTTTTGTTGCTTTTTGTGCCTTTGCAGAGCTGTTTTCAGACATTCCGTCACTCTTTTCGGCATTTAGGTATTAGAGTAGAAAATATCGCTAAAAACGTATGTTTCACAACATATTTTTTTCGATTCGTTTATCCGAAAACAATTCTTACATTTGCATCGGTCAAGGACCGAAACAACAATATCAACACCTTATAAATACCCATCAAAATCTTAAGCCATGGATATTAATAATATTCTGAGTGGGCTTGAAGCCAAGCACCCCGGCGAAAAAGAGTACCTGCAGGCCGTAAAGGAAGTTCTCATCTGCGTAGAGGACGTTTACAACCAGCATCCCGAATTTGAAAAAGCAAAAATCATCGAGCGCATGGTCGAGCCTGACCGCATCGTCACATTCCGCGTGACCTGGGTTGACGACCGTGGCGAGGTGCAGAACAATATTGGTTATCGCGTACAGTTTAACAATGCCATCGGTCCCTACAAGGGCGGCATCCGTTTCCACGCATCTGTCAACCTCTCGATCCTGAAGTTCCTCGGCTTTGAGCAGACCTTCAAGAACGCCCTCACCACCCTCCCCATGGGCGGAGCCAAGGGCGGCAGCGACTTCTCGCCCCGCGGCAAGAGCGAGGCCGAAATCATGCGCTTCTGCCAGGCCTTCATCCTCTGCCTCTGGAAAAACCTCGGTCCCGACCGCGACGTTCCCGCCGGCGACATCGGCGTAGGCGGCCGCGAGGTAGGCTACATGTATGGCATGTATAAGAAACTCGTCAACGAGTGCACCGGCACCTTCACAGGCAAGGGTCTCGAATTCGGCGGCTCACGCATCCGTCCCGAGGCTACCGGATTTGGCGCGCTCTACTTCGTGCAAAACATGCTCGCCAAGAAAAACGACTCCATCGAAGGCAAGACCATCGCAGTGTCGGGCTTCGGCAACGTGGCATGGGGCGCAGCCCTCAAGGCCACCCAGCTCGGCGGCAAGGTTGTGACCATCTCGGGTCCCGACGGATATATCTACGACCCCGAAGGCATCTCGGGCGAGAAGATCGACTATATGCTCTATCTCCGCGCAACAGGCGAGGACATCGTGGCTCCCTATGCCGAGAAATATCCCGAAGCTACATTCTATCCCGGCCGCAAGCCCTGGGAGCAGAAGGTGGACATCGCTCTGCCTTGCGCCACCCAGAACGAGGTCAACGGTGATGACGCCAAAGCTCTCGTGGCCAACGGCGTGCAGATCGTAGCCGAAGTGTCCAACATGGGCTGTACACCCGAGGCCATCGATACATTCATCGAAGCCCGCGTGAACTATGCTCCCGGCAAGGCTGTAAACGCCGGCGGCGTGGCCACCTCAGGTCTCGAAATGAGCCAGAACGCCGAGCATCTCCAGTGGAGTGCCGAGGAGGTCGACGACCGTCTCCACGAAATCATGAGCAACATCCACACCCAGTGTGTAGAGCACGGCACCGAGCCCGACGGCTTTATCAACTACATGAAGGGAGCCAACATCGCCGGCTTCATGAAGGTAGCCAACGCCATGATCGGACAGGGCATCATCTAATCGGAACAGTCAAAATTCAGCAGCCGGACTCTCCGGCTGACCACAAGATAACATCCATCTAACATCCTTACCTTAGGGGAGCGCGCGGACACCGTAACACCGCGTGCTCCTTTTTTTATTTCCCATAGTTATAAATGGCTTACGGCATACAGCCGGGCCCGGACTTTTATCTTAACTTTTTAAACTCCATCAACTTTTTAAACCATAAGTTTTGTTATTAGTGATATAATTGCGACCTTTGCACCAAATTTTTTCATTTACCGCATTGCTTCTCCTCACCATGCCGACCATCCATCCCGACATATCATTACCATACACAACCTCACGGATACACAACACTTAAATCTACAATAAAAAACTACCATGGTAACAGCAATCGTCATTTTCTTCATTCTCGGCTATCTGTGCATAGCACTCGAGAGTGTGCTAAAAATCAACAAAGCCGTGCCCGCACTGCTCATGTGTGTGGTATGCTGGACACTCTATGCCTGTGGCGGCGGTCCGGCCGACGGCGAGACATCCGAACGTCTGCTCCATCATCTGGGCGAGACGTGCGAGATACTCTTCTTCCTTATGGGCGCGATGACAATCGTAGAGATTGTCGATGCCAACGGAGGCTTCTACTTCGTGCAGGACGCCCTCGCCACCAAGAGCAAGCGAGCTCTGCTGTGGCGCATCACATTCATGACATTTTTCCTCTCGGCCATCCTCGACAACCTCACCACGAGCATCGTCATGGTGATGGTGCTGCGCAAACTGGTGGCCGACAGCAAAGACCGCATGCTCTTCGGAGGCATGATCATCATCGCAGCCAATGCCGGCGGCGCGTTCTCGCCCATCGGCGACGTCACCACCATCATGCTGTGGATCAAGGGCATGATTTCGACCGGCGGAGTCATCAGCCAGTTGCTCCTGCCTTCGCTCGTGTCGGCCTTCGTGTCGATGCTCTGCGTGAGCCTCTATCTCAAGGGCGAGCTGGAGATGCCCAAGCATGACGAGGCTCCCGGCGCGGCCAATAATCCCGACCGCCTGCTCATACTCTGCGTGGGCGTGGGCGGCCTCATCTTCGTGCCAATCTTCCGTATGCTCACCGGCCTCGCTCCCTTCATGGGCATACTCCTCGCACTCGGTGTGCTGTGGCTCGTGAGCGAATATCGCTGCAACCGCAACGCGCTCTTCTGCGAATCAAGCCATCTCAAAGTGACCACACTCCTCTCACGCATCGACATGGCCACCATACTCTTCTTCCTCGGCATACTTCTTGCCGTAGCCACCCTTCAGGAGACCGGCGTGCTCACCTCGTTTGGCGCATGGCTCAACGAAGCCTCCGACGGCAACCACTATCTCGTCACCGGCATCATCGGCGTCGTGTCGAGCATCGTCGACAACGTGCCCCTCGTAGCCGGATGCATGGAGATGTATCCCATCGCGCCCTCAGGCGACTTTGGCGTCGACGGACTCTTCTGGCAACTGCTGGCCTACTGTGCCGGCGTGGGCGGCTCGATGCTCATCATCGGTTCGGCCGCAGGCGTCGTGGTCATGGGTCTGGAGAAAATCAGCTTCGGATGGTATCTGCGCCGCTTCACCTGGATAGCCTTTGTCGGCTACGTGGCAGGTATCGCGGTCTATGCCCTCGAGACACTCTTCTTCTGACATCGGCCTACGGCAGGGCGTGGTCTTTTAGAGTTTAACAGTTAACAGTTTAAAGTTTAGCATATGCTCTCATTTAACATTAACACTCCGATATTACGCATGATTCCGGGACTGCTCTTCCTCGCCCTCGCCACATCCTGTATCGACAGTCATGGCTCCGGGAGTGATGACGCTTGGACAACCGCCGACGACGGTGACGAGCTCTTCGAGACCTCCGACCTCTCGCTCTTCGAGCTGCGCCACCGCGTCAAGCGCGTCACCACAACGACCTTCTATAACGTCACCCCGGGCCCCGACTCGGTAGCCATCGACACAACGGCTGTAAAACCGCTCGTGACCACAGTCTATTTTGACCAGTTGGGCCACTACGTGCCGCGTCGCGACGAGCGCGTCAAGCGCGACGAGTGGGGACGCATCATCCGTTGGGAAGACCGCCGCCCCAACCTGCGCCGTCTCCACGGAGGTTTTCTGAAAGACACGCTCACCTACCGGCACGATTCGCCCAACGTGGTGCGCACCTCGGGCATGGGCGACTATGCCGTGACCGTCTATGATGACCACCGCCGCGTGGTGGGTCAGTACACCGACCCTCTGGCCGACGGCGAGCACACCGCGGTGTTTAACCTCTATCGCAAGGAGGACCGCCGCGGCAACTGGACCGAACGACTCAGCGTATGGACCACACAGACGCCCGGCGCACGCCCCCACGTGTCATACTCACTCGACCGAAGAGAAATCACATACTATTGACTCCTATGATTTAAAGAGTTAAGATAGTCAAGAAAGTTAAGGCAGGAATACATGAGTTTAACTGATCGGACTGTAAGAGGTTGCCGATTAAAAAACTCCCGTACCCCCGCCTTAACTTTTTTAAATCATTAAATTTCATTAACACCAAACAGACCAATTTACCGAGAATGTTGGTCTGTTTGACGCAAAATTAGTGGGATAATTTTAATATTTAAAATTTATTTGGTTATTTTGCGTCAAATCACAGCACAGGTAACTACAACACCTGACATATATTCAGAGATTATACATACATAATTTACCTTCCAGTTTATGAGACTTTCTCATCTCCTTGCCATATCCCTATGTGGCATATCATCTGTCGCATGCCATGTCGACGAAATCGAGGTGCCAAGCGAAGAATTGTTCACGCGTTCGTTTATCAAAGAATTTGGCATAGCCGACTCAGACCAGGATTGGACACTCGCCACACGTGTCACCATGCACATCAATCCTTCAGCCATGAGCGGAGCCTAGACTGTCAGCATATATGACCGCATGCCGGGCACACCCAGCTGTCAGCTTGCCGCCCGATTTTCTGCCTCGGCTGAAACATTCGCGTTTGACTTCGCCAAGAGCAACAGCTCAGCCTATGTGCAGGGAGTAAACTCCGACGGCAAAATCACATTCTCCGGCTATTATCCCATACGTGACGGTATACTGTCAGTAAGCACCCGTTCACGCGCAGTAGAGTATACCGACGCCTCAAGCATCAGACTTCAGGAAATCACTGGTGACAGCCCTTGGGGCAACGGATTCGGTTCATTCAACCCCAACGAGTATGAACGAGAAGGCATGCAGGCTTGCAATTTTCATTATTGGAATACACTAAAAGGCTGGAACGGAGCGATAAAATACAAGCCGATCCTTGATGTCTTTTCGTTCTATGGTATGTATTCGGGCGGCACGTTCAACGACTCATATCTCAAAGGCTGTTATGACGATATCGAGGAAGGCACCCCCTGCTCCACACTGATACATATCGTGGGAGAGAAGGGCGTGTTTCACGAAGGTGTTGTCGACGGACACTGCAACATTAACCTCTATAGCGAGCGTCTGAAACCCGAGGACGGTGTGATCTACCGCTCCGATGGCGGAGAGATAGTGCTCAAATATGTCTACGGCGCAGGCATATTCTCCAACAGTTTCGGATATTTCTACTATCCCGAAGGTCCACGACACAACAGATAATGGAGGCCCCGAAATTCATGCTTATGTATGACGCATCGCCATGGAACAACCTTCAACGCAATGCCGGGGACGGTTACAGCAACTTTGAAAACATCGGAGGACATGGCACCGAAAACAAAACCATACTCACGCAAGTAGGCATTGACAACTATTCGGGCATGCGAACAGCCAATGATGTCAATGACTATGAAAACAATTCAGGCAAGGATGTATTGTACAAACCCTCATATCACAAGCTGGTCTACTATGAGCTCGACTCCGACAACAAACCCATCGAAGGCTCGGCCACTTACACCTTTCCCAAGGGGATGAACATCGGATTCTTCATACTTGTACAGGGCCATGAGAAACTTAGACGCAACGGCTCGCTTGAGGGTCTGAATCACCCGTCCAACAACAGTTGGTGGAAAGTGGAAAGAGTCGATGTCCGATTCTCCATCCCGTGGATGAACCAACTGATGGGTGCGTATTATAAGTCAGTGCCCGGCCATGGCAACACTACATATGACAAACACGCGCTTGACTTCTCGCTCAACGACGGCCGCACCGGCTCAATACCGGCTGACTACACTCCCCATATGTCGTTTGTGACATTTGCCTACAACGGCCACACCGTATTAGGCGTGGAGGACGGACAATATCACAACAACGACCACGATGTCAACGACATGCTCTTCTACGTAGAAGGTGTCAACGACGACCAGGAGGAGATAGGCGAAAAGCCTCAGGTGCAATCATGGATTATCGGATGCGAGGACCTGGGCAGCAGCTTTGACTTCGACTTCAACGACGCGGTGTTTGGCGTGTCACACTTCTCAACCGACGACAAATCACAGAACTATCTCAAGGTCAAGGCTCTCGCCGCCGGCGGCACACTGCCCATACAGCTCTTGTGGACCGACCCCGCCGGAACCACCCACAATGTAGGCACCGACTATGACAAGACATATCTCAGATGGAACAACTGGTTTGGTGTCGACAATGTGTCACAGATCATAAACTGCAACCATAGCAACGACGGCGACGCTTATGAGGGGGCCACTGTGACCATACCGCTCGACCGATTTCCCGACTATACCATCACGGCCGACAATTTCAAGGACGGCACCCCCTATCTGATGGGAGGCTTCTCGCTGGCCGTGTATGACAATACTGGCTTTGAGATATCCCGCGAGGTCAAGCCCATAGGCAACTACAAGGACGATGCCGAGAGATGGACACGCACGCCTCAGATGATACTCGTCCACAGCGGATGGAAATGGCCCGTAGAGTGCCGCCCTATATTTGACGCCTACGACGGACGCACATCCTTTGGCGACTCGCACTCCCAGAAGATGTCGGGTTTCAGAGACTGGGTGCAGGACAAGTTTGCAATCGACTGGACCGAACATATCAGCACCCCCTCATATGTCACCGACCACAGGTGGACAGGCGAGGCGGAGCCCGATATCACGAAATAATATGATTGGCTATATGCTTTGACGTTTATATGACTATATATTCCCTGTAATCAAGCACTTTCACTGCATAAAAACACATTTTGCTCAAATAACATAAAAGCACAACCGACCTGACACTCATTGACTGACCAGCCTCTCTCCACAATATAGCATAAGCGCAGAATGAAAAATTCAGGTAATTAAACAGTGAATAATAGATAGATAGTAGCATCCCCCCGCATGCCGCAGATGGCAAGCGGGGGTTTTTACTTACATTTGAGCAAACTCAGATGTAAAGATTATGATGTTATAAGAGGGCGGACTTCTCTATATTCAAGATAAAACTGTAACCATTTATTTGAGCAAACTCAAATAAATGGTTACACAGAGTTATAGCTTACAAGAAGTTTGTGCTATGCACGAGGCTATAAGCCGATGAGACAATAAGGTTCATAAAAACCTCAACCTCACAACCTTATAGCCTTTGATTTGAGCAGGCTCAAATCAAATAAGAGCGTGTCCGGTCATCTCGGAGGGCTGCCGGAGACCCATGATCTTGAGGATAGTGGGAGCCACATCGGCCAGACGGCCGTCTTCTACATGAGCATCCTTATTGTCAGAGATATAGACACAGGGCACGGGATTGAGCGAATGAGCGGTGTTGGGAGTCCCGTCGGGATTTATGGCATTGTCGGCATTGCCGTGGTCAGCGATGATGATAGTCTCATAACCGGCAGCCTTGGCAGCCTCCACAGTGTCGCGCACACACTCGTCGACAGCCTTGACAGCCTTGCATATAGCCTCATAGATGCCGGTGTGGCCCACCATGTCACCGTTGGCATAGTTCACAACGATGAAATCATACTTCTCCTCCTTGATAGCCTCCACGAGCTTGTCCTTAACCTCATAGGCACTCATTTCTGGCTTGAGGTCATAGGTAGCCACCTTGGGAGAAGCCACGAGGATACGTTCCTCGCCCTCGTAGGGAGTCTCGCGTCCGCCGTTGAAGAAGAATGTCACGTGGGCATACTTCTCTGTCTCGGCTATGTGAAGCTGCTTCTTGCCCTCGCTGGAGAGATATTCGCCAAGAGTGTTGCTGACGTTCTCCTTGGGGAAGAGGATATGCACGCCGGTAAACGAAGCGTCATAGGGAGTCATGCAGTAATACTGCAGTCCGGGGATAACCTTCATGTCGGCCTCGGGGATATCGTGCTGTGTGAGAGCCACAGTGAGCTCCTTGGCACGGTCGTTGCGATAGTTGAAGAATATCACGGCGTCGCCCTCCTTAATGGTGCCGTCGACGGTCGAGTTGTTGATCGGCTTGATAAACTCGTCGGTCACGCCCTCGGCATAGCTATCCTCGACAGCCTTGACCATATCAGTGGCCTGAGTGCCCTCGCCATTTACGAGCAGGTCATAGGCAACCTTTACGCGCTCCCAACGCTTGTCGCGGTCCATGGCATAGTAGCGACCGACAATCGAGGCCACGACGCCCGCGCTCTTGGCACAGTGGGCCTGAAGCTCCTCGATGAAACCCTTGCCGCTGCGGGGGTCGGTGTCGCGGCCGTCCATGAAGCAGTGGATATAGACTTTCTCCAGGCCATACTCCTTGGCAATGTCACAGAGGGCATAGAGATGGTCGAGCGACGAGTGAACGCCACCGTCACTGGTGAGGCCCATGAAGTGGATGGCCTTGCCGTTATCGCGGGCATAAGTGAACGCGCTGACGATTTCGGGGTTCTTGAGTATTGACTTGTCGGCACACGCCTTGTTGATTTTCACGAGGTCCTGATACACCACGCGACCCGCGCCTATATTGAGGTGACCCACCTCCGAGTTGCCCATCTGGCCGTCGGGCAGACCTACATTCTCGCCCGAAGCCTGGAGCTCGCTGTGGGGATAAGAGTTCATGAGATAGTCCCAGTAGGGAGTGGGAGTTGACGAGATGGCATCGCTCTTGGTGTGGTTGCCGATGCCCCATCCGTCAAGGATGATTAACAATGCTTTCTTTGCCATAATAATATATGTACGCTTATTGAAGTTGTTTTGTTTTCGTTTGACGGCTGCAAAGTTACGAAAAATTTTCGTGGAGTCTCTTGTTTTCTTATAGTTTATCTTATAGTTATCTTATGGTTAAGAGAGACCGGCTATAAGAGACGCACGAAGGGAGCTCCTCGGGATAATGGGTCACAAATATCAGCGATGAAGCACGGACCTCGACAATAGCGTCGATGACACGGCGCACACGCTCCTTAGCCGTCGGGTCAAGCCCCTGAAACGGCTCATCAAGCACCAGCAGAGCCGGCTGTCGCGAAAAAGCACGCGCCAGCAACACCATACGCTGCTCGCCCGACGAGAGTGTCGAAAAATCACGCTCAGCCAGATGACTGATAGCCAGACACTCAAGCCACGCATCGGCAATCGCGCACTCACGCTCGGTGTGCAGTCTGTAACGCTCCAGCACAGGACGCATCCCCTCGACAACTATTCCCCTCACAGTGAGCCGACTACGGAAATAAAGCTGTATCTCGGGACACACATAGCCCACATTGTTCTTAATGTCCCATATCGACTCGCCCGAGCCACGCTTATGGTCAAAGATAACTATATCATTTGCATAGGCCTGCGGATTGTCACCACACACCATACTAAGCAACAACGACTTGCCCGAGCCGTTAGGCCCCGTAAGCATCCACCGTTCCCCGCGCTTAACCTCCCAGTCGAGCCCCGAAAAGATGTCGCGGCCGCCATATCCGGCCCGGCCATTGCGTATGCTGAACGCTACAGCATGGTCAGGCACAGGCGCGGGAGCCTCGGGAAGCGTCACATGCACCGGCAGCTCCATTGCCGCACAGCCATCAGGCCGTGTTGTCCCTACAAACCGACACCCACACATAGCAAGCACCGCGTCGGCCGTGTCGGGCACTTCGTCAGGGTCGGAGAGCAGAAGCACAATATGAAGCCCTCGGTCACGCAGAGCGGCAAGGGCGTCGCGCAGCTCGGCCCGAGAAGGAGAGTCGAGACCGATAAACGGATTGTCGAGCACAAGAATATCGGGAGCCGCAAGCAATGTGTTTATAATAAGCAGCTTGCGCAATTCGCCGCTCGACAGATAGTTGATGCGTTTGGCAGCTACATCGCGCAGTCCGAGACGGCCACACATGTCGTGCCACATCTCGCTCTCCATGGCTTTGCCGAATATCTCGCCCACCACGGGCACGTATTCGTTTTCGCTCGACTCGAGACGCTGGTCATAGCGTAAGACATCGACTCCGGTAAAGGAGTGTATATCTGTAAAGGCCAGCATCCTGACCTTCATGCCGTCACGCTGAAACTTCAGACGGTTGCCAAATCCATAGCGTCCGCGTTCTATCACATAGCCGAGCGTAGTCTTGCCCGCACCGTTTGGTCCGACCACCACCGTGATGCCGGCGTGTATGCCGAACCCCTCGGCCCCACTGAGCGTCACCTGTCCGAAGCAGAGCGTCGGGGAGAGAAATTCTATAATGTAATCCATAGGGGCAAAGTTACGAAGAAAAAGGAGGGGATACAAAAGTTTCCCCGAAAGACATAGGCAATATGAGAGGACACAACATCGCTGAATTACACCGAAAAACACCTCCATTTGTAAAATTTTGTAATAATCTCACTATTCAACATCCTCTGAAAAGGTTAATTGACTTCAAAAAGATAGAGTGGTTATAAACTCAATTCGGATTTTTAAAACCACAAAACTCTGCCACAAAAGTAGAAATTAAAGATAATTTGCGCGTAATATGGACAAACCATGACCGCGCGAAAAGTGTTAACTTTGCAAACTCAAACGTTTCAACTATGTCATTCTCAAAAAGGCTCTATATACTCGTCCTGCTGATTTTATCGTCAGGACTATTGTCCTCACTCACCGCCGCCCGCACAGGTCGCGAGGTGCCCATACGCTTCGGCGACATGGAACACTGGACAGAACGCAACATCACCGAATCGGCCGTCATCGGAGGTGCTAAAAAGACTCTCTTTGAGATAGCCATCGACAGCGTTATCAACGGCAACACCCCCTATCGCAACCTCGGAGGTTCTCCCTGGGGCACATCCAATGTCATGGCCAAGGTGGCCGGGGTGGTCAAGACCAACAACACCGTGAGTCCCGACACCCACCGCGGCGGACGCTGTGCCAGACTGTCCACCCACATAGAGTCACTCAAAGTGCTCGGAGTCGTCAACATCAACGTGCTCGCGGCAGGCTCGATATTTCTCGGCGACGTGCGCGAACCCATCACCGGCACCAAAGAGGGGCCCAAGAGCATCAACTGGGGTATTCCCTTCAAAAACCGCCCCAAAGCCCTGCGCTTTGACTATAAGGTAAAGACACCCGGCACACCCAACCGCATCAAGCAGACAGGCTTCAGCCACAAATCGACCGTCCTGGGTCCCGACTATGCCGTGGCTGTGCTACTGCTGCAAAAACGCACCGAGGATGCCTCGGGCAACATCACGGCCAAACGCATCGGCACACTGGTGGTGAAATATGGCAAATCGACCGCCGGATGGGTGGAAAACGCTACCTACGACATCCTCTACGGCAACATCACCGGCCGCAGCGACTATGACCCCTCGCTCATGGGGCTGCGCGACTATGACTATGCCACCAACAGCAAAGGGGTCAACGTAAAAGTCACCGAGACCGGATGGGCCGACCCCGACGAGACTCCGACCCATCTGATGGTACAGTTCTCGTCAAGCCATGGCGGGGCCTATATCGGCACCCCCGGCAACACCCTCTGGGTCGACAACGTCCGCCTCGTATATTAGTCCGCTGACGCGGAAGGTTATTATTCCGCGTTTGCGGAAGGTTATAAGGTTATGAGGTTATAAACAGGCTTGCGCGACGCAACACCCCCTAAACTTTAAACTCTTAACTTTAAACTCCAAACTCCCCTTTATACTAAAAAACATGCGACTTATACGTACATACCTGCTTCTTGGACTTATGCTTATGCACGGAGCATGCGCATTGGCCGACACTCCCGCCGACACCATCACCGCCGGCGCGACACGTCAGGGACTGGTGAATCGTATTCTCGCATATTTTGCCGACGCCAACAAAGGCAAAAACTCCTCAGGCCTGGACTTCAGCCTCATCGGCGGCCCCTACTACACCTCCGACATAGGCGTAGGCATCGGACTGGTGGCTTCGGGACTCTACGGCACCGGTGTGGCCGACTCGCTGATACCACCCTCCAATATAGGCATTTTCGGCAAAATCAGCACCAAAGGATTTGCCACCATAGGCGTCGACGGCACCCACATATCGCCCGCCGACACCTATCGAGTGACCTATCTCACAGAATTTTTCGCCGACCCGAGCGACTACTGGGGCATAGGCTACGAGATGGGCAACAACGACGCCGACAAGTCGAGCATGAAACGCATCGGCATCAAAGCCGAGGGAGCGATGCTCTTTCACGTTGGCTCAAAACTCTATATCGGCCCGATGGTGGCTGTCGACTATATCCACGCTTTCGAGATAGAGCGGCGCGACCTTCTCGACGGCATGCGCTCAACCTCTTGGAGCTACGGGGCAGGCGTCAAACTGACCTATGACACTCGCGACGTGCTCACCAACCCACACCGCGGCATCTATGCCTCGGTCACACAGTGTTTCCGGCCCAAGTTTCTGGGCAACCGCTACGCCTTCAGCTCGACCGAAGTGCAGTTTGACGCCTACCGCACCCTCTGGACCGGAGGCATACTCGCGTGTGACTTCCGGTCCAAATTTGATTTCGGCAATCCCTCCTGGCACATGATGGCCCAGACCGGCGGCTCACACTTCATGCGCGGCTATTACGAAGGCCGTTACCGCGACAAATACATGATGGCGGCCCAGGTGGAACTGCGCCAGCACGTGTGGCGCAGAAGCGGCATCGTGGTGTGGGGTGGCGTGGCCACAGTGTTCGACCGTCTGAGCGACGTGATGATGAGCCGTCTGCTCCCCAACCTTGGCGCAGGCTACAGATGGGAGTTCAAGAAGGATGTCAACGTGCGTCTTGATGTCGGATTCGGCAAAAGCGGCCAGTGGTCATTCATGTTTGGCATAAACGAGGCCTTCTGACAATAAATTCTGACTTCCGGGGTTATATTAAACACCCACCAAGATATGGCAAATAATGCAAATTACAGTAAAATCAAACCGGTGTGGCTTCTGACGGCCACCCTCATAGTGCTCCTGCTCCCCAACATCGTGCTCTCCATCACCGAGCCGATGACTCTGATGGCCCGCATATGCAACATACTCCTCCCCGCAGGAGTGTATATGATGTTGCTCTCGCTGCTGCGCAATCCCGCTCGGAGCGTGTGGATGCTCTTTCTGCTGATATTTCTCTCTGCTTTCCAACTCGTGCTGCTCTATCTCTACGGCCACTCCATCATAGCCGTCGACATGTTTCTCAACCTCGTGACCACCAATTCGGCCGAGGTCACAGAACTGCTCGGCAGCATGCTCCCCGCCATGATAGGCGTGACGGTGATATTCGTACCCTTACTCTATGTCGCCGCCACCCGCGCGCGCTCGGCCGCCTACGTCATATCCCCCTCTCTTGGCCGCCTCATGCGCCGCGGAGGTCTTGCCGCGGCCATCGCCGGAGCGGCATGCATGGCCGTGTGCTATGCCGGTGGCAACTACCGTGCCAAGGACAGTCTCTATCCCCTCAACGTGTGCTACAACATGTATCTCGCCGTCGACCGCTCGATACGCACCGCCGCCTATGACGAGACCAGCCGCGACTTCTCCTTCCAAGCCGTAGCCACCCATCAGGCCGACTCGCTCCCCGAGATATACGTGCTGGTGATAGGCGAGACAGCCCGGGCCGAAAACTTCGGCCTCTACGGCTACAACCGCGACACCACGCCACTCCTGAGCGCGGAGGAGGGTCTGATAAAGTTTCCGCGGGCCTACACCCAGTCCAACACCACCCACAAGAGCGTGCCCATGCTGCTCTCGGCCGCCTGTGCCGGAGACTATGACCGCATATATCGCGAGAAAGGGATAATCGCAGCCTTCCGCGAAGCCGGATTCCACACCACATTCCTGTCCAACCAGCGGCCCAACCACTCGTTTATCGACATCTTCGGCTGCGAAGCCGACTCGTGGCAGTTTCTTAAAGAGACACTCCCGGCCGACTCCAATCTCTGCGACCTCGACATGCTCGAGCCGGTAAAACAACTCCTCGCCGACCGCAGCCGGCCACAGCTCATAGTGCTCCACTCCTACGGCTCACACTTCAACTATCACGAGCGTTACCCGCGCTCAATGGCACGGTTTACCCCCGACCTGCCCGACGAAGTGACCCCCACCAACCGCCCAAGCCTGCTCAACGCCTATGACAATACCATAGCCTATACCGACCACTTCCTCCACTCGCTCATCACCGAGCTGCGGCGCGACAACGCCACGGCCGCGTTGCTCTACACCTCCGACCATGGCGAAAACATCTTTGACGACGAGCGCGAACTCTTTCTCCACGCCTCTCCACGCCCGTCGGTCTACGAGCTCCACGTGCCCCTGCTCATATGGCTCTCCGAAAGCTACCGCGAGCGTCACCCCGACACGGCATCACACCTCGCCGGCAACACCTCACGCTTGGTCCAGACCTCGGCATCGGTATTCCACACCATGCTCGACATAGCCGGCATCTCCACACCTCTGCGAGCCGACTCGCTCTCAGTGGCATCGCCGCGCTTCACCTCCACCCCCTATCGCTATCTCACCGATCGCAACGAAGCTGTAAGCTGGGACATAAACGACAAATAAAATATCACCTGCCCATAGGAACAGGCTACTGTCAGAACGTTATTTTCAGCGAAAAGCCCTTGTAGTCACCTGAGATTAGCGGAGCCAGAGAGCTCTCTATGCGTCGCGTCGGCTGACTGTCATAAGCCATGTCGCCATCCGCCCCGGGGAGAGACAGACACCCCGCGCAATGAGTGTTGCGCCCGCGAAACAGGTCGACCACCTCGTTGACCGGATCGATAAGAAACACCACCACATTGCCAAGCACCTTCGACCCTAACAGATGGTAATCATTCTCGACAATACTGCGCTTGGCTCTGTAAAAACCCTCGCCAATCACACTGCCCACGAGCGGAGTGATAAAAATATCCTGTATCGAAGGCCGCTCCATAAACGCCTCTATGCCAAACTCCCACCCTATGGTCGACACACACGCGCTGTAGAGCAGCGACCGCCAGAAATTAAATCCGCACGAACGCGCCGCCATAAAATAAGCCGCCCCCGCATAGGGATGTAACACATAGTTGAATATCGGATTGTCATGGTCAATCTCAGGCCCCGACCTTATCACATGATTATACCAACGCTTGAAGAGAGGCACATCCTGAATCTCGGCACGGTTCCACGACGTAGCGTCGGCCGGCAGACACTCCAGCACCAGCAGCGTGCCCACATAGGCACTCGCCAGCACAGCCGTGTTGGTCCACATACGCTTCCAGTCGGGACTATTGAAAGTCATCGAATAAGGATGACAATATATCGACCTGTCATCGGGCACAGTCACAAGAGCCGGATGAAACACCCCGGCCACAGCCGTATCGAGAGCACACGTGTCGGCCACATCGTCAAGCTCCACCTCGACCACATCGGCCATCGACCCGGCCACATCGACCGAATCGGGATATATCACCGCAAAAAACGGATCGCTCTCCCCGCCCCGGACACAAGGCAGAGACAACACACACAATATAATCACAGATATGATTCTTACCATAAATAAACTCATTGAAACGTTCTCACAATATTACAACCACAACACGTCTCAATGAGTTCATTTAAGGTTTATATAGCCATTTACTGCAATCGTCCGGCAGTCTGGACCAGTTCAGCAGACAAAACCGGAGGCAACGAAGTGTCATCAACCATACGGCGACAATAGTCAATAATCTCACCCTTACGCGATGAATATCTGAACCATCCAAGGGCCTCAGCCATATTGACTCTTACGGCATCAGAGTTGCCATCGTCTGATATAACAGCAAGATAACTATCTATATTAAAGTGATATGGATTATTTCGCACAAAGCGTATGGCTGAAATACGTTTCCTATCGTCAAGCGACTTGTCGACAATACGTTTATTATAGTCTTCAGCAAACTCAAACGTCCGGGCTAATCCGTCAATCACAGCTTTTTTCTCTTCTTCGGAATTATAACGCGGATTCATTACATAGTAATTGTCTATACATCTCATCACATCCTCTCGAGGGAAAAGTGCGAGTGAATTACTGAGAGTATAATTGACTCGCTGACGTTCTCTGCCGTCAATATATGCCGCCACGACAGCCGGCAACAGCGATAAGTCACCGATTTCACCAGCCAAGTCGGCACTCATGCGGGCTATACGTTCGTAAGGATCATTGATTCCCATACGTACCGCTTCTCTGAACTCATCATTACTATACACACCCAGGAGCTTCAGAGCCTCCATGCGGGTAGTACAGAATGGCGACGAGCGAAAGACCTCAAGCAGACGTGGTGAAAACGAACTCTCCGGCACAAGGTGTGACAACATGCGCAGAGCCAAGGATCGCACATCGGCATAAGGCGATTCAAGCAACGATTCCCAATAAGCCTCATCATCCCGATGCAAAGTCATGTCAGACGATAGAGTGTTGGGCTGAAGAGGTGCAAAATGCATAGTAGGATCACCTATCATATGACCTTCAAGCGTTGCAACCAGACGGTTATACTGTCCGGCTCGTACTCCGTGCGAGAGGAGACCTATCATCTCGATGGTCCAACGGTCCTGAAGCACATTGCGTGTATTTCCCTGAGTGACCACAGTTGCCCCCGGATTGAATATATACTCTCCTGCAATATAGTCGTCTTCATGAAACGAGCCATTGTAGCATGCATCAAACATCACCATCCTCGGCATAGTCACACGATCATGAAACTCATCGGCATAAATATCCTTAGCCGCAACCTCCGACGAATCACGGGCAGTGAGATCCGAATTATCAAAATCAGCAAAAAACATGGAGGTAAGATTAAATTCCTTGGCAAACGCATCAATGACCTCATCGCGCGAATTGCCCCTGCTTATAGCTCGTCTCACCCGCGAATATATGTCTTGACGAAAGTGGCGAACGCGGTCATCAAACTTGTCAGTCTCACCGAATCCATTGATATACTGAGTAGTCGGAGCTCCATGCTCATGAAACATAAACAAGTCGATTCCAGGACGTTCAAGTTCGGAAAAAATGCGGTGTTTCATCGGCTCCAACATACGGAAATTCCAGTGTTTAAATCCTGTGGCCGATGTAAATGCTTCCGGAAAATGTTCCTTATAAGCCTTCTCCTCATCCATCCAGGCAATAAGACAATCGCCATTATAGCCATGACCATTAAACGACACAACACGGTCAACACGGTTAACAGCCATATCAGTCTTTGCTGCTGCCGCTTTATCAAGGAATGCTGCAATTCCCTCATACTTGTCACCTCCACGCATACGCGGATAGCGTATTCTAGCCGAGTAGAATGTCGGTTCGAGCCGCTGTGAACAATCCTCCTTCAATTCATAATAGTGAAGATGGGGATTTTCCTCATCCTGATGCAGATAGCGGAATTCGAGATCAAGACAGTCATAAAAACGGTCAGAAGGAACTGAAGAGTCGATAAACGGATAATTCTCCTCATCCATTTTAAAAGCTGTAGTCATGTGCTGAGCATTGCGCACCATAGCCACGGGCACATCCCCAACCAATACTATACCCTCAAGGCAAGAATCTGACTTATATAAGTCTGCTAAGGCCTCTCTCACCTGTGATGGTGTAGTCCAGTTGTCTCGTATTATATAAGTGGCAAGACCGTCATTCTGGAGAGCATCGCGATAGTGGAGCATGGAGGATCGGGTCGCCTCATAGGTCATGCTGTCGGTGATTATGGCAAAGGAAGTTGGACATATTTTGCCTGTAGGCTTCTCTACAACCACTGCTGCTGTCGCGGCTGACGCGGCTGTCACTGCCAATATGATTGAAATTATAGTCTTCACGATAAATTATTTTTTGCCGATTGTTTATTTAAGTCGGTGATATGTACGCTGTGCTTGAGCCTTCAAGGCTTTGGATAGAGCTGATTTACGCAAACGGTCGCAGACAGCTATGATCTCATCTCGCCTATACGACTCATCATACCAAGCCAAAGCGTCAAGCATGGACAGTTTAAGTTCCTCACTCTCATCGGACGATTCAAGCAGACTGAGATAATCGGTCAGCGAAGCGTGGATATTATTATTGCGGAGTGACTTTATGTATAACTTACGCCACTTGCTCTCCGAACTATTCTTATCAAGTATGCCCTCATTCACAGCCGACTGCTTGGCCTGCGCTTTTTTCAGGCGGTCAGCCAAATCGCCAGAATATGCCGCAATAGCCTTGTCAAAGGCGTCACAACTGAATGCCGGTATATTGTTTTCAATCTGAAACACCACCCGCTCGGCCTGAGTGTCCTCAAAATAGGCGGCTACAAGTAACGGGACATATTCATCACGCCCGACACGCCCCATTCTGCTGACTGTAGTACGTCTGATGAACTCATTGGCATCAGCCAATGCATCAGGAAGAATATTGTGGTAATTATCATCATTGATTTTCTCAAGCAGACTCAGAGCGGTGTAACGCTCCATTGCCACCGGTGATGTAAGATAAACAGATGTGAACAGTTGAGAAATCCCCTCTGCACCATTGCGCCACAGGCAGTGCATGGACCAATTACGCAAATCGGCGTATGGTGATTCAAGCATAGCACGCACAGATGTCTCGTCATAAGGTTCCCGACATATTTCAGAGGCATCAATACCATCCACAGAGGATGTGAAACGAAATGTCGGATCACCAAGGATATGACTTTCAAGGATATTGGTCATCTGCGCCCATTGGCCCACTCGTGCACCCATCCATAAGAGCCCAAGTAATTCATTGGCCTGCTTGTCCTGAAGGACATTGACACTATTGGCAAACGTTGTCACAGTCTTGCCTTCGGCAAAGATATAACGCGAGGCAATGCAGTCGTCCTCTCGGAAATCTCCATTGTAACACGCATCAAATATTACCATGCGGCTGTTTGGCTTGAAAGCTGTAATATCATCAAGCAATATGGCCGTGCGAGCATCAGTCAATGAATCTGCCTTAATGACTGTCGGATCATCATAATCACTCCACCATGAACGGTCAAGCCCGATGGAGACATACCGGTCCTCAAACGACTTGAACTTTTCATCATCACCATGCGCGCGACGGGCCATGTCTCGAAGCCGGTTACGCAAGATGGTCATGTGGCTCGTAATATCATCAGACGCAGGTGTCGACGATATATACTGTCGATCCGGCATTCCATGTTCATGAAATATAGTCAGGTCAAGATCCGGACGTACCAACTGAGCAATGATGTCATCCTTGGGATAATTCGCGAAATTATATCGCGTAAACCGTGTACGTCCGGCCGAGACCGGAGAATCAAACGTTCCAGGCATCTGCTCTCGTATGGTTGCAGCTTCGGATGTCCATGCATTGAGTGAATTGGAGTATGAGCCTTCACCTGTATGGGAATAGAATTGATCAAGCCTGTTTTCGGAACGATGCTCGGCCACAGCCTTTGTAAAAAAACGTCTGAGTTGCTCATAGGCATCCTCTCCGTTAGCTACAGGTTTTACACGGGCCGAATATATGTCACACATTATGTGGCACGGCGAGTCTGCAGCAAGCTCATAGTAGAAATATCCGACATGTGATGAGTCGGGCCGCAGATAGTCAAACTTCAAGTCAAAGTCATCATAAAAACGGTCTGATGGCACCGATGACTCAAACCAGTCATGCTCCTCATCCATCTTGAATGCCGAGGTAAGATGCTGGGCTTTGCGCACCATGGCCACGGGCACATCTCCGACAAACATCACTCCCTCAAGCGAATGTTTTTTGTAAAGTTTTTTTATTACTTTTTTGACCTGGTCAGGTGACTTCCATGAGGCATGAACAATGAATGTCGGCAATTGCTCATCAGCAAGCTGTGATGCAAACTCATTCATCTCCACCGAACAATTTCGCCAACTTTGCGTATCTGTGATTATGGCGAATGAACTTCGGGTGATTCCAGTTTCGGGCTTTATGATGGTCTGTGCAGACACTACACAAGGTATCATCACAGACAATATCACTGAATCGATTAGTGATTTGATATGCATTTTGTTAAGTATTGAATGTGGAATTTTGGATTGACGATTGCGACATCGTCTGTTCATCATCCAAAATTCCACATAGAAAGACATTATTTAAAAAGTAAAACCGACAGCAAATGCCATGTGACGACGATGGCTGAAGTCATAACTATTGGTCTTGATATAGTTGATTTCAGCGCGTACGTAACAGTTCATGCGGTTGGCACCCTTAAGCTGCTGTGAATAGGTAGCCGAACCACCGATATTCCAATAGTCCGATGACAGATACTTTATGTCATTGGTCTCCAGTACCGATATTGTCGGGTAGTCAGGCATAGCATCGGAGTAAATATACTCACCGTTACCGGCCGACATCACACCTACAGAGGCCGAAACAAGCAGACGACGATTCATGCTTTCACCTAACTTGAAATTATACTTACCAGTCAGATGTGCATATACTCCATCATAATTTTTACGTGCTTCGGGTAGAATATAAGAGTCTCTCTGCCTATGATACTTCACGCCGGCATCCAATCTCCATGCATACTCATCTTCACGATAGCGGATGAGCGAATAGTCCGCTGACAGAGATGTTGTCTTGTAAGTCGAGCGTATATTGTAATTGACAACATCCCATCCCGGACAATCCTCACTGTTATTATATTCATTAAGGTATTGTATGCCGCTTATATCATTGATTGTCGTAGCAAGATCAAGATGATTGGCCCAGCGGTCTCCTGAATAGCGCATCCTTAACCCAACACTATATGCATCCTCCTTGACAGCAGCCTTCTTTTCCGGGACGGTGGGATTATTGTCGACATTCTCTACCCGTCGGCTATAATCACCTGTCAGCATAGCGTTAAAACCTCCTGTCCGAAAGTTGTATTGAAGACCGCCACCTAGTATATGCCCGTGATAATCAGTCCTATTACCATCTCCTATCAGTTTCCCGGCCATGCCAAGACCATAGAGCATATAATATGTCTGCGGGACTGTAAGATTTATATTTTCCATACGGGAATCCTCTTTTATGGCCATATACTGAAAATCAGCACCGACCGAATGTGAAGGATTTATAGCATAGACCAGACCGGGCGTGAGGCCAAGCTCGAAATATCGGGTATCCACACGTGGGTCGAGCTGCTTGGCTGCTATGGCTGCGCGATAGACACCCTCGACACCGATAGCAAGATGTCCCCAATACAATGGTGTTGAGGCACGAAACTTCATGTCATAATTCTGATTGCGCCAATCGCTTTTATGCTCATCTGCATAAAAATAAGGCATGCCGCGAAACGGGTCTGCTATTGACGCGTTAAATTGCGAACCGTTTATATTACGCTGCTTGAATGAGAACTCTCCCCATACAAGAGCCGTCTGGAGATCCATAAATCCCTCACAGACTACTCCGGCATTGTTTACACTCTCACCCGACTGTGGGCGATGAAAATTGCCGTCACTATTGTCATATCCGATATTGACCAGTGAATAATTACGAGTATTGTCAAGTATAGCTCCGGCGGCATTTGTGGATTGAGCCCACAAACGCTGCTCTTTCAGGACCTCGATTGACGCCGGCGAATAGCCTTGTGCCAAAATGACAGGAGTATATAGAGCTGAAAGCATCACCACTCCTGCTACCTTATATATATTCTTGCTCATAGCTTAATGTCTTAGAGGGTTAATTGAGTGAATGATTCCAGGACGGCATGCGCGAATGACGATGAAGCACAGGTACTACGCCACAATCAAAATCCTCGGTCGAGTTATTGGTATCTTTATAGAGTACCGCTCCGTTGGAGGACGGTGTATCAGTGTCAAGTCTGCGCACAACTCCCAGACCCTTATACGTGTCTCCAATAGAGACAAACCCGGCATCAAGCACCGCCGGAATGTTTTTTGCATCGACATATGATTCATTACGTATACCTTCGACAACATCAACGACATATTCCAATGGCACTTTGGCATAAATGTCACTCCACGAGTCCGCAGCATTTTTAGCCTGTAGAGAAGTATCAGCCACCGGATCCCACACATCTTCTTCGGGAATACGGAATATCACATAGCCAGTGCCGAAAACAGATGTCAGATATTGCATGCCCATCATTATGGAATTCCCATTATAATATACATGCTCCATATCAAATGCCGGCTGGTCAGGATAATTGGCATTGTTCATGTTGAACTCAAATTCAGCAATCGAGCAGTCTACCGGACTGGTTGGATTGTAAATTTCCAATTTGTGATTTGCGGCAAACTGAGCTATGACACATGACTCGCCAGGCTGAAGAGGATAATCGGTACCGTTTCCCGGGAATTTCCATACACGATCAAGATAGATGTATCTTCCGCTATCGCTCTCAGGCCATATAGGACGCGTCTTGTTGAAATCTATCGCATCAGTGTGTCCGAAATGCAATCCGTCAAGATATTGCACCTCACAGGTATTGTTGGCTATTTCATAGAACTGATCACGGAAATACGAAAATCCCAACTCTGGTTTGGAACCGCAGAAATAAATCTCGGAAAACACAAGCGAGCCTTTTACCGACCCCTGCATATCCACCTCGATTGTGGCATGTCTGTCAATCGAATAATTGGTAATATTTCCGGAGAGGATATATTCCGCACCCTCATCATCATAAGCCTTACCGGATATATTGATCGAATATATGCCAGGCACAAGATTTTCCATATCACATTTGTCACCGGAAAAAACTTTCTTATACTCAAGACCTTCGGCATAGTTGTTAAAACGGACAGTCATATCACTGCAAAACACAAGATGGCCTTTGGCTCCGACTGCGGCAGTAAGATCAACGATAACATCGATGCCGTCCACCGGCTTCGCGTCAGCCACCTCGTCAAACTGACTACAGGATACCAGCCCAATTGATGACAAAAGGGCTAATGCGTATAAACTTTTTTTCATATCAGTCATGTTTTTAGAGTGTGATCTGGAGCTCTACTCCAAAATAAAACCTGTTGTTTAACAAATTATAACTTCCTATATTCCTACGTGATAACCTGCGGGGATAACTGCGGAACATATTATTTGCAAAGAATGACACTCGCATCAACTCTCCAAGCTCTTTTGTCACATTCATATTGAAGCAAAAATAAGGATGAATCTTCTCGCGGACAAGCAACGGATGTTTAGCTGCTTTAAGCATATATCCATACTCTTCCGAATCTCTGAATTCAGCTACAGTCTTAAAAGTTCCTTCTTCAAAGAAATACGGTTTGCCATCCTGTAGCGACATATATCCGACAGGTATGGAATCATTGCCATAACGACCCCAATTGGCACTTTTCCATACAGTCTGAGCCGTTAGAGTCACGACAAATCCGATACGGGGCAGATTGTGTGTCACACGCAACGCGGTAGACATATTTTCATTATATGTAACCGTAGCACATTTGTCATATATGGCGATGTCTCTACGACTCGATGCCCCCTTATCATTGTCAGGATCATAGAATACGTATCCTGAGTTGTATCCCTTAGACCGCATCCATGCACCGTTGAGTGAAATAGTCGTATTAATTTTCTCTATTCGTCCGAGCATAAGGTCAAATTCTACACCTCGTGTGGTAGAATTTACATTATTGCCGGGTTGATACCAATAGGATAATACCGAATGAGTGCCGGTAGCCGTAAGAGGCGACTCGACATTTGTTCTGGTATACTCTGTCCAGGCAAACGGAGCAAACGAATCAAATGTCTGACCTAATGAGTAACCATCTCTAAGTTTCTCGTAAAAAGCGGTAGCCGAGAATGTTGTCTGGCCAAGTTTCAGGTCAATACCGACCTCTGCCTTACGATTTGTCGCTATCTTAAGATTCGACACATCGACATCATGGACCTTGGTTGTAGTCACATAGAGCTTCTCCTCATCAGGTATTTTTGATGACGACAATTCATTTATATTGATATATTCGAAATATGCTTTTTCAGGAAACAGATACATCATTGTGGGCATCTTGGCCGTTACGCCATAACCTCCTCTGATCCATAATTTATTGGGAAGCACCTCAAAAGACGCATTCAGTCGCGGAGACAGCTTTCCTCCTACACGGTTTGCGTTGTCATAACGCACTCCTCCCTGAATACGCAGCTCACGAAGACCCATCTGCCATATAAAATTTTCTTCGGCAAAAACACCAAGCTGATTAAGGAAAGGAATGTCACGGTAATCGCGCGAACGATACGTATTATTTGGCACTGAGACATTACGCTGCGGCGGTCCCAATGGATCAAATGTCTTACCATGACCGACATTACCGTCAGAACGAAAATCCAAGCCAAGCAGAATACGGTTATTGATATAGCCCGACTGCTTGAACAATGTGGCGACAGCCTTAGCAAACACATTTACCTCTCGGGAATCAATATGTGACCACTGAAAATAATTGGCTGGCAGACAATACGCATTCAAAAGAGCATCCGCACCTGCAAAATTGGTTATTTCATTACCTTCACTGTCAAACAGATGTTGCCCCGCTGTGTTTGAAAGCACGGCTCCATCAGTAAGAGTGGCCGAGAAAGGATTATTATTGGATACAGCTACAGACTGTGAATAAGACTGTTTGGAGGTATACGTCCCGGAAGCCACATAACGGATCGATTTAAGCCAACCTTTGTCAATGCTCCACAGACCGTTGGTATTAAACGTCACACCGTAATCCTCGCCACGTGTTGCACGCATATTGTCGACATCGTCAGGATTGAGAGAGCGTTGATCTTTTCCATAAAGAAAGCTCAGTGAAGTATTGCTTCTCAAGGCTCTGTTAAACTCTTTGGAATACATCGCACGTGCCGACACTCGTTGATATGAACGATATGACTCCACAGGATTATTGGTATTATGTGCATAATCGGCACTTAGATTCATTGCTCCTTGATTTTGTCCGAGGCTGAATCCGGTGCTGACCGACCCCATGTAGACTTTTGGATTGGCCTTTGCCGTGATACGCAACGGCTCACGTCCGGCTTTTGAATTGATAATCACAGCACCGGATGTTAAATCGCCATGCTCCACGGATGGAATACCTCGAATGACTTCAACCGACTCGATATTATCAGTCGAAATCGAACGTAAATCAATTCCTGTACTGGCCGATGCGCCACCCCCGTTGGTAGTGGAAGCTCCATTATTAGTCGGACTGAGAGATGAAAGATTGGCATTGTTTGACATTGGCGCACCATCGCGTATCACGGCCGTTCCCAAGGAATTCATTGATGAAGCATATCCATTGTCTCTTATAGTCACATTCTTGACCGATGCAAGACTCGGTTCTGAGGCCAGGCCTCCGGGCAGAAGAGACATTACATCGCTGAGACTTGCGGCCTGCATGTGGTCCATAGCATTTCGGCCTATCACTGAAGATGTCGCTCCTCCTGCCTGAGTCAGTTGAGCGGTCACCATCACCTCCTTGAGCTTAAAGTTTTCCTCCCGGAGAGTGAAACAAATTGTCATTGATTTTGTAACGTCAACTGTCTTGTCGATAGTCACCTTACCGACATATGCCACCTTCAGGTTGGTTTTGCCCTTTGGGACGCCCTTTAGCTCATAATTACCATCGGCATCGGTTGTGGCCGCTATGCCGACATCTGGAATCGCTACCATTGCAAATTCCAATGGTACGGAGTCATTGTCTTGCGTGTACTCATAAACCGTACCATTGATGCTGAACGTCCGCGCATCCTGCGCCGAGACATTCAGCGATGACAATATGCCAATTATCATCATGGCCGATATTGTCATGAAACAAGTTACTAATGATCTTCGCATCATGATTTTTAAGTATTATAGTAAATGGTTAAAGGTGATATTTAAATATTCTGCTGACATAAGCAGGCAGTTACCGTTGTTCTGGAAATATTGCTATTGTGTCGGTCGACAAATCTCATTAGGTATATTCGCAAATATACACAATTATTTATTATTTACAATATTTTTTGACTTAAATCAACTCAATTTTATCACAATTTGTCATTATTTCCTATATTTTAGTCTAATTTTCCGCAAAATTACATACGCTTTTATATCACTACAATACCCAATATTGAGTATTCTTTCAAATAAATTCCACACATCAAAATACCACATCCATTAACATTTTTATCCCTGTGTGTGTTATGATTATACACGTATATATTAAAACTGTTTAATTATGAGACGACTGGTATGCATGGTCATAACAATGACCTTCGCCGCGATGGCGGCGATGGCCGACACGCAGGCCGACTTCAACCGTTACATCAAAGCATATAACTCGCAGGTGGCATCGCGGCAATATCTGCCCGCGGCTCGTTCGGCCGTGGGGGCGGCGATGGCTTGCGCCGAGGCCCGCAACTATGAGGGAGCCTTCAAACTGCTGGGCGGTCTCGAGAAAGTCATGGCCGAGCGCGGCGTGACGGCCGACTCGCTCCCGCAGCCTTATTTCTATCTGGCCAAGGGCCGATATGACCTCTACCGCATGACCAAAAACAACGGTCAGGCCGAGGCTTGGCTCAATAAGATGGCCAAGTATGCCAAAGAGTCCGGCTCGCGCGACATTACCAACGACATGCTTTTTACCGAGGCGCAGTATTATTATTCGGTGGGCCGGACGGCTCTGGGCCAACGATGCATAGCGCGCCTGATCAAGCAGTATGAGTCGGGCAAGGACTACCGTGCGGCCGACTCGGCCTATCAGAAGCTCATCGACCAGGCTGTGACGGCCAACGATGCGGGGCTCGTCGAACGCACCTATGAGAGTTACATGCAGTGGAGCGACTCCATCGAGGCTCTCAACAACGACTCGGAGCTTGGCAAGGTCAAGCAGGAGATGGCGCAGACCGAGGCCACGGTGGCAGAGAAGCAACACACCATCAATTCGCGCACCAGTCTGATGGTGATTTTTATCACTCTTTTTGTCATCGCGGTTGCCGCACTCGGGCTCGGGGCGGTGTTTTATCAGCGCGTGCTTGTCAAAAACCGCCGCATGAAGCGGCTGGCACGCGAGGCCGAGGAGCGCACTGCTGCCAAGAGCGAGATGCTTCAGAACATGTCGTCGACCCTCGAGCCGGCTCTGGAGAGTCTCGACCCGTCCAATCCGGCCGTGCAGACCATCAAGGGCTATATGCACAAGGTGGGCGAGCTCTCGGAGGTGGACAGCGCGCCGGCCGTCGACCCGTCGACACTTGTTGAGGTCAACATCGAGCAAATGGCCTCACAGTTGGCCGACGCCGTCAGACCTCGTCTGCGCAAAGGGGTGACCCTTCATCTCGACGGCACACGCGGCATGGCGCGGCTCGACCGCGAGGGGGTGGAGAAGATTCTCACCCATCTGCTTGACAATGCGGCAAAATATACACCCGAAGGGGGCAAAATCACACTTTCCTATCGCAAGCGCGGGGCTAACAGCCACCAGTTTGCAGTCACTGACAACGGTCCCGGCATCCCTGCACCCGACCGCGAGGGACTGTTCCGGCCCTTTGACTCGGCCCATGACCTTGCGGAAGGCGGCGACCGTCTCGGACTCCCCATCTGCGCGCTCCGTGCCGAGAAGATGGGCGGCACGCTCTCACTCGACCCCTCGGTGACCCGCGGCGCATCGTTTGTGCTCTCGATTCATTCGTGACACGCGTGATGTCCCGGACCCCGACATGATTTTTCGGAGCCTCATTCAGCTCACCGTATCGATATAAAAAAGAAGAATGGAAAATCGGACTTGCGGAGCCTGATTTTCCATTCTTCTTTTATAATTTTAAATTCCAAAGCCTGTTTATTGCGCATATTGACGCTGGCGGGAGAGGTATCGGTCGAGGGCCTCGGTGGCAGGGATGGTATAGGGTGTGCCGTCGGGATGGGCATACACCACATATTCGCCCAACGCAGCTTTGCGGCGGAGGGTACGCTCGACACTCAGGCGCATGCCGTGAGTCACGCGGTCAACATATGTCTGATGTTCTTCTGCGGTCATTTTTTGTGATGGTTATTATTCGCAAGATTGAGAGAGAGGCAGTGTATGTGTGTCACTTATTGTCGGGATTGTCTTCGTTCTCTTGCGAAGAGTGAATTATTTGACTGTATTTCAGGTTATCTATAATCGCTTTGTCGGTGGCCACAAGGTGCTGGTTGCCCTCTGAGTTGTCAAAGATTATCCAGGTGTCCACTATGGGGAGGAATATGTCGCGGAGATTTTCGAGTCCGGCCCAGTAACGACGTTCTATGACGTCGGGCTGGATATTGTGTCCGCCCTCGGCTACGCGTCGCGCCACACGGTCTTTGGCCTGCTTGACCGACGAGAGCCATATGTACACGAGGTTGACCTTATAGCCGAGCTTTTGTGCTTTTTTAACGAGTATGGCATAGCTCTTGGCCGAGAGAGTGGTCTCAATGGCAAAGGTTTTTGCCGCGTTGAGCAACCATTCGATGCGTTGCAACATAAGTTTGCCGGCCAGTATGGCCATCTCGGCGGGATTGAAAGGCGAGAGCCCCTTGGCTATCTCGTCGGCGTTGACATACTCCTGACAATCAAGCATATCAGGCAGCAGAGAGTATGACGCGGTCGATTTCCCGGCCCCGTTGCATCCGGCTATTATGTAGAGAGAAGGTTGCATCAGCGCAAAGTTACTGAAAATCTCCGAGCTTTGCAAGAGAAAAATTACGAGTCACATGATTAAAGACTGGTGGCAACATATGTGTATCATTCGGTGATAAGACGCATTATAGCTCACAACATTAGAAATAACGGTGGCTACTTTTGGAAATATCTCAAGTCAAAATACATTGCTCTTGTCGGGTCATCTACATCTTTACTTGATAAAGTATGAAATCCACACTTTTCGTAAAACGGGACTGCATCTTGGTACGCATCTACGGTCAGAAAACGACATCCGCTTCTATTCATACGCGCAAACATTATCTTAATTTGCAGAAGTATCATTCTTCCGATATTCATCCCCTTGTACTCCTCCGACACAGCAAGACGCCCGATTTTAACCGCCGGATAATCTCGTCTCCGTTTCCGATTGGGAATAGCTCTGTTCAACCTGTTCCAATGAGGTTTTTCATCGGGGTCAAAAACAATCTTATCATTTAAAAGGCTATAATAAGCAATAGTTCTTTCGCTATCCTCAAGCACATATGTCACAGCCATCATTTCATTTAGATACGCTTTGGCATCTTCATACAAAAAGTCATTCAAATCCGAATCTCCGCATTTGAATGACTTAATCTCCGTATCCGGTTCTATTTGCCGGAATGTTAGTTTGCTGAAATCCATATTTACATCGGAAATTTGCTTATTGCCTTAAACATTTCATAAGCATGGCGGGCTTCTTCTATTTCTTTAGATGTAGCACGCCCGACATTTGCCATACGCTGCGCAAATTTCTCTGCATCCGCACCTGTTACTACCGGAGTCTCTTTTATCGGTCTTGCCATACTATTTATAAATTAGTTATATTATTTTAGGTGCACAAATATATAAAAATATATTTGAAGTTACAAACATAGTCATATATATCAACAACATATGCAAACTAAGAATGTTGATTACAGAGCGACTTCTCAATTCTTGTCGTTCGGCTCTGCCAGCAACTCCGACACCTCAACCTTAAGTCGTGGCAAGTGGTTTATCACTATGCCCCACAGGATTTCATTATCAAGACTGTCGTAACCATGTATTATATAATTACGCGTACTTACTATCTGACGAGAGCAGGATATGTTTATAGCCGGATTAATCTTCAATATATGATTGACAGCCTCACCTATTACAGCTATATTAAGCAATACCGCGCAACGATACATCTCATCTGAACAGAATATGTCAAACCGTTTTGGCCGGCTATTGACAAAATTCTCAATCTTAGAGATTGCGGCCATGACATCATTAAGCCGTTTTTCGATATTACGGGCATTATCCATACAACTTATATTTTGTTTCATCCAGCTCACGGCGAAACACAGGATTGGTTATGGCATCGTAACATACAAGGTCGACTTGACGGCCGAATATTGCCTCAAGCGCGTATTGAAGAGAGAAGAAGTTGTCGGCATACTCTTCAAGTTTAATATTTTCTTTATCAAAACTAACGGCCAGGTCCACATCGCTCTCTTCATTAAAACGAGAGGTCAATATAGAGCCGAACGCATATAGAGCCTTAACCTTATACTCCCGGCACAAGGCTATTATATGCTGCATATTTAATTCTATTAATCTCATCGTTTCCTGTTTTTATGCAAATATAGACAATATATGCGAAGCGTGCAAACATCATGTGTAAATACACGACAGAAGCAGAGTGAAGCGGGATTTTCACCGCGATGGTCTATGCCGTGGACGAGTCATCTGATACCCTCTAAAAAAATATCCCCCTCGCCTTGTGCGGGCGAGGGGGATGTAGGTGACTCATGGCCGAGAGAAAGCTATGTCAGCCTCCACGGCTATGAGGGAGTGTCGGGATTGATTACTCAGCGGGGACAGCCGGCTCTTCGGGAGTGGGAACTGCCGATCCTGCGGGATAGAACCATTTGGGTTCAGCCTGCTTCCAACGCTGGTCACCGATATTACGAGTATAAATCTCGTGGGTTGTCACTTTGAGGTCATTCTTGTACTGCAGACGAGTCCAGATCTGATCGGGATCAATCGAGTGGAGGTCAGGATGATGTTCAGAAGCCTCTGAGGCGTGGTAACGGGGGTTGGGATCATTGAAGAGCTCGGTCGAGAGCAGAGGTGTACCGCCTACATGTATGGCAAGGTCGTTGATAGTAAGACCAGGAGCCAGACTCTTCTCGTCGGCATATGCTCCGAACGACTTAGAGTTAGCGGTAAACTTGGAACCAGAGAAGATGCCGTCCTCTACCAAGTGAGCGTCGGTACATCCGGCCGAATAGTTGTCACATACGTCGATGAAAATTTCACCTGTGCCATTGATGGTCTGGATGAGACAGCCATTCTGATATACGTTACGCTTGTCATTGTTGTCACGGGCAAGAACAATGAGGTTGCGCTTGAAGCTAAACTTGGAGCCACCGGGCACAAACTTCATATCGAAGAAGTAACGGCCATTGGAGCGGGTCGAGAAGTTGATGAATGTATTATTCTCAATCTTCACGTTCCACTGCACATCGCTCTTCCATGCCACGTCCTTACCGTTGTCGAAGATGAGCGAACGGCGGGGCGAGTCGTAGATAGTACAGTTGGTCATCTCAAAGCCTTTGAAAACGTTGTCATCGACATTGTTACCGGCACCGGCTACCCATGCATAACCCGAACCGTTGTTGTCATAGTAACCCTGGTTGAAGAATACACAGTTGTCGAAGATAAGTTTATTGAACACTTTCTTGTTGGGACCCTGGATACGGAAGAATCCGCGAATCATGCCCTGGAATGTACAGTTGCGAAGTTCAAATGATTCAAATTCCACACCAAGACCGTTGCTGTACATGTTGGCAAAGTAGTTGCCGGATGTACCACCCTGGCCATTCTGGTTGCCACCATAGTTGATGGCTTCGGGCACTTCAAAGTCAATATCCTGGAAAATCACCTTCTCAATGGCGATAGGAGCGTCGAGGTCGGTGGGAGCAGGCTGCTTACCGAGGTTCCAGTTGCAGCACTGGGGATTGTCACCCTTGCGGGCAATACCGCCGAGATAAATCTTGGCGCGTCCTTTGCCTGCGAGAATGTCGGCGGGATCGGTCTTCATTGTGAAGCCCTTGTTGATCGACTGATTGGAGCGGATATAGTAGGCCTTGCCTCCTTCGAGCAGGAACACCTGGCCCTCGGCAAGAGTGGGATCACCGTTGAAGTTCTCAATAAGGGTATCGATACGGCAAGCCTGATATTTGCGCTCGCCAACGTTCCAGATCGAGTCGGGATCTTCGTAGACTTCGGTAGTCACTTTGTGGAGGAACTTGATGGGTGCACTGGGGTCGCCCTTGGTACGATAGTTACGAGCCTTGTAATACTTGTCGCTCTCGAAGTGAGCTTTTGTATTGAGTTCGTCATAGAGGGCGATAGAATAGAGGCAACTGCTTGTAAGGCCGGTAAGCTCAATATAACCGTTTGCACGGTCGGTGTCGGTGATGGGATACATCTCATACTTGGCGGGCACGACAGCCGTGGGGTTGGAACTGTGGGGTGTGAGGGTGAGGTGTGTCACACCAAGCTCTCCATTGACGATGCGGAAACGGCTCTCGATTGTATCGGCGTCTTCGGTAGAATAATTTGAACGGTCCCAAGTGAGATCGAGAAGCACTTTGAATCCGTCATAAGTCTTCTCACGGATATCTATACCGTAAGGTGTGGCATAACGGGCCTTTGTCTCAATCTGCATATAGTCTTCCCATTCCTGACCGCCTCCGAGACCATACCAAAGAGAGTTTTTGGCGGGGTCGGTGGGGTGGAGGGCACGTATGGCGAAGCTGTACACCTTACCATACTCAAGGTTATAGAGCTCATAATGGAGCTGCTCGGCGGGAAGATTGACACGCTTAACTTCGGGGTGAAGTTCGGGATCCCAGTTTTCGTAACGAGAAGCATCGTCGCCTGCACCTGTACCACCGGAGCCTACGCCAAGGCGATAGAGGAGCTCATAACCGGCGGCTCCATCCACACCATACCAGTGAAGCTGGATGGCATTGTAAGCACCGTCAATTACTCTCGAGCCATACTGGTCGGATTCGTCGCTGATATTTGTGTTATGCTTCTTGCGGAACATCGGCCTCGGCAGACGGTCAAGGTCGTCAACGTTGTTGAAAACAACGTCGTCTTCCTTACACGAAGTTACCGAGAAGGCAATCAGTGCAGCAAGGAAATATAGTACTTTTTTCATTGTATCGTATTAATAAAAATGAGGTTATATTACTGTTGTGAGTAACCGTATTTGTTGACATACGCACCATGTGAACGTGCTATTTCCGAAGCGGGATAAGGAAGGATGTAGCGCACGACAGGCAACTGGTCGACTGTAGGATTCTCTGACGGGTCAGGACAGTGGTCAAGATTTCCGTTACGAATGAGATTAATTGAACCGGTGGGGCTGTACTGTATGAAACCGAGAAGCGAGTAACGGATTTCATCCTTGGGCTCCTGGGCATCATCATTCCACCAGGCAAACACATCCTCATCAGTCCAACTGGAGGTAGATATGCTTGCGCTGCCGAGTTTGGTATATTTGTTCTTGGCCTCGGCAATCTGCGAGCTTGTCCACTTCTCATAGGGATTGGCAGCCCAGCAGACCATAATGTCATTGTTGGGGAACTGACGCTCCGAGTAAACTGCCTCCTTGGTGATAGGATCAAGATTTTTGTAGGTACGCAGAGTGGCAATCTTATAGGGAAGTTTGTCATAGCCACCGCTGTAACCGAAGTCGTGCTCAGAAACGAGGTCGGTGTAGGTCGACGAACCACCGGCGTCCTCGGCAATAGCGAGGTTACGGAAGAATGTCCAGTAGAGCTCTACACTGTACATGTTGTTGCGCACGAGGTCGCGCCAGCGCATATTCTCGCCGGCAAACTCAAACTTGCGCTCGTCAAGGATGGTCTTCTTAAACTCCTCATAGTCACCGCATGCAAAGGCTTCGGCCTTGATGGGATTGGTGTTGCGGAACGCACGCTTGCGTACTTCCTTTACAGCATCGATGGCATCGGTTGTAGGCTGGCCTTCGATTTCGTTGTCAGCCTCGGCAAACATCAGAAGCACATCGGCATAACGGAGGTAGGGATAGTTGATACCGGTGCTGCCCTGAGAGCTGCGGCCAAGACCTCCGGTGACCCAGAGCTTGGACCATTTACCGTTCTGTACAGTGTAAGAGTTCTCAAAACGACATGTGTACTCAGAACCCTCGGCTGTGTAGCGGAAGAGCTGGTTGACGTAGTCGCGACGCTCGTCATCCTCATCAAACATGAAGCGATAGAGAGCGTTGAGACGAGCACTCGACTTGGCTTCGCCATAGGGATGGGGTGACTGACCCTCATAAAGCTCCATCTTGGGACCGTGGATGTAACCGATGTTACCGGTCGACTCCTTGCCGAAGGGGATTTCGAAGATGGGGTCGTCGTTGTTGGTCACGATATTGTTGCACTCGTCAACAAAGACCTTGTAGTAATCCTTGCTAAGATTATGCACATTGGAGTCGATAACCTTCTTGGCATACTCGCGTGCAGTTTTGTAGTAGTCAAGATAGTTGGCAGCACGGGTCATCTTGCCATAGGTGTCACCGTCGGGGGCGAGATACCAACCTCCGGCTGTCATGGCCAAACGGGCAATCATGGCATAGGCAGCCTGACGCGAGATACGTTCAACACCTTCGCTAAGCGAAGAAGGGTCTTTCATGCCGTCTGCGACTGTCTTGATATCTTCGATACACTTGTCGAGTATCTCGATGCGGTCGGTCACGGGATAGACCATGGTGGTAGTTGTCTGTGACGAGTTGAAAGAGAAGGGCACATCACCGAAGAGCCAGATGAGCTCGTGATAGAACATGGCACGTGCCACCTTGGCCTCACCGATCATCTGAACGATGTCTCCGTCGGGATTCTCGGGGTCATAGGCGGGCGAACCCTCGGCACCCTCGATAAAGAGGTTGCACACCTCGATGCCATGATAGAGATCTGACCACGAGTTTTTAAGATCACTACCGGAGGGGTCACAGTCAAAACGGCAATACTTGTTGGTAGTAGTATATTGGCTGGAATTGGAAACGAAGTCCACATCGCTGTTGCGGCAGAACGCGTTGATGAGCTTGTCGCCAAACATATTGCTCGACAGCATCGACGCATACACACCATTGCGCGCACGCTCCATGGCACGGGCGTCAGAGAATACGTCCGTCGGGAAGTTTTTTGAGGGCGCGTCCACCTCGAGGTAGTCATTGCAGCCTACGAGGGCCACAACAGACATACCGGCGATGAATATATTGCGTAGTTTCATTGTTGGATTTTACTATGTAAATGGTATAAGACTAAGTATTGATTAGAATGAAAGGTTTATGCCGAGCACGTAGCTGCGTGAACGGGGATAACGGTTCATATCATAAGAGGGGGTGAGACCGCTCTGCACGTCAACCTCGGGGTCGAAACCTGAATAAGAGGTGATGATGAAGGGGTTGGTCACCGAAGCATAGAAGCGACACTTGCTCATGCCGGCTTTGCTGATGATGTTGGTGGGCAAGGTGTAGCCGAGAGTTATGTCGGTGCAGCGCAGGAACGAGCCGTCCTCAACAAAGTTGCTTACGGTGTAGTCCTTACGCAAGTCAGCGGGATTCCACTGAGTCTTGCCGGCATTTACAGACTCATACAGCTCACGCTTTGTATCATCGCCATAGGTGTGCCATTTGCCATCGGTGTAGTTCCAGCGGTCAGTGAACTTGGAGAACACGTTGAGATAGTTGCCGTTGGTGTTACCGATCGACGATGACAGATAGTAGGCAGTAGCGTTATATACGTCAAAGTCGAGGAAGTAGGTGAAGTTGGCCACGAAGTCAAAGCCTTTCCACTGGCCATTGAGACCAAAACCGCCCTGAAGTTTGGGAGTGGTGCGGCCGATGATGGTGCGGTCCTTCTCGTCAATGCGACCGTCACCATTGAGGTCCTTGAATTTAGGCTTACCGGGGAGTGTGGCCTTACCTGCACGGTTGGAGTCAAACATTCCGTCCATATTGACAGTCGGCTTGCAATCAAGACCCATCTTATTTATATATGCATTATCAATGGGCTTGTAGATGCCAGCACCGGCGTCATAATAGAACTCGTCAAAGCTATAGAGACCATCGTAAACGTAACCGTAGATGAGACCCACCTCACCGCCTACCTCGAGACGATAGTTGTTGCCGGCGGTAGAGTTGGCGCGTGAGTGACGGAGCTCGAGATATGACTCGTCACCTGTGAGCTTGTCGACCTTCATCTTGTTGGCACCGATGTTGAAGCTGGCTGAGAGCACATAGTCCTTGCCGCGGAGAATGTCACCGTTGACCGAGAGCTCGAAACCGCGGTTGGTCACCTGGCCGATGTTCTGATACTGCTTGGCATAACCCATGGTGGTGAGCACGTCAGCCTCGTAGATAAGGTCGGAAGTAGTGTTCCAGTAATACTCGGGGGTGATACGCAGACGGTTGTCGAAGAGTGCGATGTCAAACGCGAAGTTGCGTGTCAGAGTGGTTTCCCACTTGAGGTCGGGGTTCACGAGATACTTACCGGTATCCATCCAGAGGTCACCGTCTGAGAGCGACTTGTCAAACTCGGGACCCTCGGTGTTGTTGCTGTAGTAGAGGAATCGCCACTGGTCAGCCTTGATACGGTTGTTACCGGCCTTACCGATGGCGGCACGGAACTTGAGCTCGTTGAGCCAGGTCTGGTCCTTGAGGAAGTTTTCCTCAGAGAGCACCCATGCGCCCGATACCGAGGGGAAGTAACCCCACTGGTTGCCGGGGGCGAAGAGCGAAGAACCGTCGGCACGGAATGTGGCCGAGAGGAGATACTTGTGATTGTAGTTGTAGTTGATCTGACCGAAGTAAGAAGTGGTGCGGTCAGCGGTGCCGAGCTCGGAGGTCGACTGGTAGGGAGTACCGAGACCCATATTGTCCCATGCACGCTGGGCATCGATGTCGCGGGGGAAGTAGCGGTTCTGCTGGAAGGTATTCTGGCTCTGTGAGTTGTAGAGCTCGAAACCTACGAGAGCATAGAAATTGTGCATATCCTTGACGCTCCAGTCATAGCTGGCGGTTGTGGTCCAGGTGTAGGAGTTTTTCTGAGTCTTGGTGATAGAGGCCACGGGCAGGTTGTTGTGCTTCTTGCCGGTAGCGGTCAAGGGACCCCAGAAACGCTTGTCGTCAGAGAAAGCGAAATTGTAGACACCCTCGGTGCGGAGAGTAAGGCCGGTGATGGGCTTGTACTCGAGAGCTGCCTGGTTGGTCACTGTGTAAGAGTGCTTCTTACGGGTGTTGCTGGCGATGTCATTCACAGGGTTGGTGTAGGCAAAAGCTGCCTCGGCATCGGGGTCGGCTACACCGTCGGCCCATACAAGACCAAGCTCACGGATACCGTTGGTCGGACGATAGCGGAGCACGTCGATGATACCGCCGGTGCCCACGTTGTCACCGCCGGCACCCTCGTCGCGACGATAGGATACTTTGGGGTTGAACTGGAGGGTAAGATTGGGGAGAATCTTGGTCTGGAGCTTGGTGTGGATGTTGGTACGGCGTACACCCGAGCCCATAATGATACCGCGGTCATCCGACTGGGTGATCGAGATATTGTAACGGGTCTTGTCAGTACCGCCACCGATCGAGAGGTTGGTCGAGTAGCTGAAGGGGTTGCCGCCCATCACCTCGTCCTGCCAGTCGTGAGTAGGAGCGGCATTGTAGAGGTCCATGTCAAGAGGGTTACCGAAGTAGTAACGGAACTGGTTGGTTTCAGTAGTGTTATACTTCTTTGTCGCAGCAGCGAGGTCCCACTGATAGTTGACAAACTCGGGAGTGTTCATCAGGTCGAGCTTCTTGGAGATGTGGCTGATAGAGCCCTGGGCGTTGAAGTTGACCTGGGTCTTGCCTTCCTGAGCCGACTTGGTGGTCACGATGACTACACCGTTACCACCCTTGGCACCGTAGATAGCGGTGAGCGAGGCGTCCTTGAGAATGTCGATGCTCTGGATGTCGGCCGGCGGGATGTCGTTGATGTTGTCGACCTGGAAACCGTCCACGATATAGAGGGGGTCGTTGGCCTGGGTCACTGACGTCGCACCGCGCACGCGGATGTTGATGTCGGCACCGGGCTGACCGTCGACGGTGGTTACCTGCACACCGGCCACCTTACCCTGGAGGGCGACGGCTGCCGAAGTCACAGGCACGGCGGCGAGCTTGACGCCCGACACCGAACCTACCGAACCGGTGAGGTCGCGGCGGGCACGGGTGCCACCATAACCGATTACAACGACTTCCTCGAGAGCCTCAGAGTCCTCGAGAAGCACTACCTTGATATTTGTCTGGCCGTTGACCTCGATGGTCTGCGGCTTGTAGCCGATGTATGATACATGCAGCTTGGCGTTGGGGGCACACTTGATGGTAAAATTACCGTCAAAGTCAGTAGCTACACCGTCCTTTGAACCGTCGACGAGCACTGTCGCGCCGATCATGGGTTCGCCTGCGCTGTCCTCGACAACGCCGTTCACGGTGATGTTCTGAGCGCGTGCGGGCAGACCCACGCAGAGCACCATCAGCAGGAGCATTGTTTTCCAGTGCGTAGCAAAGGAAATTCGCCGTAGCCATTGGCTACGACCTGTGTTTAAGTCTTTCATGTAAAATAGTTAATTGATAAATAAGATTTGTGTCATGTATATGGTGTTATTACAGGTCGGCACCTGCGTAGCCATGGATAGGCACGCGTCGCTATAAGCAATCGAAAGTGCTAAGCCTGAATGGATTAGGGGATAGCTTAGATTGGTCGATATGGTTTAATTTCATGGTATAAGGTGACGTCAATATCGTGCATCTCTTGGATAGAGATGCATATTTACAGGTGCAAATATACATCTAATTTTGTAAAATACAATGATTTCACCACACTTTTAACAATTTTATTTTGAAAGATTGTTTTAAAACGTTTTTTCAGACTACACCTATATTATATAGGCCCGAAAGGATTCCAGACATATGGCCGGGCATTTTACCGTGACATTCATGCCCCAATCGTGCATCTGATTGTGGCACACCTTACATCAAAATACTCCGACGATTAAAAAAAGCCTGACAAACAAGGGAGAGCCGCAGCCCTCCCTTAAACTTTTAACTTTTAACTCTAAACTTTAAAATCCTCTCAGGATCTTGACCGCAAGTATCAGAGCCCGGCTTGTGGCCGAATTGATGACACGTTCGCGCGAACCGTTGAAACGGGCCGTCTCATATAACTCACGGTCACCGCATCGGGCGCAGATACACACCGTTCCGACAGGCTTCTCGGGTGTACCGCCTCCTGGGCCCGCGATACCGCTCGTAGCCACCGTCACGTCAGCCCCGGTGACACGTTGCACTCCCTCGGCCATCTGACGCACCACAGGGATGCTCACCGCTCCGTGAGCGGCAATGTCATCGCCATTCACGCCAAGCACACGCGTCTTCACCTCGTTGCTGTACGACACCACGCCGCCGGCCACCACATCCGATGCCCCAGCTATCAGAGTCAGTTCATGGGCTATATTGCCACCCGTGCAGCTCTCGGCCGTAGCCAGAGACAGACCTCGTCTGCGACACTCCTCAAGCAATATCTCGGCCGGGGTCAGGTCGCGGTCGGCCAGCACAGCCGGCCCAAGTATCTCTTTGAGCCGCGCAACCTCGCGGGCAACCTCACTGCGTATAAACGCCTCATCCTCATGATGGCCGTCCAGACGCAGACGTATCAGACCCGGCTTGGGAAGATAAGCCAGATGGAGCCACTCGGGCAACGATTCCTCCCACGGGGCTATCTTCATGGCCAGCGCGCTCTCCGTGTAGTCGGTCACCATAAGCACCGCATGCTCTATGTGCACACTCGACGGGAAACGTTCGCGCAACGCCGGAAACACCGCCTCGGCCATCATGGTCTCTGTCTCGTAAGGCACGCCCGGCATCGACACCAGCACACGTCCCTCGCGCTCAAACCACATGATGGGCGCGGTGCCCACACGGTTTTGTATCACCCGACACGAACTCGGCACCACTGCCTGAGCTTCCGTCAGAGGATTCATCTTCAGCCCGCGGCGGTCAAAGATGCGGTGGATATTCTCGGTCACCGCCGGGTCGGTCACCATCTCGCCGCCGAAATAATCGCGCAGCACGCTCTTGGTGATGTCATCCTTGGTCGGCCCGAGGCCACCGGTGGTCAGCACCACCTGTGCCCGCTCAAACCCGCGGTCGATGGCACGGCGTATATCCCCGGCACAGTCGCTAACCGTCTGCACCTCACACACCTCCCACCCCCACGGCGAGATATGACGGGCTATCCAGCCCGAATTGGTATCGGTGACCTGCCCTATCAGCAGCTCGTCACCTATCACTATTACCGATACTTTCATCGCATCTGTATTATTATACGTTCACGCGCGCGTAAGGCACACTGTCGTAGCGACAGAACTGTCGGTCGAGATACTTGTAATAACCCGCTATGGCCACCATGGCCGCATTGTCGGTCGTAAACACTCTCGCCGGGATAAACGGCGTGAGCCCGCGGCGCACACAGTACTCCTCCACCGCATGGCGCACACCCGAGTTGGCCGACACACCGCCGCCTATGGCGATAGTCTTCACGCCAGTCTGCTTCACAGCCTTGTCGAGCTTGTCCATGAGTATCTCTATGATAGTGCGCTGGAGCGAGGCGGCCAGGTCGGCAAGATTATTCTCCACAAAATCAGGGTCGACCTTCACATTGTCGCGCAGAGTGTAGAGAAACGACGTCTTGAGTCCGCTGAAACTATAGTCGAGCCCTGCGATGTGAGGCTTGGCAAACTTAAACCGTGACGCGTCGCCCTCGGCCGCCAGACGATCGATGTGAGGGCCGCCCGGATAAGGCAGACCCATCACCTTGGCACACTTGTCGAAAGCCTCGCCCGCCGCATCGTCGATAGTACGGCCGAGTATCTCCATGTCGTTATAATTGCGCACAAGTATTATCTGGCTGTTGCCGCCCGACACGAGCAGACACAGGAAAGGATATTCAGGCACAGGGTCTGACTCCTCGCGTCTGATGAAATGCGACAACACGTGTCCGTGCAGATGATTTACATCCACAATAGGCACCCTCAGACCGAGCGAAAGCCCCTTGGCAAACGATGTGCCCACATGCAGCGACCCAAGCAGCCCCGGGCCACGCGTAAAAGCGATGGCCGAAAGCTCATGCTTGTCGACACCCGCACGTTTGAGAGCCGTATCGACCACCGGCACGATATTCTGCTGATGAGCGCGCGAAGCCAGTTCAGGCACCACGCCACCATACTCCGCATGCACATCCTGCGACGCGATGACATTGCTCAGCAGCACACCGTCGCGTATCACAGCCGCCGACGTATCATCGCACGACGACTCTATTCCCAATACTATAATGCTCATAGCGATAAACAATTTCCCGCAAAATTACTACTTTTTCTCCAAAATCCCCCCGCCCGACGCAAAAGTGTGAGCGCGCAAGCGCGAAAAGCCCCACCCTCCACAAAAAAGCGGCCGCCCGAGACAGGGCGGCCACCACTTATGAGAGATAATTAGAATTGATGATGCTTCTTAACAAAGAATTACGGGCACATTACTTGAGAGTACCGTTATTGGCGGCATCGATCATCTGCTGATTGGCAGTGATATAAATCTCCACGCGGCGGTTCTGCGCGCGACCCTCGGCAGTAGCGTTTGAGGCCACATAATCCTGCATAGGCAGACCCTCGGCCGAAAGACGGTTGGCGGCTACACCGCTGTTGAGAAGATAATTGCGCACGGCATCGGCACGGCCGGTCGACACGCGCTGGTTCACAGCCAGAGTGCCGGTATCGTCAGTATAGCCATAGATCTGCACATTGGTGTCGGGATTGCTGATAAGCGACGACGCAAACTTAGTCAGGTCGGTCTTCGCGCTCGAGCTCAGCGTAGTGCCGTTGGTCGGGAAAAGAATACCGCCGTTAAAAGTCACCTTGATAGCCTGGAGACCGTTAGAGTCGGTAGTCTTCTCTATCTGGGCCTGCTTGGCAAGCTCAGCCTCAAGCTCGGCCTGCTGCTTGTCCATCTTCTTGCCGATGAGCACACCTGCGCCCGTACCTACGGCTGCACCGATGGCTGCACCGATGGCAGCACCCTTGCCGCCGCCGATGAGCGCGCCCAGACCGGCTCCTACGCCGGCTCCGCCGCCACCGCCGATGAGGGCTCCTTTACCTGTATTGCTCATTGACGAGCAACCTGTCATACCGAGCACGCACACTGCAAGCACAGGTATGCCTATTACTTTCAGAAATTTCATATCTATATTTTTAAGTTAATTTTGTTAATTCTGATGCAAATATACGAAGAATATTTGATGAAAATTACCAAAACCTGCAATAATTCGATTTAACAGGGCATTACAACCGACATACGCCTCACAATCCGCCGGCCAATCCCACGGCCGCCGGCATCACCGAGGCGGCCACATCCGTGTCGCCAAACAGGTCGGCCACCGTAAGCCACACAAGCAGCAGCACTATCAGCACCACCACTCCTATCACAAGCCACAACGGCACTCGTCTTGTATCCTTGTCACTCATAACAATAGTTGTAAGATTATCATTTTTATACGTTATATCCATCAAAACACCCGACAACGCATAATTGTTAGAGGAATTTTCGTTAATTTTGTCCGACAATCAACCACAGCAATACCCCCGACCACATGCAATACAATCAGATGCAGATCATCAAACGCCGGTTTTTTGCCATGCGCAACGGCATCATAGCCGACACCCTGCGCAAAGCCGGACTCGACTACCGCATGATATTCGGCCTCAACCTGCCGCAGATCACCGACATCGCCGCCGACCTGCCCCACACCCCCTCGCTGGCCGCCGAGCTCTGGGCCGACACACGCACTCGCGAGAGCCTTCTCCTCGCCCCGATGCTCTATCCCGTCAGTGAGATGAGTGCCGACACCGCCGCTGCATGGCTCGCACAGGCTCCCACCACCGAAGTGGCCGACGTGCTGTGTCTCCGCCTCCTGCGCCGTCATCCCGACGCCCTCGCCATAGCCCTCGACGCCCTCGACGCCCCCGCCGAAATCACACGCTACGCAGCCCTGCGCCTGCTCTTCAACCTCCTCATCCTCGCTCAATCCCCCACCTCCGGCTCCCACGGTCAGGCCGCCGCGCTCGCTGCCGACATACGCCCTCACATCGAGGCCGCACTCGCCTCAGCCACCCCTCTCACACGCCCCATAGCCGCGCAACTTCTCGATGAAATAGACTTCTCCCTCGAAAGCTGAGGTATTTTTTACAAAAAATTAACCCGTTTATTTGCAAAAACACTCTTTTATCGTAAATTTGCACCTGATCAATACCAAATCCTTATACCAATCATTATGTTCAAGAACCATCCCAAGGGCCTGATACCTGCGGCCCTGAGCAACATGGGCGAACGATTCGGCTACTACATCATGAACGCCGTTCTCGTCCTGTTCCTTTGCTCCAAGTTCGGCCTCAATGAAGAGACGAGCACACTCATCTACTCATTCTTCTATGCCGGCATCTACGTTCTCAGCCTCGTGGGCGGATACATTGCCGACAAGACCTGCAACTACAAGGGTACTATCATCTCGGGCCTCCTCGTCATGACCTTTGGCTACGTGATTCTTGCCATACCCATTCTCGCCACCGAGGGCAACACCTCCTGGCTCCTCACGGTGACCTGCGTCGCGCTCTTCCTCATCGCCTTCGGCAACGGTCTCTTCAAAGGCAACCTCCAGGCCATCGTCGGTCAGCTCTACGACAATCCCAAATACAGCTCGCAGCGTGACTCAGGCTTCCAGATATTCTACGTATTCATCAACATCGGCGGTGTCCTCGCCCCCTTCGTGGCTCCCATGCTCCGTAGCTGGTGGCTCAACGCCAACGGCATGTCCTACAACGCGTCATTCCCCGCCATGTGTCATGAATACCTCAGCGTCGCCGACTCCATGACCGATGAAAACATGAACAATCTCTACGCCCTCGCCACAGCCGTAGGCCACAGCGGCGAAGAGATGTCAGAGTTCTGCACACGCTACCTCGACGTATTCAACACCGGCATCCACTACTCATTCATCGCATCGGTTGCCGCCATGCTCATCTCGCTTATCGTGTTCCTCTGCGTCAAGAAAGGTCTCCCCTCGCCTGTGCGTCAGGCCGCTGCCGAGGACGCAGGCTACACACAGGAGGAGAAGACCGCAATGGCCAAGGAAATCAAGCAGCGCATGTATGCACTCTTCGCAGTGCTCGGCATAGCCATCTTCTTCTGGTTCTCCTTCCACCAGAACGGCACCTCCATGTCGCTCTTCGCACGTGACTTCGTCGACACCTCCACCATCGCCCCCGAGATATGGCAGGCTGTCAACCCCTTCTTTGTCATAGTGCTCACACCCCTCATCATCCTCCTCTTCTCATCGCTCTCGCGTAAAGGCAAAGAGATTTCCACTCCCCGCAAGATTGCAATCGGCATGGGGCTCGCCGGCATCGCCTACCTCTTCCTGACCATCTACTCGCTCTATATGGGCTATCCCTCCGGCACAGAGTTCCGCGCTCTCAGCGAAGCCGCCAAGGCCGGGCTCCTCTCCGGTCCCTGGGTGCTCATCCTCTACTACTTCTTCATGACCGTGGCCGAGCTCTTCATCTCGCCCCTCGGACTCTCGTTCGTATCCAAGGTAGCCCCCAAGCACATGCAGGGTCTCTGCCAGGGTCTCTGGCTCGGTGCCACAGCCGTGGGTAACCTCATGCTCTGGATCGGCCCGCTGATCTACAACAAAGCCCCAATCTGGGTAGCCTGGGCCGTGTTCCTCGCTGTCTGCATCATCTCGATGGGCATCATGTTCGCCATGGTGAAATGGCTCGAGAGAGTGACCAAGTAAGGCTCAGCTTCTTATTAACAAAATATTAACAATCGTCCTCCGCTTGCGGGGGCCGATTTTATTGTGTAACTTTGCGCCCTCATTACGAAAATACACGTTTCCCTCCATAACCAATGCGCATCCCCACAGCTACAATCACGCTCCTGTCACTCCTCCTGACATTTCTCTCCGCCGAAGCCGCCCCCGCCGACACTCCCGTGACCTATGCACCGGCCGACACCGCCGCCCTGCAGCTCGGCGAAGTCAGCGTGACATCCATCAAGCAGTCATCATCGCTCCTGCGCCAGCCCGTGACAGTCACCACAGTAAGCCAGGGACAGATCGAGCGGTTCAACATAGCCGGAATGAAAGGCGTAAGCGAAATCGCCCCCAACTTCTTCATGCCCGACTACGGCTCACGCATGACATCCTCCATCTACGTGCGCGGCATCGGGGCTCGCATCGACCAGTCGGCCGTCGGACTCAACATCGACAATATCCCCTATCTCAACAAAAACGGCTTTGACTTCGACATGCTCGACGTCGAGCGCATCGAAGTGCTCCGCGGCCCCCAGTCGACCCTCTACGGCCGCAACACCATCGCCGGACTCATCAACGTCTACACCCTCTCGCCCATGTCATGGCAGGGCGTGCGCATCATGGCCGAGGGGAGCATTCCCGCCGCCGGACGTGCCGGCATAGGCATCTATCAGAAACTCGCGCCGCGCCTGGCCATGAGCCTCAACGGTTACGTATCCCACACCCACGGATACTTCCGCAACCTCCACAACGGCAAGCGCGCCGACGCTTCAACCGACTTCTCCGGCCGATGGAAGACCCACTGGCGGCCCACTGACCGACTGAGCTTCGAAAACGTCCTCTCGGCCGGACACTCCCGCCAGAGCGGCTACCCCTATGCCTACGTCGAGACCGGCGACATCAACTATAACGACACCTGCTTCTACCGACGCACCTCGGTGACCGACGGACTCACCGTCCGCTGGGCCGGACCATCGGTGAGCATAGCCTCCATCACAGGCCTACAGTTTCTCAGCGACAATATGACGCTCGACCAGGACTTCCTCCCTGAAAGCTACTTCACCCTCACCCAGCGTCAGCTCGACCGCAGCATCACGCAGGACATCGTAGTGCGCGGCCACAAAGGCGGCTACTCATGGCTCGCCGGAGCATTCGCCTTCTACAAATACGGCTCCATGACCGCCCCCGTGACATTCAAGGAGGACGGCATCGAAAACCTCATCCTCTCCAATATCCGCGGCAACATGCCCTCGTTCATACAGCTCGACTGGGCCGACGACAACTTCCTGCTCGGCAGCGATTTCCGCCACCACGTCAGCGGAGCCGCCCTCTATCACCAGAGCACCTACGACCTCGGCCCCTGGAGCTTCGCTCTCAACATGCGCTTTGACTACGAGCACACCGCCCTCTCCTACCGCAGCAACTGCGCCACCGGGGCCGTCGGCTCGGTCAACCTCCCGCAGCTTCCGCGTCCCATACCCTTCACACTCTCGGCCGACATCGACGAGGCCGGACGCCTCAAGCAGACATTCCGCCAGTTTCTGCCCAAACTCAGCGTCACCTACAATCTCCGCAACTCGGCCGTATTTCTCTCGGTCGCCAAAGGCTACAAGTCGGGCGGATTCAACACCCAGATGTTCAGCGACTTTCTCCAGCAGCAGATGATAACCCAAATGAAGGACCAGGCCCTCGACCTCATGACAGGCATGATGCCGGGCGCAGGCGGCTCAGGCTCCGGCTCTGCCACACGCCCCGCCGACACCTCAGCCGACACCCCGCAATACACCGCCGCCGACTACGTGTCCTACAAGCCCGAGACCTCATGGAACTACGAGCTGGGCGGACACTTCTCCTGCGACGAAGGCCGCGTCTACTCCACCTTCTCGGCCTTCTACATCGACGTGCGCGACCAACAGATCACTGTCTTTCCCGAAGGCAATTCCACCGGACGCATGATGACCAACGCAGGACGCTCACGCTCATTCGGCGCGGAGCTCACACTGCGTTACACACCCACCGACCGATGGCGGTTTGACCTCTCCTACGGCTACACCAACGCACGCTTCCGCCGCTTCATCGACGCCGGAAAAGACCTCGCAGGCAACCGCATACCCTATGCCCCCTCCAACACCCTCTTCCTCGCCGCCTCCTACCGCCTGCCCCTGCACGGCACATTTATCGACGCCATCAGCTTCAGCCCCACACTCCGCGGCACAGGCTCAATCTACTGGGACGAGGAAAACCTCTACCGACAGCCCTTCTACGCCGAGCTCGGAGCCTCAGTGCGATTCCACCACTCACGCTTCACCCTCGACCTCTGGGGCAAAAACCTCACCGACACACGCTTTGACGTATTCCGCTACTCATCCGTGGGCCACAACTTCCTCCAGCGCGGCAAACCCCTCCGCGGCGGCGTCACCCTGCGGCTCACCCTCTAAACAACCTCTAACATTTATTGATATTATTTGCACATCCTCACGGCAATAAACCTCTCACTCCTGCGTTTGAATCATGACAATAACAACAATATCATATATAATGAAAAAAATTATCCTTTCAGCAGCCATCGCGCTCTCGGCTCTTGCCTTCACTTCATGTCTCAGCTCAAGCGGTGAGAGCAAGAACGAAGCCACCATAACCTACGGAGGCTCTCTCTGCTTCAACCGCGTCACCGACCTCCAGACAGGCGAGACTTTCAACACCTCCGACCCGCAATACTCCTTCCTCCTCGACTACACCAACCAGCTCGTCACCCCCTCGATGAGCAACCTCAAGCTCGCGGAAGATGCCTCGGGTCTCTCCTTCAAGCTCCCCTCGCTCAAGGTCAACCTCAACTCGCAGGACTACTCCTACACCGTCAACGGCTTCGACCTCATCCCCGAAGGCGCATCTCAGCAATACGTCTTCTCAACCTTCTCGTTCAAGGCCATCGACCGCGCCTTCCGCACCAACAGCGGCACCTACGTCTACTCGCCCGTCTATGACATCTCCTACACCGTCAACGGTCGCTACAGCGTGACAGTCTATCCCACCCGTTACGACCTGCTCGGCACCACCACATCCAACGCCGACGGCAAAGACCCCTACATCTCCACCAAACCCATCTACTCCATCACCCTCAACACCGACAAGGAAACCGGCAAGAAGACTGCCAACCTCACCCTCACCGACGCCGTATTCGCCTCAGGCCACACCACAATGAAATTCGGAGTCAAAGACCTCCCCTATGAAATAATGTCAGACGGCAGCATCGAGATAAAGACCCCCGCCGACGAGAAATCACAGATAGTCGACACTGCCGGTGACGTCAAGAACGCCTACCTCTCGGGTATAACCATCCATATCAGCGTCCCCACAAGCCGCGGATCCTACATATCATTCCACGCCAACATCCTCGGCATGCAGGGCTCGGCCTCCAATGACGAGTATGACGTAAAAGCCAATCTCTCCT
>ERZ778512.263-NODE-263-length-51126-cov-8.501752_pt1 | contig 51126 bp, 38 predicted proteins | sample MGYA00510346_ERZ778512 | MGnify/ENA primary metagenome ERZ778512 (study PRJEB29527, sample SAMN07138962) | mouse gut metagenome | material: feces | host: mouse | place: China:Nanjing | collected 2016-01-25 ...
CGGTTGCGATACAGGAATCTGCTGTACAATCTTCGCTTCCTTTTCTTCTGTTTCGGCAGCCGCTATCTTTTATTATCTCCTGCTTTTTGGGGTATTTTTGTTTGTGGGGCAAGAAGAGATGCAATTGTTTATTCCTGAGTGGTGGTTCATACGGGAGTCTTTGTGGCAACCGGGTGGTTTTTGTGATGTCGCCGGACAATGGATCATCCAATATTATCGGCAACCTATGTTGGCGGTGGTCTTCCATTCTGTTTTGTTGGTAAGTAGTGGAATGATGATCGATAAGCTCTTGCGCAGTTTTTCGGATAAGAGCTACCTTTCGTTTCTTTCTTTACTGCCGGTACTGTATCTGTTGAAGATGAGCGTACATGGGGAATATTTGGTGGATGGGACAGTCGGTATTGTCTTGATGCTTTTGGCTTTGTTGTCTTCGCTGAACATACGGCGGGTGAGATTTATCATTGGGTATGGCTTGTTCTCTACGCTCTTTTTGTGCGGGTTGACCGGACTTCTTTCGGTTTATTTCGCATTTTTATATACGTTGTTTGCCCTCCTTCGCTACCCAACACTACGGCAAAGATGGGCGGCCACTGCTTGTTTGATCCCGGCTGTTTTCATTTACCTGTTTAGCGGATGGTTGGATATTCCTGTGCCTTTGCATGAGGGATGGAGGCCGGAATCCTATTTGGAGATCCAGCGATTGCCTTATTATTATATGTATCGAGTGTGGACGTTCTTTACCTTTGCGATAGTCGGTGTGACCTTATTCGCTCGCATTGTGTTGCGGTTTGACGGAAAGAATAAGTGGATCGATCGGGGCGCTTTTGCCGTTTGCTTGCTCTCTATGTCGCTAGTTGTTGGGTTTTGCCTGCCGGAATCTTGGCATGTACAACGCATGATGCTAGACGAGCTTTCGTTCTTGGCCCGGGAGAAGCGGTGGGATACCATTGTTGATAAATACCGGGGAAAACAGATCCATGATTATGTTAGTTTAAACTATTTGAACATGTCATTGGCCCAAAAAGGCGAGTTGGCCGACCGAATGTTTACGTTCGATCAAAAAGGAACGAAAAGTTTGTGTGCCGATTGGAATCAGACCTTCTATATGGATCGCTTATTGAGCGATGTCCATTTCTTTGTTGGCGATGTATCCCTATCCGAGAGCTTTGCGATGGATGGATTTACGCAATCCAAACGTAAGGGAAGTGCCCGTTTGATGCAACGTTTCGTGCAAGTCTGCCTGATCCGGGGTGAGATGGGGTTGGCCCGGAAATACCTGGACTTACTGGTAACCATGCCATTCTATAAAGATTGGGCGAAACGTTATGCCACTTATTTGGCCAACCCGGAATCGATGTACGAAGAGCCGGAGCTGAAAGGTAAGCGTATCCGAATAGAGAAAAGGGATCGACTGAGCCTGTCTGTTCCCGCCGATTCTTTGTGGAGCGGATACGATCTGCCGGATAATCGGATTGGTTGGGAATATCGGGGATGTTATTATTTATTGGATAAGGATCTGGACGCTTTCTCCCGTTTTTGGGAGGCGACACCTTTCTTGGACAGAGAGCGAATGCCTAGGCATTTTCAGGAAGCCGTATTGTTGCTGGCAGATAGGGATCGTACCGTACTGTCCGTTTATCCGATACAACCGGAGTTAGTCGAACGCTATCGATTGTTCAAGAGGTTCTTGCGACAATCCGGAATCCAGACTGATGTCTCTTTGATTCATCAGCAGTTTGGTGATACCTATTGGTTTTATTACTATTTCAAGATCTTTAAAGGAGAAGAACAATGAAGCGATTATCTATCTGTTGGATTATAGGTTGTCTTTTGGAACTTGTAGCTTGTAGACCGGAAGTTCCTGCGCAAGCGGAACAAGGAGAAACTGACGTGTTTCCGGATTACAGGGAAGTTACTGTACCGGTCAATATGGCCCCTCCCAATTTCAAGTTGGTTGATCAACAGTTACAGGGGATAACTCGGTTGAAAACTATGAATAGAGAGTTGATAATCGCAGCCGATCAGGGTACTTTCAACCTGCCGGAAACGGATTGGAAGGTCTTATCGCTGGACGCACAAGGAAAACAAATAGATGTGACGGTTTATTTTCGGGAACCTCAAAGTGATTGGAAACAAATGAGTTTCCCGATTTATGTGTCAAGAGATTCTGTTGACGCTTATTTGGTGTATCGCCGTATTTTCCCCGGATATCGGATGTGGAACGAGATGGGGATTTATCAACGATGTGTTGAAAACTATGTTGAAAAGTCTATTCTTGATAACCAATCGACAAATAATAGTTGTATGAACTGTCATGCCTTTTGTGAGCGACAAGGGGAACGGATGCTTTTCCATCAACGAGGCTCTCATAATGGGACTTACCTCATTGATCATCGGCAGGTAAAGAAGATAGCGTTGGAACGGGACGGCAAGCCGGCTTCGTTTGTTTATCCGTATTGGCATCCATCGGGGCGGTATGTCGCTTTCTCTACCAACGAGACCCATCAAGATTTCCATATCTCCGATAACAATAGGATTGAGGTATATGATGTGGAATCGGACGTGCTGATCTATGACACGGAGAAGGAGAGGGTGTTGAGTTCGCCTTTGTTGGCTTCCAAGGCGTGTTACGAGACTTTTCCCGCTTTTACCCCAAATGGTAACTATCTGTTGTTTTGTTCGGCGGATTCTGTTTGTATGCCGGAAAACTATCGGGATGTCCGGTATAGCTTACTTCGGATCGCTTTTGATCCGGAAGACGGTTCGATTGGAACCCAAGTGGATACCTTGTATAATGCGAGGGAAGCGGGTCGGAGTGTTAAGTTCCCGAGAGTCTCCCCGGATGGAAAGCTGTTACTTTATACGGTGTCCGATTATGGCAATTTCTCTATTTGGCATAGGGATGCGGATTTGCATATGTTGGATCTATCTACTGGGGTAATCGATTCTTTGCCGGAAGTGAATAGCCCGGATGTAGAGAGCTATCACTCTTGGAGTGGTAATAGTCGTTGGTTTGTCTTTTCCAGCCGGCGGGATGATGGGCTTTTCACGCGCCCATACTTGGTGCATGTGGATGAACGGGGGCAGTGTGGCAAGCCTTTCCTGTTACCGCAAGTGTCTCCGGATTATTATGAGCGTTCCCTGTTCTCTTTTAATGTCCCGGAATTTATACAGACTCCGATTCTAATCTCGAAGGAAAGGTTGGTCAAGGCCTCTCGAAAAGAAGAGGTCATGACCATTAAACGTATCGAGGGCATCTAATTTTTCGCTTCTTTGTGCCGAAGGTATTTATAAAAGTCGTACTTTTGCGCTAAAATCAAAACGATGCGAAAAGTTCATTTGATCTCCGTAACCGAACCTTTAGTTTTAGATCTAGCCCTAGCACTTCGAGAAAAAGGATATGAGGTAAGCGCTTCCGGTTGTGATCTGACTGAAGAGATGATAGGAAGACTTCATAACGCAGGTTGTACCTGTTATGGGGATGGGTGGTTTCCGGAGAAATTAATAAAAGATATTCACTCGGTGGTTTTGGGTGCTAAAGTAAAGCAAGATAACCCGGAATTATTGCGTGCGAAGGAATTGGGGATGTTAATCCAATCCATTCCGGAATTTATATTTCAACGGACTCGGTCGAAAACTCGGGTTGTTGTGGCGGGTAGTCGTGGAAAGAAGACAATTATTTCCATGATGGTCTGTGCGTTGCGCCGGCAAAAGTTGGCGTTCGACTATGCGTTGACTAGCAAGGTGGACTCGCTTCCGAACCGGATACATTTGAGTTATGAGGCACGTATCGCTTTGATCGAAGGAGATGAGCATATCACCTCTGCCTTGGACAAGCGTTTTCAATTGGAATTCTATCGTCCGCATATCGCCATCCTGACGAACCTGTCTTGGTCTACCAAAACGGATCATGCGACTCCGGAGGCCTATTTATCCACGTATCAATCCTTCTCTGTTTCTATCGAGCGGGAAGGAAAATTGATTTATTTTGGTGGTGATGATACTGTCAGTCAGTTGGCAGGGGACGTCCGGAGCGATATCACCGCTATCCCTTTTGAGGAACATCCGGTCGTGGAGAAAGACGGGCAGACTTTTCTGCATACTCGCTATGGAGACTATCCGGTGCGGATTCCTAATCGCTATTTCTTGATCAATCTGAATGCTGCACGTTTGGCTTGCCGGCAGTTAGGCGTTAAAGACGCGGATTTTTATCAAGCGTTATCGGAATATAGTTTATCTTTGCCGATATGATAATAGCTAGACAAAAAAGAAAAGAGAATATCGCTGAATATCTGCTTTATATGTGGCAGGTTGAGGACTTGATCCGGGCGAATAAGTTCGATATGGACTCGATCAACCGCACGGTGATCGCCCATTACGACCAGCCCGAGGAGGTGAAGAAGGAAATCGCTCAATGGTACGAGGAATTGATCGAGATGATGCGTAGCGAAGGGGTGATGGAGAAAGGTCATATCCAATTGAACAAGAATGTGATTATTACTTTGACCGATTTGCATCTCCGTCTTTTGAAATCTCCGAAAGAGATGGTTTATAGCGCGGCTTATTATAAGACGCTTCCTTATATCGTACAGCTCCGGGCTAAATCGGGTGGAGAGGATCTGCCGGAGTTGGAAACTTGTTTCGCCGCCGTATATGGCTATCTGCTTTTGCGTATGCAAGGGAAAGAGGTGAGTGCGGAGACGTTAGAGGGTATTAAACAAATCAGTTCCTTTTTGGCGTTGCTTGCCGAGAAATATCGGGAAGATATGAAAGGGGAACTTAAACTAGAGGATTAATAATAGATATAGACATGAAGACAGTTTTGGTAACTGGAGCGAACGGTCAATTGGGAAGTTCTATCCACGCTCGTATCAGCCAGTATCCCGGCTATAATTTTCTTTTTACGGATATAGATACGTTGGATATTTGCGACAAGGAGGTCGTCCGGAAATATGTCTTGGAAAATGATGTTCAATATGTCATGAATTGCGCCGCTTATACGGCGGTGGATAAAGCGGAGGAGCATGAGGATCTGTGTATGCGCATCAACCGGGATGCGGTACGGAACTTAGGTGAGGCCGCTCATGCCGTGGGTGCGAAGGTGATTCATGTATCTACAGATTATGTGTTCGATGGAACGAGTTGCCGTCCTTATCTGGAAAGCGATGCGACTTGCCCTGTTTCCGTATATGGACGTACGAAACTGGCGGGAGAGCAGGTCTTGATGGAGGTGTGTCCGGATTCCGTGATTATCCGTACGGCTTGGTTGTATTCCGAGTATGGAAACAATTTTATGAAGACGGTATTGCGTTTGGGAAAGGAGCGGGATGAGTTGCGTTTCATATTCGACCAAGTGGGTACGCCTACTTATGCCGGAGATTTAGCGGTCGCTATGCTTACCGTGCTGGAACGTGCCGAGGCGGGTAAATTTATACCGGGTATCTATCATTTCTCGGACGAGGGGGTGTGTAGCTGGTATGATTTTACGGTAAAGATCTTGCAAATAGCAGGCCTGGATAACCGGGTGATTCCCATAGAGACCAAGGATTATCCGACACCAGCCAGCCGACCACATTATAGCGTGTTGAACAAAGGTAAGATAAAAAGTGCGTATGGACTGACGATTCCCCATTGGGAGACTAGCTTGACCTACTGCATGAATAACAAAGTGTAACTGATAACATATATAATAGAATGAGCCAGTATTCAGAAGAGATTGAAAGAAGAAGAACGTTTGCCATAATCAGCCACCCGGATGCCGGTAAGACTACGCTTACCGAGAAATTATTGTTATTTGGTGGCGCTATCCATGTAGCGGGAGCGGTGAAGTCTAATAAAATCAAGAAGACTGCCACGTCCGACTGGATGGAGATTGAGAAGCAACGCGGTATCTCCGTAGCTACCTCCGTAATGGCTTTTGATTATTCCGATCATAAGATTAATATCTTGGATACACCGGGCCACCAAGATTTCGCCGAGGATACGTTCCGTACCTTGACGGCGGTGGATAGCGTTATTATCGTAATCGATATCGCCAAGGGAGTAGAGGCGCAGACTCGTAAGTTGATGGAGGTTTGTCGTATGCGTAAGACTCCGGTGATCGTTTTTGTCAACAAGATGGACCGTGATGGTAAAGATCCTTTTGATTTGCTGGATGAGATAGAAGAAGAATTACAGATAAAGGTACGCCCATTGAGCTGGCCGATCGATATGGGACAACGTTTCCGGGGCGTATACAATATTTTCGAGCAGAAACTGAACCTATATACCCCGAGTAAGCAATATGTGACGGAGAATGTGGAATTCAAGGATATCACAAGTCCGGATCTCGAGACTTATATTGATCCTACGCAAGCTGCAAAGCTTCGTGAGGATGTAGAGTTGATAGAGGGGGTTTATCCCGAATTTGATGTAAATACGTATTTGGATGGGGATATCGCTCCAGTATTCTTTGGTTCCGCTCTGAATAACTTCGGCGTGAAAGAGCTATTGGATTGCTTTATTCGTATCGCTCCCTCGCCGCGTCCGATCCATGCGGTAGAGCGTGTGGTAGACCCGAATGAGGATAATTTCACCGGCTTCATTTTCAAGATCCATGCGAATATGGACCCGAACCATCGCAGTTGTATCGCTTTCGTAAAGATTTGCTCCGGTCGTTTTGAGCGTAACGCGAACTATAAGCATGTACGCTTCGGTAAGATGATGCGTTTCAGTAGCCCGACGGCTTTCATGGCTCAGAAGAAAGAAGTGGTGGATGAGGCGTTTGCGGGTGATATTATCGGTTTGCCGGATACCGGGAACTTTAAGATAGGGGATACGTTGACTTCCGGAGAGGAATTGCATTTCAAGGGATTGCCGAGCTTCTCGCCCGAGATGTTCAAATATATAGAGAACGCCGATCCGATGAAGGCAAAGCAATTGAACAAGGGTATCGAGCAATTGATGGACGAGGGTGTAGCCCAGTTGTTTACCAATCAGTTCAATGGCCGGAAGATTATCGGTACGGTGGGACAATTGCAGTTTGAGGTTATTCAATACCGCCTGTTGCATGAGTATGCTGCTCAATGTAAATGGGAGCCGATCAGCCTATACAAGGCTTGCTGGATCGAGAGTGATAACCAACAGGCATTGGAGAATTTCAAGAAACGTAAGGCGCAATATATGGCGTTGGATAAGGAAGGCCGTGATGTTTATTTAGCGGATTCCGGCTATGTATTGATGATGGCCCAACAGGATTTTCCGGATATTAAGTTCCATTTTACATCAGAGTTCTAATATGAAAAGTCGATTCTCCATCCTTTGCTTACTTGTTAATATCTTGTTGATAAGTTGTGAACAGGCTCCCCAATACTATGAGGTATCCGGAAGGCTTCATACGCCTTATCATATTAAGTTTGAGCATACTAAACCATTGGATAAGGAGATTGACGAGCAGTTGAAATATTTCTACCGGCTGTTTAATGCTTTTGATTCTACTTCGGTAATCAGTCAGGTAAACCAGAACCGTGACATACGGGTAGATACGCTCTTCCAAAAAGTCTTTAAGAAGGCACTTGAAGTGTCTGCTGAGACAAATGGGGCCTACGACGTGACTTGCGCCCCGTTGATCAACCTTTGGGGGTTTGGCTTCAGCCGGAAGGATAGCGTAACCCCTGCCTATATCGACAGTGTCCGTCAGTTTATCGGTTTTCAGAAAGTTCGTTTAGAAGAGGATCGCATCGTGAAGGACGATCCTCGCTTAATGATGAACTTTTCTTCTTTGGCGGATGGAACGGTTTGCGATATGATAGCTCAGATGCTGGAGAAGAAAGGGGTCCGTAATTATTTGGTGGAGTTTGGTGGCGAGATGCGTGTGAAAGGCGTGAATCCCTCGGGCGTGGATTGGCGCTTAGGGATCACGAAGCCTACGGATGACGCTGCCGGCATGAATCAAGAACTCGAGCAGATCGTTAGCTTCCCGAAACCATTAGGAATGGCTACATCAGGTAATTATCGTAATTTTTATATAAAGGATGGACGTAAATACGCCCATACGATCGATCCCCGTGAAGGTTGCCCTGTACAGCGGGATATCCTTAGCGCTACGATTGTCGCCCCGGATGCCATGACCGCTGATGCGTATGCTACCGCATTTATGGTCTTAGGTTCGGAGGAGGCTAAATCCTTATGCGCTAAAGTGCCCGGCCTTGACTATTTTATTATTTGTTCCGATTCGATAGGAGACGGGTATCATCCGGAATACTCTGAGGGCTTTCGTCAATATCTGGTGACTGCCGATAAGTAATCGATTTATTTATAAGCTGTTAAGATGTTGTTCTTAGAATAGGCATTGTAAGATCTTTATGATGCCCATTCTAAGGAGCTTATAATGCCCATCGTAAGCATGCTATAATGGGCATTGTAAGAAAGGTCTGTTTATAGGATGGATTTGATCTCTTCCAGCGAGCGGACTGTATAGGTTGGGATGAAGCCTACGGCAGGTAATCCTTCTGGATTCAACCATATCTGGTCGATCTTGGATTGGTAAGCCCCAATGATATCAGCTTCCCAGCTATCTCCGATCATTAAGCTCTCGGACCGGCGTGAGTTCGTGTTCTTTAAGGCGAAGTCGAAAATACCTTTGTGGGGCTTTTGTATATCAGCGTCCTCGGACAGGATCATCCGTTCGAAATAAGGAGCCAAGCCTGCGTTGCTAAGTTTCTTGAATTGTACCTCACGAAATCCATTTGATAAAATAAATAACCGATAGGAAGGGCGGAGATATTCCAGTAATTCAATGGCTCCGGGCACTAATCGGGTTTTGGTGGTCGTGCGTTGCAAGAAATCATTATTTACCGATAAGACGGTTTTCTTATCCTCTATTCCTAACGGACGAAGTACGTAGAGAAATCGATCCAAGATTAAGGTTTGCCGGTCTATTTCCCCCGAACGGTACTTGGCCCATAAGTCTAGATTATGAGGCATATAAATATCGAAGAAAGCCTCGAAGGAGGCATAATACCGATTAAAGTGGTAATCGGTATATAGCTCTTCAAGGCATTCTTTATTGTTATGGTACGTATCCCAAAGGGTATCGTCCAAATCGATAAATATACTTTTATAAATCATTATCCAACTTCGATCACTAAATACTTGCCTAGGCTCCAGAAAGCCTTCTCGTCATTTATTTTCAAGGTCAAGTTTCCGTCTTCATCCTCTACGAACTCATAAGATCCTTCCGGATGATTGGATTTTAGTTTAGCCTTGCTTGCGAACAAAGGAATTTCTTTTACCTCACGGATATCGATAGAGATGAAATAATCCTTGTTGAAACCGCTCTGCAATACTTTAGATTTAGAGAACAGGCCACCACCGGATAAGATCTTCTGTTCCTTCAATTCCTTGGAAGTACCGAAACAGTAGTAAGCCGTATGAAGGGCTTTATCTTGAGCGTTCAATTTCTCGGATTGAGCGGCTGCGGTAGTAGCCAGACTTTCCACATCCTCATTCAAGGAACTTACCATCTCGTCCAATTCTTGGATACGTACGTTCTTCTTCGCCAAATCCTCTTGCAAAGCGACAATCATCGTTGCCTTTTGATCCAGCTCGGAGGAAAGACGATCAATCGTCTTACGTAATGCGGCGGATTGTATACCGCTTTTCTTCAATTTCTCCTCCAACAGGCTGATTTGCTCCTTGTTCTTCTTCAAGGTTTCGCTGATCAATTGCATGTTCTGCTTGATTTGATCTCTGCGTGACAGATTTAGTTCCCCGCCGGTTTGTTGTTGGATTGTCAAATAATTCTCGGCATCACGTATAGATTGAAAATCAGATTCAATATCATTTAGAGTGGAGAGCATATCATTAAGCTCATCCGTGTTCTTCGTATTCTCAATACGTAGAGAATCGTTCTCTGCCTTTAGTTTCTTGTAATCCGCTGAATTTTGGCCACAAGAGGCCAGCATGGCTGTGCAGACACATACTAATAATACTTTCTTCATGTTCTTTTTGTTTGTTAAGTTAAACATCTTTTTCTGTCTCTTTGTCCTTTTTTTCTTTTAAGCCTGCTAATACAATAACAATCTCACCCCTTGGTTCGTTCACGGTAAAATGCTGAATTGCTTCTTCTAAGGAGCCTCGTACGGTTTCCTCGTGCAATTTGGAGATTTCTCGGGATACTGATACTTGGCGATCTGTACCGAAAAACTCGGCGAATTGCGTCAAGGTCTTGAGCAGACGGAAAGGTGATTCATAAAAAATAATAGTCCGGTATTCCAATGCCAATTCTTTTAGCCGGGTCTGTCTTCCTTTCTTTTGAGGAAGGAACCCCTCGAAGCAGAACTTCTCATTGGGTAATCCGGACGCTACCAAGGCGGGCACGAAAGCCGTAGCTCCGGGCAGGCACTCTACGTCTACCCCTTGGCGAACACATTCCCTCACCAACATGAATCCCGGATCAGAGATGGCCGGCGTACCGGCATCAGAAACAAGGGCGATATTCTCCCCTCCCTTGATACGGGCTGCGATTTGCTCCACCGTCTTATGTTCGTTGAACTTGTGGTGGGACTGCATCTTGTTCTGTATCTCGAAATGTTTCAGCAATATGCCGGTCGTACGGGTATCCTCCGCTAAAATAACATCAGCTTCTTTTAGCACACGGATTGCCCGGAATGTCATATCCTCCAAGTTTCCAACAGGAGTTGGGACTACAGTCAATTTTGCCATATCGTATAATTATGAGAAGCGTTTTTCCAATAGCTTGATGAAATCGGCTACGGAAGCGTCTTCTATATTCCAGTTCAACACCTTGTTCAGATAAGTGACCGACTCCTCGTACGAGCTAAGATCGTTCAGGTCTGCGATCGCCTTATTCATTTTCTCCTCATTTCCTCCGAATAATTCCCTTCTGAAGCGGAAACAATCATTTAAACTGAATGCCTTACGGAAATCAGAAAGATTCTTTTTCTCCAATATATCATTCAGTGAAATACTGGATTTATCCGCTAATATAGTTTTATGTGGAATCTCTATCTCTTTCAAGGGAATTGTCTCTTGTACGATCTTTTCTTCTGGGATCACTTTTTCGACAATTGGTTCTACTACGATAGGCTCCTCAACGACCGGTTCTTGTACCTGTACGACCTCGATCGTAGGGGATACTTCCGGAGCCGGTTGCACCTCCGGCATCTGTAAAGGTTTACTTACGGGAATAGAATCGATAAGTCGTTGATGTTCCTCCATTTGTTTACGCAAAGCCTCTAACTGAAGTCCCTCCAGCGTATGAAGCTCCTTCAATACCTTGTGGGTCAACTGAAAAGTCTGGTTGAAGAAAGAGGCGGGATAAATTTCCGCGTCCCTCATTCCGGCTACCAACTTCTCCAGCTCCCTGATATCGATCAATAGATAATCTATTTTTTCCTTGTTTGCCATTTCTATATGTTTTTCAGATGCTATAAATCATCCGGACATACGTATGTTTTGCAACAAAAATAAGTATTTCTTGGCAATGTTGCCAGTTCCGATCTTAAAATATTGTAAATCATTCGACGAACTCGTCCGGTAAATTCACCAGATATAGGTGATGGGTCGCCCGGGTAAAAGCCGTGTAGAGCCACCGATAGAAATCCTCACCAAGCATTTCTTTCGTGATATAACCGATATCGAGAAAGACATTCATCCATTGGCCTCCTTGGGCTTTATGGCAAGTTACCGCATAGGCATATTTTACTTGGACAACGTTATAATGAGGATCTACCTTCATCTTTTTCATTTTTCCCGCCTTGGTAGGAATATCCTCGTAATCTTCCAATATGGTGTAAAAGAGCTTGTCGTTTAGCTCCTTAGGGAGGGCGGGGGAGTCGGTCTGTAAAGTATCCAATAGGATTTTCAAATCGATTTCCAAATCATAATCTTGAAAACGAGCTGAGATGTCGGCAAAGTGGAAGCCATACATCTCCGTGACACGGCGTACCCGTATGACTTGAATGATCTCTCCGTTCGCTATAAAGTCCATCTCCTTGCAATGCGCTGTCCAATAATAATTGTTCTTGGCTACCATTAAACGATCACCGGACGATAGTTCTTCTTCCCTGTATAGGATACGGTTACGTATGCCGTTATTATAAATCGTGGCTCGTTTATTCGAGCGGGAGATAATCATTGTCTCTTCCATACCATCACGGCTATAGGCGGAAGATATTTCCTCAATTAGCTCATCTCCATTGACTTTTGTAAAGTCGGAGAAACCTTTTAATTGTAATTTCGGAAAGATCTCGACCGTGTGGTTTCGTAATGCGTCTCGTAGCCGGGTAGCGTTGAACAGGATTCCCGAGTCCTCGCTTTGGCGTACGACTTGGGTTAACTCTATCTCCCAAACCTGTAGGTTGTAACCTCGTAATATCTCAGGATTCAAGGCGGGACTCTCCGTTTGCATTACCGGAGGAAGCTGTGCGACATCTCCCATTAGGATAAGACGGCAGTTTTCCCCGGAATAAACATATTGGATTAAATCGTCTAGCAAGCGTCCGGAACCAAAAACAAATGAATCCAACCCCTCGTTGGCGATCATAGAAGCCTCGTCGACGATAAAGAGTGTATCTTTATGTAGATTATCTGCCGGCATGAAGCCCGTCGGTTCATTGGAAAACGTCCGTTGGCGATATATTTTTTTATGAATTGTATACGCTTTTTGACCAGCGTAGCCCGAGAAAACTTTGGCTGCCCGTCCGGTTGGAGCCAATAAAAATGCTTTTTGCTTTAGTTCGTTAAGCGTTTTCACCAAAGCCCCGACCAAAGAGGTTTTTCCGGTTCCAGCGTAGCCTTTCATCAGCAGAAGGCTGTCTGGTTGCTCAGACAAGAGAAATTCGGTAAGCGTATGAAGCGCTAAAAACTGATCATCCGTCGGTTTATAGGGGAAATTTCGTTCGATTTGCTGGCTTATGTAACTATTTATCATTTTGATTGCAATAATTTTCGCTATAAAGGTAGTGTATTAAATATTCTTTTTTAAATTTGCCGAACGAAATAAATTCAAAAAACAATACAAACCATGAAAGTTACATTAAAGATTTTATTAGCTGCCGCAGTTGTACTGCTAGGTTACATGTGCTACAAGAGCATCACTGGTCCGATAGAGTATGATGATGAGAAAGAGTTGCGTGATAATGCGATAAAAACTCGTTTGATCGAAATCCGTAAGGCTCAGATTGAGTATAAGAACATTCATAAGACGCATGCCGGTAGTTTTGACGATTTGGAGAAGTTCCTGAACACTGAGAATCTACCGTTCTTGATCAAGGAAGGTGTATTGACGGATGAGCAGTTGGAGAAAGGTATGACAGAGGCAGAGGCCGTTAAGAAAGGTTTAATCAGACGTGATACTATGTGGGTATTGGCGAAAGATACTTTGTTGGGTAAGAATTATGATGTAGCGGCTATGCGTTATGTACCGGGTGTTCCGGGTGAAAAGATTACTTTCAAGATGGATACGGCTACGTTGAAATCCGGTTCTGGTTATGAGATCAAAGTGTTCGCTTGTGAGGTTCCTTACAAAGAATATTTGCGTGACATGGATCCTCAGTTGACTTATAACTTGATCGACAAGGCTGAGAAACAAGGTAAATTCCCTGGAATGCGTGTAGGTTCTTTGGAAGAGATTAACAATAACGCAGGTAACTGGGAATAATCAGTGCTCATATGACTATCAGAATTCCTGATACGTTAACTACTGATAATTCGGAAAAGTATATAGTGTCCATCCGGCTTCGGTCGGGTGGACTTTCTTTTTCCGGGTATGATCCCTCGCTTGGAGGAAGTTTCTTTTATCGGGAGACAGAATTCGATCGGGCGGTCTCTTTCATTTCTTCCCTTAAGGAGTTTTTCTTTGCCCATGAGTTTCTTACGTGGACTTATAAACGGGTTAACGTGATCTGTGCGTTTCCGGAATATAGCTTGGTCCCTGATAATTATTGGGGGCACGGTGAGGAAAGACGCTTATTGGATTTCAACTTCTCTACGTCGGAATTGTATTGCTTAACCGATACTTTGAAGGAACAACAGGCTAAGTTGGTGTTTGGGGTGGACGAGGAGGTTTACGAGTTTTGCTCCCGTTCTCTTTTGCATCCTTTTTTCTCCCACTGCATGACTTATCCGCTAATACTATGGACAAGGGAGAGTCGTGCTAGCTTGTCTCGGCAAATGTATGTTGTGGTAGAACGAAAGCGGATGGATGTGGTGTGCTGCGCTCAAGGAAAACTCTTATTTGTGAACTCTTACCCGATCGATCAATCGGACGATATAGTATACTATATATTATATGTATGGAAACAGGCGGGATTAGACCAAGAAATGGATCAGTTGCATTTTGTGGGGGAATCTTTCTTGCGAATGCGGGTTTTGGAGCGATTGCGAGCCTATTTACGCCATGTTAAGCCGGTGGAAATCCCTTCGGAAGCCTATTTGTTGGGAACGGATGTAGCGAAAGCCCCTATGGATTTAATATCTTTATTAATATGCGAATAATAAGCGGTATATACGGTCGTCGGCGTTTTGACGTGCCCTCTTCGTTTAGCGCACGTCCTACGACGGATTTTGCGAAAGAGAATATTTTTAACGTAGTAAATAATTTGGTGGATCTGGAAGGTATGGATGCGTTGGATCTTTTTGCCGGAACCGGAAGTATCTCTTTTGAGTTGATCTCACGAGGATGCCGGAATGTAACCGCCATAGAGAAAAATAACGCGCATGCCTCTTTTATTGCCAAAGTAGCGAAAGAACTGAAGACGGATGCGTTGACTCTGATTCGTGGGGATGTTTTCCGTTATTTGAATTCAGCCCCTAAGCAAAGTTTCGATTTTATCTTTGCCGATCCTCCGTATGCCTTGCCGGAGTTGCCGGAGATACCTGCCTTGGTTTTCGAGCGCGATTTACTAAGGGATGGAGGGATATTCATCATGGAGCATCCGAAGACCAATGATTTCTCTTCTTTGCCTTATTTCTACCAGCATCGGGTGTATGGTTCCGTGAACTTTAGCATCTTCCTTAAAGAAGAGGAGAAAACAGACGCATAAATGATTCCGCCATGCGTTGTTTGAGCGGGCGCTTTAACCAGCGGGAAGGGATCAGGCGCTCGCAGTGATGCATGTCGTGTGTAAAGATGCGTTTCATTTGCAGGGCGAATTCCTTTTGATATACGAAGGCGTTAATCTCGAAGTTGTGCTCAAAGCTACGGAAGTCCATATTGGCGGACCCGATGCTTGTCAATGCGTCATCGGACACGACTAGCTTGGAATGCAGGAAGCCCGGTTTGTAGAGGTATACTTTTACGCCGGCCTTTACCATCTCGTCGATAAAGGAATGACTGGCCATATTCGCTGAGCGTGTATCGGAACGCTTAGGCAGCATCAAGCGAACATCCACTCCCCCCAAGGCAGCGGTTTGCAACGCTTGGTTCAATCCCTCGGTAGGCAGGAAATAAGGGGTTTGTATAAAGATATATTTCTTGGCGTTGGCGATCAAGAAAATAGTTGCTTGCAACAAGGTTCTCCATTGACCTACCGGACCGCTTGTGGCGATTTGCATAATATTATCGCTATAGATTTGGGCAGCCGGATAGTAAATCCGATCGTTCAAGAGTTTTTTACTAACCACGTACCAATCGATGAGGAATACGGATTGAAGTCCGTGCACTCCTTTCCCTTCGAATTTGAAATGCGTATCCCTCCATGTGCCCCAAGAGGTTCCCTTATCGTATCGGTCGGCTATATTCATGCCTCCCATAAACCCGACTTTACCGTCTATCACGATAATCTTGCGGTGGTTCCGGTAATTCACCTTGCTGGTGAAAACGGGGAACGCTACCTTCAAAAACGCATATACCTCGATACCTGCTTCCTTCATTTCCTTAAAGAAGCTGTCTTTTACATTCCAACAACCCACATCATCATAAAGTACACGTACCTCCACGCCTTCTTTTACCTTCTTGATAAGGAGTTGTTGCACCTGTTTCCCTATCTCGTCATCACAGAATATATAATATTGTATATGGATATGGTGGATCGCTTTCCGGATCTCTTCCAGCAAGTCTTTGAACTTATCGTTTCCATTCGTATAAATCGTGATTTGTGTTCCGTATAGGAGGGAGGATTGGTTGGTGTTGGTCAACAAGGTCGATAAAGGTTTATAGGGGGCCGGAACTACGCAGGCGTCTTGAGGTAATTTACCTTCTTGCGGCCTTTTCATGATCCGTTTATAGGTACGCCTCGATATGATTCGTTGTTTCCGGTTATCTTGTCCAAAGAAGAAGTAGAAAAGCAGTCCGATGCCGGGTGCTAATAATAAGACGATCACCCAAGGGATTGTCTTTAGCGGGTTCCTGTTCTCTGTAATGATAACCAATACCAGCCCTAATATAGTGACGCTATACAATATGATAAATATTGTACCAACGATTAACTGTATATGAATGGCTGTTAACATGGAACTTTCTCTCTTCGCTATAATCGGCTAAGATAAGAATGCTTTCCGAGAATAGCAAATATCCATAATCTTTTAGTGCCATGTAGGCCATCGGGGATGAGGTAAGTAAGTCTTGTCCGCTCTTTTTCCCTTATTCCCCGATGAAATTCTTGCGTATAAGCTCGGCGGATTTGTATTCCTCTTCCAGATACGTCTCGATATGCCGTTTTTTCTTATCCTCTAATATCTCGTTAATAGCGATTAGGATACCCGTTTCCTCCACCTCTCCAAACTCATGGTTGATAGCGGTGCCGAATACACGCATCTTAGGCGACAGGCTCATGTAAGCGTTTATCAAAGGAGGTACGTTTATACCGAATTTACGGACTTCTTGGTTCAGTATCTTATAGTTATCCTTGAAATTATCGTGAGGGAAAAGAGATTTCATCTTCTCTACATCCATATTAGTCTCCAAAGGATATATCGGAGTGATCAGTTGATCCGCGTCCGGGAAATGCAAACTGAGGAAGTACAGGATCATATTACGGGCTTCTTGGTTGTACGTATTGTACATGGTCACCTTCCCGAAATAATACCGTAAGCTCGGATCAACGACGGATAAGGCTCCCAATCCGTCCCACAGGTTATCCAGCACGAACAAACCTTTCGCCCCGGAACGGGTGGATTGATATTCCAGGGCCACGAACGATCGTCCCAACTCTACCGTATAAGGAAGGATCTCCTTGATAAATTTCTCCGAGAAATTAAACAAGTGCGAGGTCGCCAAGATCGGTTTACCATTCTCGTCGAACTTAACGTCCGATCCGCAAAGGAAACGGTATCCACCCAAGATCTGCTCATCTTCCGGACTCCAGACAATTAGTTGGCGGTAAGCGTCTTCCATCGTGTCATACTCATCGATATCCACCGGAAATCCCGTGCCACCCCCATAGTAACGGAAAGCGACTTCCCGCAGACGCCCTATCTCTTGCATGACATTGGGTGAGTCGTGCGCCGTGACGATATAAATCTCATTCTTTGATTTATTGGTACTTCTCAACCTCTTTTCTTTGGTCAATTCAGCCTTCAGTAGTGCCCTATCTATGGGATTGATAATGTCTTGCATATGTTTCGTCTGTTAATCCTTGAGTTTGTAAACCTTGTTTTTCATCCACTCGGCCCATTCGACGGGTTTCTTGCTATTGTCGAATGTCTGCCAAGGGATAGGCTTCCCGAAGTAAATCCGGAAGGTCTTATGTTTGCTCCGGAACATCTCGTCCGGTAAATAAATCATCTCGTAATTCATCTTTATACCCAACGCCTTGCGTATCCGGGCGAGGTTATAGAAGAAATTGGAGTTCCGCCCGTCAAAATAGACAGGCACGATATCCCGTTTATATTCCACCGCTTTCTGTATAAAGGACTTCTTCCATTCCGGGTCTTGTATCTTTCCCTCGATCTTGCGGGAACACAGACCTGCAGGGAACGTGATGATCTGGTCGTCCGAGGCGAAAGCCTTCTCCAGCATCCGTGCGTTGTCCTTTCCTTGGGCACCGTGTTTGTTGATCGGTACAAAGATGGATTTTAGATTGGAGAGATAAAGCAATAAATCATTGACCGGATACTTAATACGGCCTTCGAACCGGGAACCGATAACGGCGGAGAGACAGATACCGTCCAATCCTCCGAGCGGATGGTTGGAGGCGAAGATATAGCGCCCTTCGGCCGGGATGTTTTCCTCATGTACCAGATCAAGGGTAAGATCAAAATAGCCGATAAGCTCACGCATGAAATCCACCCCTTCTTTATCGTGATAACGGGTCAGTATATCATTCAGCTCCTCTTGGTGAACCGTGCGAATCAAGTAGTCCACGATAAATCCCGGGATCTTGCGTGACGCCTTGGGCGCCTTTTGTGCCAATACTTGCTTAATATCTATCTTTGTCACACCTTGTTTTGCCATCTATGTAAGCTTGTCGGGGGACAAAGATAAAGTTAATAATTAAAATGAGAGAGGTTTGAGCGAAGTTTTTGCTTTTTCACCAGCTGTCTTAGTCATTTCCCCTTGGTCTTTTAGCCGCTTCCATTAAGGAGGTTAGCCGCCGGGTGATTAATCAATGATTATCTAACGGCTGTTGGACGATCATGCAACAGCTGTTGGAAGATCATCTACCAGCTGTTGCATGATCGTCCAACAGCCGTTAGAAGATGAAAGAGAAAGGAAGAATAGGCTAGCGGATACCGATGAAAAGCATAAGATATAAGGGCGAAAAGACGAAGGGTTAACGACCTGTTGATAACTTTTTCCTACTTTTCTTATATAAATGTTGGCGGGTAATTTTGGAAATGTGTACTTTTACCCACTGATAAGGCATGTGCGTGCGTATCAAAGGAGTACGGCGCTTGATTTTAAGAGGAAGTTTAACGTAAGAACGACGAATGGAAGAAAAAGATAGTTGCTATCATGTACCGGTAATGCTGCGGGAAAGTCTGGAGGGATTGGATATCCGTCCCGCCGGGATTTACGTGGATGTTACGTTTGGCGGTGGAGGACATTCCCGCGAGATCTTGAAACGGTTGGGTAGCGAGGGCGAACTTTACGGCTTTGACCAAGATGCGGACGCCGAGCATAATGTTCCGGCAGACCCACGATTCACTTTCGTGCGCAGTAATTTCCGTTATTTGTATAATTTTATGCGTTACTACGGAGAAAGCGGGGAGGTGGACGGTCTGCTGGCGGATTTAGGTGTCTCTTCCCATCATTTCGACGATAAGGATCGCGGTTTCTCTTTCCGTTTCGACGGAGCGTTGGATATGCGGATGAATACGCGTGCCGGGCAGACCGCCGCCGATATCGTGAATAATTATACGGAGGAGGCGCTGGCCGACGTGTTTTATCTATATGGCGAGCTAAAGGTGTCGCGGAAATTAGCCTCTGTGCTGGTGAAAGCCCGTGAGACAAGGAGGATAGAGACGATCGGTGACTTCTTGGAGGTGATCAAGCCGTTTACGGGGAAGGATAAGGAGAAGAAATTCTTGGCGCAAGTCTTTCAGGCGCTTCGTATCGAGGTGAACGATGAGATGAGGGCGCTGAAAGAGATGCTGCGGAGTACCTTGCGGGTGTTGAGGCCGGGAGGACGATTGGTGGTTATCACGTATCACTCCTTGGAAGACCGTCTGGTAAAGAACTTTTTGAAGACCGGAAACTTCGAGGGGAAATGCGAGCAGGATTTCTTCGGGAACGTGCGATCGCCTTTCCGCTTGGTCAATAATAAGGTGATCGTCCCGACAGACGAGGAGGTAGAACGGAATCCCCGTTCCCGTAGTGCCAAATTGAGAATCGCGGAGAAGGTATAAGGAGAAATGGATATGGAAGAAAACGGACAACGTAAGAAAACGAGGAAGAAAGAGAAACGTCTTTCGTTCTGGTATATACTCGGCGGCGGTGTGCTAAAAGAGGATTTTATCTTGAGGCATACGCGCATGATCGTGTTACTTGTCGTGTTGGCGTTTTTCTTTATCGGTAACCGGTATACTTGTATGCAAAAGCTGCGTGAGATCGACCGGTTGCAACAGCAATTGAGGGATGTGCGTTTCGAGGCGTTGTCGATCTCATCCGAGTTGACCGGCAATAGCCGTCAGTCGCAAATCGAGTTGCTGATCGAGGAACAAGGTATTGATCTGGAGGGTGCGAAAACCCCTCCTTATGAGTTATATAAGTGAGATAAGGTGTAAATGGGTATGTCTGAAGAAAACGAACCGAAAGAAATAGAGCCTAAAGGTAGCCGGATTTTATTCTGTTACTTCGTAGTCGTGCTGTTGCTGGGGCTTGTGGCCGTAGGAATCCTGTTCCGCGCCTTTGATACAGCCTTCGTGGAGAGGGATAAATGGATGAAGGTAGCCGAGAGCCAGAAACGACCAAACCGTTTGGTGCTGCCCGGACGGGGCAATATCTATTCGTTGGACGGTAAGTTGATGGCAACCAGCGTGCCTCGTTATTATATGTATATCGACTTTAAGGCGGATGCGTATATTCCGGCTAAGGATGCCAAGTATAATTGGCTGGATACGTTCAAGACGTCCAAGAAGGACGGGGTGGACTCGTTGGCGTTTTATCTTTCCCGTAAATTGAAGGATCGTACGCCGGCTGGCTATAAGGCTTATCTGCTGAAAGGGCTGAGCGGTAAGAGCCGCCAGTTCCCGATTTATGCGGGGAAGGTCTCATATTCGGACTTGAAGGAGATCCGTAAGTTCCCGTTTCTTCGTCTGGGACGTTATAAGAGTGGTTTTTATACGAAGGAGATGGTACAGCGCCAGAAACCTTTCGGGACCTTGGCGTCTCGTACGCTCGGTGATATCTACGGGGAGATCGAGGAGGGTGGAACTACAAAGGGGAAGAATGGATTGGAGTTGCAATACGATTCGCTCCTGCGGGGGCAGGCCGGGTTGAGTTCCGTTCGTCGTGTCGGTGGAGGCTGGACGAACGTGATCGAGGTAGATCCGGTGGATGGCATGGATATCCGTACCACGATCGATATTAATATACAGGATATAACCGAGAAATCGTTGGTCGATAAATTGAAGGCGATCGATGCCGAGTCCGGTACGGCTGTCGTGATGGAGGTCGAGACCGGAGAGATCAAGGCGATCACGAATATGGGGCGTATCCGTGAAGGCGTATATGGCGAGACGAAGAACCATGCCGTGGCAGACGAGATCGAGCCGGGTTCTACTTTCAAGGTGGCCTCTATCATGGTGGCCTTGGAGGATGGTTTATGCAATCCGGGGGATACGGTCGATGTCGGCAATGGTATATATATGTATAAGGGAGCCCGTATGACGGACCATAATATGAATAAAGGTGGATACGGCCGGATCTCGGTGGAGCAGGCGATTTGGTATTCCTCCAATATCGGTGTGGCCAAGACGATCCTGAAAGGTTATTCGGATAACCCGACGAAGTTCGTGGAGGGACTGTACCGTATCGGTATGAACGCGGATCTTCGTCTGGAGATACCGGGGGCGGGACATGCCATGATACGCCGTCCGGATGATACGACCCGTTATTGGTCCAAGACCACCTTGCCTTGGATGTCGTTCGGTTACGAGACACAGGTACCGCCGATCAATACGTTGGCGTTCTTTAACGCGATTGCGAACGACGGGAAGATGGTTCGTCCGATGTTTACGAAAGAGATCTTACATAACGGCAAGACCGTGCAAAGTTTTTCCCCGGAGGTGATCAACTCTTCGATCTGCTCGGATCATACGCTGGCGTTGATAAAAGATATGTTGCTGGGAGTCGTGGAGAAAGGAACCGGTAAGGCGGTTCATTCGGATATTGTCCGGATCGCCGGAAAGACCGGTACGGCGCAGATCGCTACGGGCGGTGTCTACCGCACGAGCGGGCACCAAGTTTCTTTCTGTGGTTATTTCCCGGCCGATCATCCGAAGTATTCTTGTATCGTGGTGATCCGCCGTCCTCGTATCGGTTATCCTTCGGGTGGTACGATGTCGGGAGGCGTGGTGCGTGCGATTGCCGAGAAGATATATGCCAGCCATATGTCGTTCGATGTCCGGGATATGGAACGGGATTCGACGGCCGTGATGGTACCTCGTGTGAAAGGAGGCGACCTGAGGGCGGTAGAGGAAGTACTGGATGAATTGGATATTAAGGTGGATACGAACAGTTTGGAGACAAAATGGGTCGTAGCTTCTGCCGAGCAAGAAGAGAATAAAGTGAAATTGAGGGATCTGACGATTCGGGAAGGACTGGTTCCCCGGGTAGTCGGTATGGGGGCTAAAGATGCGGTTTTCTTGTTGGAACAAGCCGGTCTGCGTGTCTCCTTGTCGGGGGTCGGACGGGTCGCTTCGCAGAGTATTCAGCCCGGGCAGCGAGTGTCTAAGGGGCAGACCGTATTATTAACATTGAAATAGGTATGGAATTAAGGGATTTAATCGGTGCGTTGGATGCTCCCGAGTTGATGGGGGCGGATAATGTGGATATCACGAATATTCAATCAGACTCTCGTCGGGTGACGAAGGGGGCTTTGTTTGTCGCTGTGAGAGGTACGGCCGTGGATGGCCATGCTTATATGGACAGCGCTATAGAGAAGGGGGCTGTCGCTATCGTATGCGAGGAGGTCCCGTCCTATTTGGAGGGGAGATGCTCGTTTATCGTGGTGAAGGATTCGGCGGAGGCGTTGGGTCTTTTGGTTTCCCGCTGGTATGGTGATCCTTCCCGGAAATTGGTGTTGGTAGGCGTGACGGGTACGAACGGGAAGACTACGATCGCTACCTTATTATATGAGATGTTCCGGAAGATGGGACATAAGGTGGGATTGCTTTCCACGGTATGTAATTATATAGATGGCGAGGCGGTACCGACGGATCATACGACACCGGACCCGCTTACGCTTCATTCCTTGATGGCCCGGATGGTAGAGGCCGGATGTGAGTATGCTTTTATGGAGGTTAGTTCTCATTCGATCGATCAGCGGCGTATTAGCGGCTTGTCTTTTGACGGGGGGATTTTCACGAACCTGACCCGCGATCATTTGGATTACCATAAGACCGTGGAGAATTACTTGAAAGCGAAGAAGAAATTCTTCGATGATCTGCCTGCCGGGACTTTCGCCTTGACGAATGCCGATGATAAATCCGGCTTGGTGATGTTGCAGAATACGAAGGCGAAGAAGCTGGCCTATTCCTTGCGTACCTTGGTCGATTTCAAAGGAAAGATATTGGAATCCCATTTCGAGGGTACCGACTTGATTATTAACGGTCGGGAGCTCATGGTGCATTTTGTGGGGCGTTTCAACGCTTATAACTTGCTGGCTGTGTATGGCGCTGCGGTTTCTTTGGGAAAAGATCCCGAGGAGGTGTTGATCGTGCTGAGTACGCTTCGCTCTGTATCCGGTCGCTTCGAGACGATTCAGTCTCCGCTCGGTTATACGGCGATCGTGGATTACGCTCACACGCCGGATGCCTTGACGAATGTACTGAATGGTATTCATGAGGTATTGGACGGGAAAGGACGTATCATTACCGTCGTGGGTGCCGGGGGAAACCGGGACAAGGGGAAGCGTCCGTTGATGGCGAAAGAGGCTGCCAAGCTGAGCGATCAGGTAATCCTTACCTCCGATAACCCACGCTTTGAGGAACCGGATGATATTATTAAGGACATGGTAGCCGGATTGACGAAAATGGATATGGAACGTACTTTATGTATCACGGACCGTACGCAAGCGATCAAGACTGCTACGATGTTGGCGAAGAAAGGGGATGTGATCCTTGTTGCCGGAAAAGGCCACGAAGACTATCAGGAGATCAAGGGAGTGAAACATCACTTTGACGATCGTGAGAAGTTACGCGAGATTTTTTCGACACAACAATCATAATATTTAAGACGACATGCTTTATTATCTTTTTAGTTATTTGGATCAGTTGGATTTCCCGGGAGCGGGTATGTTTAAGTATGTATCTTTCCGCTCGGGTTTGGCCTTGATCTTGTCCTTGTTCATCTCTACGGCGATCGGCCGGCGTATCATCGATAAGTTGCAAATGTTGCAGATCGGGGAGACGGTGAGAAATCTTGGATTGGAGGGGCAGATGAGTAAGAAGGGAACGCCGACGATGGGAGGTATTATCATTATTATCGCTATATTGATCCCTACTTTACTGTGTGCCAAGTTGAATAATATCTATGTGATATTGATGTTGGTGACTACGGTTTGGCTGGGTGCCTTGGGATTCGCGGATGATTATATCAAGGTGTTCAGGAAGAACAAGGAGGGTATGCACGGACGTTTCAAGATCGTCGGGCAAGTAGGACTGGGCCTGATCGTTGGCTTGGTATTGTTCATGAGCCCGGATGTGGTGATCAAGGAGAATATGGAGGTGCGCCATGATAACGTGATCGAGGAGGTACGTTATCATACGATGGAGACCAAGTCCACAAAGACTACTATCCCGTTCTTGAAAAACAATAATTTCGATTATGCGAACTTGGTAAACTGGGCGGGCGATTATAAGGAGGAGGCCGCGTGGCTGGTGTTCGTGCTGATGGTGATCTTTGTGGTGACCGCCGTGTCGAACGGAGCCAATATGACGGATGGCTTGGATGGCTTGGCAGCCGGAACATCGGCTATCATCGGGGTGGCACTCGGTATTTTGGCCTATATGTCATCCCACTTTGAGTTCGCCTCGTTCTTGAATATCATGTTTATACCCGGTGCGGAGGAATTGGTGGTTTATGCCGCTGCCTTTATCGGTGCCACGGTTGGTTTCTTATGGTACAACTCGTATCCGGCCCAAGTATTTATGGGAGATACGGGTAGCTTGACCTTGGGAGGCATTATCGCCGTTTTCGCGATCATCATCCGTAAGGAGTTGTTGATACCGATCCTCTGCGGTATTTTCTTGGTGGAGAATATATCGGTCATGTTGCAAGTGGCCTACTTTAAATATACGAAGAAGAAGTATGGGGAAGGTCGCCGTATCTTCAAGATGGCCCCTTTGCACCATCATTTCCAGAAGCCGGGAAACGCGGGTATACAGGCGTTGATCCAAAAGCCGTTCAATGTCGTGCCTGAATCGAAGATCGTGGTTCGCTTCTGGTTGATCGGTATTATTTTGGCTGTTATGACGATAGTTACGTTAAAGATGAGATAAAAGATGAGTAAGAGAATGGTTATATTAGGGGCTGGGGAGAGCGGTGCGGGAGCCGCTGTCTTGGCGAAGGCGAAAGGATTCGACGTGTTCGTGTCCGATAAATCCTCTATCAAACCTAAGTATAAGGAGATGCTGGACAACCACGGGATTCGTTGGGAAGAGGGACAGCATACCGAAGCCGACATCTTGAGTGCCGACGAAATTGTCAAAAGCCCGGGTATTCCCGACAAGGCCCCTGTCATACAGTTATTGAAGAAGCAAGGTACGCCGATCATTTCTGAGATCGAGTTTGCCGGAAGGTATACGGATTCGAAGATGGTTTGCATCACGGGTAGCAACGGCAAGACGACAACGACGATGCTTACGTATCATATACTGAAAGAAGCGGGCGTGGACGTGGGTTTAGCCGGAAATGTGGGAAACAGCTTGGCACTTCAGGTTGCGGAAGATCCTCATGCGGTCTACGTCATCGAGTTGAGCAGTTTCCAATTGGATAACATGTACGACTTTAAAGCGGATATCGCTATTATATTGAATATAACACCGGATCATTTGGACCGTTATAACTATGAGATGCAGAATTATGTAGATGCTAAATTCCGCATCTTACAAAATCAGACGAAGGATGATGCCTTCATTTTCTGGAACGATGACCCGATCATAGCCCGTGAGATCGCTAAACGGCATCCTAAGGCTACTCTTTACCCATTCGCCGGGACGTATGAGAACGGCGTGAAGGGATATACGGAAAATAATCAAGTAGTTATTGAAACGGCAAACGGAACATTTACGATGGAACAAGACCTATTGGCATTGACTGGTACGCATAACCTGTATAACTCTTTGGCTTCGGGGATAGCGTCCAAGATCGTGGACATTCATGATGAGAAAATACGTGCCTCACTCAGTGATTTCACGGGTGTCGAGCACCGTTTGGAGAAGGTGCTTCGCGTACGTGGTGTTGATTATATCAATGACTCGAAAGCTACGAACGTAAACTCTTGTTGGTATGCCTTGCAAAGCATGACGACTCCGGTCGTTTTGATCTTAGGGGGCACGGATAAAGGGAATGATTATTCGGAGATCGAGGAATTAGTGAATAAAAAGGTGCATTCATTGATTTTCATGGGTGTGGATAATACGAAACTACATGCTTTCTTCGACGGGAAAGTGGCGAATATAGAAGACGCCCGCTCGATGGAAGAGGCTGTGGCGAAAGCTTATAAGATGGCTCATAAGGGAGATACGGTATTGCTCTCTCCTTGTTGCGCCAGTTTCGACCTGTTCAAGAGCTATGAGGATCGGGGCGATCAGTTCAAGCGCTGCGTGAGGGAATTGTAGCCCGCAGCCCTCCTCCGAGGCCTGCTGCGGATGTCTGAGGAGGTCTGCCGCGGATGTCTGAGGAGGTCTGCCGCGGATGTCGGAAAGGCTTTCGGGGAAGGATAAAAACGATGTTGTGTAAAGAAAATAAACGAGATGGATTTAGCGAGTAAACTGTTTAAGGGCGACCGGGTGATATGGATCATCTTCATGTTCCTGTGTCTGGTCTCTGCGGTAGAGGTGTTTAGCGCGACCAGTACGCTGGCTTATAAGAATGTCAACCATTGGGGGCCGATAGCCCGCCATGCGTCATTCTTGCTTGCCGGCTTCGTGGTCGTACTGGTCTTGCATAATGTCCCTTGCCGTCTTTTTGCCGCGGGGATCATTGTCTTGCCAATATCCATTGGCATGTTGCTGGTGACACCTTTCATAGGAATTAGTGCGAATGATGCGCATCGCTGGTTGTCTATCTTGGGTTTTCAGGTACAACCCTCGGAGTTTGCAAAGCTGGGGTGCATTATCTTTGTTGCGTTTATGCTGAGCCGACGAAGGAAGTTTACGGAAAATCAGATTTATTGGTGGATATTAGGAGGGGTGAGCTTGACGTGTGCCTTGATCCTGCCGGAGAATTTCTCTACGGCATTTATGCTGTTTGGGGTTTGTTTCCTGATGATGTTTGTCGGGCAAATCTCCTTGCTGAGATTGGCCAAGCTGGCGGGCATATTGACGTTGTTACTGGGGGTGTTTATCGCTTCTTGGTTTGTGATTCCCAATAAGGTATGGGCGAAATTACCGGTTTTAGACCGGGTGGTGACGTGGAAGAATCGTCTTGTCATCAAATCGAATGAAGACACGTTCGACGCAAAGGAGCTATTTAACGACGATAATTATCAAGTTACCCATGCTAAAATAGCGATTGCGCGAGGCGGCTTGTCGCCTCAGCTGCCAGGACATGGGCAACAACGGGATTTCTTGCCGCAGGCTTACTCTGATTTTATCTATGCGATTATCATCGAGGAGTTGGGCCTTGTTGGTGGAGTCGGGGTCTTGCTGCTCTATATTTGGCTGTTGGTGCGTGTGGGGATGATAGCCCGTAAATGTGACAGGCTTTTTCCCAAGTACTTAGTGTTAGGGTGCGGGTTGCTGCTTGTGGTGCAGGCGCTGGCGAATATGGCGGTAGCCGTTAATCTGATCCCAGTCACGGGGCAACCTATGCCTCTGGTAAGCCGCGGTGGAACCTCTACGGTTATCTCTTGTGTGTATTTTGGGATGATCTTGAGTGTAAGTCGCTTTGGAGCCAATATGGGAAATGAGGAAGATGAGTTGCCTGAGGATGAGACCGCTGCTTCCGCCCCCCCTGCCTTAACGGAGGAGGAGATAACGAATTGGGTACAGGACGCTTCGTTGGAAGCGGTAGAAGAATCGGAGGGATCAAGAAAAGAATTGAAACATGGAGAAATATAGAATTATAATAAGCGGCGGTGGTACGGGAGGCCATATCTTCCCGGCCATATCTATCGCTAATACTTTCAAGAAACGTTTTCCGGATGCGGAAATCTTATTTGTGGGAGCGGAAGATCGCATGGAAATGGATAAGGTTCCGGCAGCCGGTTATAAAATCGTAGGTTTACCGGTGAGCGGGTTTGATCGTGCCCACTTGATGAATAACGTGAAGGTCATGGCTCGCTTAGCGAAAAGCTTGCGCTTGGCGAGGAAGACGATCCGTGAGTTCAAGCCGGATATCGCGGTCGGCGTGGGCGGTTATGCCAGTGGACCGACTTTATGGATGGCGGCTTCGCAAGGTGTTCCTGCGTTGATACAGGAACAAAACTCATATGCCGGTGTGACCAATAAGTTGTTGGCGAAGAAAGCAAGCAAGATTTGTGTCGCTTACGAGGGCATGGAGAAGTTCTTTCCGACAGATAAGATTGTGATTACGGGAAATCCTGTACGACAGGATTTGGAAGAGGCACTGAGTAAGAAAGAGGAGGCACTGGCGTTCTTTGGGCTTTCTCCGGAGAAAAAGACGATCCTTGTGGTGGGTGGTAGCCTTGGTGCACGGACGATCAACCGGAGCATCCAAGGGGATCTGGATAAGTTCTTCGCCTCGGATGTGCAGGTTATTTGGCAAACCGGTCGGTATTATTACAACGACGCTTCCAAGCATTTGAAGGCGTATCGGGGATTGCCGGTTTGGTGCTCGGACTTTATTACCCGTATGGATTATGCTTATTCAGCGGCCGATTTGGTGATATCTCGTGCGGGGGCTAGTTCTATCTCGGAACTTTGCTTATTAGGAAAACCGGTGGTTTTGGTGCCTTCGCCGAATGTGGCGGAAGATCATCAGACCAAGAATGCCTTGGCCTTGGTCAATAAGGATGCCGCCGTTATGATCGCCGATAAAGATGCGGAGAAGGATTTGGTGCCTACCGCTTTGAAGATTATTCATGACGATGAACGTTTGCGTACGTTGAGCCGTAATATCGAGACCTTGGCGCAACGCCATAGCGCGGACCGGATCGTGGATGAGATTGTTAAGATTATAGATAAGAAATAAGGAATATGGATATAAATAAAGTGACAGCGGTGTATTTCGTAGGTGCCGGGGGCATTGGAATGAGTGCCTTGATCCGTTATTTCCTCTCTAAGGGAAAACGAGTGGGCGGATACGATAAGACCCCTTCCGATTTAACCGAGGAGTTGAAAAAGGAGGGAGCCGATATTCACTATGAGGATAATGTAGCTTTGATCGGGGAGGCGTTCAAGTCGCCCGATGATACGCTGGTGGTTTATACGCCGGCGGTACCGGAGTCGCATACGGAGTTGACCTATTTCCGTGCGCAGGGTTTTGAGGTGATGAAGCGGGCACGTGTCTTGGGAGAGATCACGAAAAGTAGCCGGGGTTTATGCGTGGCGGGAACGCATGGTAAGACAACAACCTCTTCTATGCTGGCTCATTTGCTGAAAAAATCGCCGGTGGATTGCAATGCTTTCCTCGGTGGAATCCTAAAGAACTACGAGAGCAATCTGATGTTGTCTGATACGAGCGACTTTACCGTGATCGAGGCGGATGAGTTCGATCGTTCTTTTCATTGGCTTACTCCTTATATGGCAGTGATTACTTCCGCAGATCCAGATCATCTGGATATTTACGGTACGGCGGAGGCTTACCGGGAGAGTTTCGAGAAATTTACCTCCTTAATTCGTCCCAATGGTTGTCTACTGATCAAGAAAGGAATCAACGTAACGCCCCGTTTACAGGAGGGTGTCAAGAAATATACCTATTCCGTTACGGAAATAGCGGACTTTTACGCTGAAAATATTCGTATTTGCGACGGAAATATTATCTTTGACTTCGTTGGTCCGGAAATCCGTATTCCAGATGTGGAATTAGGTGTTCCCGTAAAGGTTAATATAGAGAACGGGGTAGCGGCTATGGCGATCGCTTGGTTGAACGGAGTGAAACCGGAGGATTTGAAAAAGGGTATGGCTACATTTGCCGGACCTCGCCGCCGTTTCGATTTCCATTTGAAGACTGATCAAGTGGTATTGATCGATGATTATGCCCATCATCCGGCCGAATTGCGACAGAGTATCTTGTCGGTGAAGGAATTATATGCGGGTCGTAAGGTGACAGGTATTTTCCAGCCGCATCTATATACCCGTACCCGGGATTTCGCTGGTGATTTCGCCGCAAGTCTCTCTTTATTGGATGAGTTGATCTTGCTGGATATCTATCCGGCTCGTGAGGAACCGATTCCGGGGGTGAGCTCTCAGATCATTTTTGATAAGGTGACGATCCCTTCCAAGACGCTGTGTAAGAAGGAAGAGCTTTTGGACGTGGTTGCCGCCGGAAAATATGAGGTAGTATTAATGGTAGGCGCCGGTAATATCGACCGTTTGGTGGAGCCTGTAAAAGAGATTTTATGTAAACAAATAAGGAAACCGTGATCCGAATAATTTCCATAGTAGTAGCCACGTTGTTGTTCTGTTACATCGTGTTTGTGTCGTTTTTCTTTCGGGAAATACGTCAGGACTCTATTTGCCAAGATCTGCAAGTCGTGGTGAAAGACAGTCTGGATAAACACTTCGTGAGCGAGAGCGACCTTGTGTCTATACTGAAGAAAGCCGGGCTAGATCCGATCAAGCGGCCAATGGCCGACGTGAATACGGATCGGATAGAGACGGAATTACTTAAGAATGAGATGATCGCCCAAGTGGAGGCGTATAAGACTCCTTCGGGGATTATCAAACTAGAGGTCATGCAAAAGATGCCTATCCTCCGGATTATGGGCGTAAGAGGTAGTTATTACGTGGATAATCTGGGAACCACCATGCCGATCAGTCGTCGGTATGCCGCACATGTGCCAATTGTGAGTGGATATGTGGAAAAAGAGCTTGCGGTGACCGACTTATACAAATTTGCATTATTTTTGCAAGAGAATGAGTTCTGGAATGACCAGATTGAACAAATCTATGTCTATCCGGATAATGATATAGAACTTATTCCAAGAGTGGGTAACCACCGGATCATGTTGGGTACTTTGGATGAATTCGAAGAAAAGCTTGCGAATTTAAAGCTTTTCTATGAACAAGCGATCCCTAAAGTGGGTTGGGAAAAGTACAGTATGATTAATTTAAAATATAAGAATCAGATTGTTTGTACTAAAAAATAGATGATATGGCATACACAGACTTTATAGCAGCTATTGACCTAGGTACCTCCCATATGGTAGGAATGGTGGGGACTAAGAATGCGACGGGCGCTCTTTCAATCATCGCCTACGAAGTTGAGAACTCCGGCACCTGCATACGAAGAGGATGTGTATATAATATTGATGAGACGGCGATGAGAATTAAACGTCTTGTCAATAAATTGGAAAATAAATTGAATGGGACAAAGATTGGAAAAGTCTATGTAGGCTTAGCCGGTCAGTCACTTTGTTCTATAGAGCACTCTGTTTCTAAATTGTTAGGTGTGAGTGGTGTCGTGACGGATGAATTGCTCGACTCTTTGCGGCAGGAATGTTGTAAGTACCAATCGGATGATATGAGGGATGTGCTGGTTGCGGTTTCTCCAGTTTATTTTTTGGATAATAAGCAAGTGGCCAATCCGGTGGGGCTTTCTTGTTCGAGAATTGAGGCTCGCTATCGTTTGATCGTAGGGCGTCCCTCATTGAAGAGAAATTTGATCTATAGTGTGGAACGAGCGAAACTGGAGATTGCAGGTCTCATTGTCTCTTCGCTGGCTTTGGCAGATAGTGTTTTGACCGATACGGACAAAGCTAAAGGCTGTGCCTTGATTGAATTTGGGGCAGGAGTCACGACGCTGGTCGTATATAAGGAGGGTAAGTTGCTTGGTTTGTCTGTGGTTCCGTTTGGAGGAAATGTGATAACAAAAGATATAGAATCCCTTGGCCTTTCAACGCAAGAGGCTGAACGGCTTAAACAGACATACGGAAGTGCTGTGACAGACCGGACGAATGATCATGTGCAGATTACTTCATCTATAGGATTTGGTGCCGCTGTTACTCAAAAAGAATTGAATAATGTGGTTGAAGCTCGTACCAAAGAGATCGTAGAGAATGTATTTGCCTGTTTGGAGCGGATGGTACAAACGGCTGGAATGTTGGGAGCAGGTGTGGTGATCGCTGGTGGAGGAGCTAACTTGCAACGTTTACCGGATTTGATTAAGGAGATATTTAAGTTGGAGGTACGTTATGCATCTGTTAGCCGGAACTCCGTGGAGAGTGGAGACTTGGTAACTAATGACTCCTTATTTGCGGTGGCCTTGAGTATTCTGATGAAGGGCGAGGTGAATTGTGCGGTCACTCCGGAGCCGGTCTTTGTTCCGGAACAGCCTGATCAGGTAGAAGAGAAATCAGAGACTTCTGTAGTTACTCCGGAACCAGAGGTTAAAGAGCCTCAAGCCAAGACTTCTATAGGAAAAGATACCCGTAAGGGAGGAACTAAGAGTCGGGAAGACAGTTTTTGGGACAAATTACGGAGGAAGAGGGAAAATTTGATGGGCGGACTCTTTGATGAAGAGAATATCTGATAGTTATTTATTAATCGAATAAAACCATGAAAATATGGATGATACGATATTAAATTTTAACTTGCCTGTGGATACACTGAATATTATAAAGTCGATAGGCGTTGGAGGCGGCGGCGGAAATGCGGTAACCAATATGTATAAGGAAGGTATTCATGATGTCTCTTTTGTTCTTTGTAACACTGATAATCAAGCTTTGCGCAAGTCGGATGTGCCTAATAAACTTTTGATTGGAGTGAATACCACGGGTGGATTGGGCGCAGGAAACCGCCCGGAAAGAGGAGAGTCGGCCGCATTGGAAAGCGAGGAGGATATACGTTCTATGTTGAATGATGGTACGAAAATGGCTTTTATTACAGCAGGAATGGGAGGTGGAACCGGAACGGGCGCAGCTCCTATTGTAGCCAAGATATCCCGGGATATGGGGATATTGACGGTTGGTATCGTGACCATTCCTTATGTGTTTGAAGGACGTTCAAAGTTGGTAAAAGCTTTAAAGGGGGTACGTCGGATGGCCGAGAACGTGGACTCTTTAGTGGTGGTGAATAATCAAGATCTCTTGGGACTGGAAGAGTTGTCTGTTCCGCAAGCCAACCGTAAGGCTGATGAGACATTGACGATTGCTGCACGTAGTATCGCCGAGATTATCACGACCGATTTAGAGCAGAACGTGGATTTTGCGGATGTGGATACTACGATGCGTAATAGCGGAGTCGCTTTGGTCAGTGTAGGATTGGGCGAGGGCGAAGGACGTTTGCACTTAGCTATAGAGCAGGCTTTACAAAATACGCTGGCCACTGATAAGGATAAGATTTATAATGCCCAGCGGGTTGCTTTCGTGATTTATTATAGCCATGAGAATGAGTTGAAGGTTAGCGAGATGGGGGATATCGATAATTTCATGGATAAGTTTAATACGGAATACGAGGTGAAGTGGGGGCATGGCTATGATGACACCTTGGGGGATAAGATTAAGATAACAATCGTGGCTACCGGATTTGGTTTGGAAGATGTCTTGTCTGATGAAGCTAAGGATTATGAAACCGAGGATGATATGATTAAGGCCGCTGAGCGTGTGGCGGCGTTGAAACAACAGAGAGCGGAAGAAGATAAGCTGATTGACCGATATTATAATTCATATAAGAGTGTAGCGAAATCTGTTATACTCAACCCTGAGGAGCTGGATGATGAGCTTTTGATCTCCTTGTTGGAAGATAATCCTACATACAATCGGGATCCTAAATGTCTTGATCGTTCTCATGGGAAAGGTTTTGATCGTGATGTGCGAAAGGTTTCCCAGCCTGTTATAAAATCGAGTGCCCAACCTCGTCAAGATGCTCCGCGAGATGAGAAAAAGAGAATTAGTTTCCGATAGTTAATAATATAATAAGGATATGGATTTATTTGAACAAGTCAGCGAAGACATTAAAAACGCGATGAAGGCGAAAGATAAAGTCGCCTTGGAGACATTGAGAAATGTAAAGAAATTTTTCTTGGAAGCGAAAACCGCTCCGGGAGCCAATGATACGCTGACGGATGCGGATGCCTTGAAGATCATGCAGAAGTTGGTGAAACAAGGGAAAGATTCCGCTACGATTTATGTGCAACAGGACCGTCAAGACCTAGCGGATGTTGAGTTGGAGCAAGTAAAAGTGATTGAGAAATATTTGCCTCAACAAATGTCTGCCGAGGAATTGGAGAAAGAATTGAAAGCTATTATCGCTCAAGTCGGTGCCGCTGGCCCGAAAGATATGGGTAAGGTAATGGGGGTAGCCTCAAAAGCATTGGCAGGAAGAGCCGAAGGACGGATGATTTCCGAGACGGTTAAGCGTTTACTTAATTAATTGATTCATACGAATACCGTACTAAGGGCATTTTGACTATTACTCGTTAGAATGCCCTTGGTACGGTTTTCTCGTATATACCTTTTCCTTTGACAATTTAATTCTTTAGAAAACCATGATTACTTTTACATGTTGTCTGATAGTTCTTATTGTTGGATATTTTACGTATGGTAAATTTGTCGAGCGGGTGTTTGGTGTAGATCCCTCCCGGGTTACTCCGGCTTTTACGAAACAAGATGGTGTTGATTATATACCCTTGTCTACTTGGAAGATTTTCATGATCCAGTTTTTGAATATAGCGGGTCTGGGACCTATTTTCGGTGCTATTATGGGTGCTAAGTTCGGAACCGCTTCTTTCTTATGGATTGTGTTGGGAAGTATATTTGCAGGGGCCACACATGATGCCTTAGCGGGAATGCTCTCGCTGAGGCATCATGGTGAAAGCTTACCGGAATTGATCGGACGGTATCTGGGAAATAACTTTAAGCAATTTATGCGGGGGTTCACGGTTCTCTTGATGGTTTTGGTTGGTGCTGTTTTCGTAGCTGGACCAGCAGGACTGTTGGCTACGTTGACCCCAGGATATTTGGATGTCACATTTTGGATCATCGTTGTATTCCTTTATTATATATTGGCAACTTTATTGCCTGTAGATAAGATTATAGGAAAAGTCTATCCTTTGTTTGCGATCGCTTTATTATTTATGGCCGTAGGCATCTTGGCCATGTTATTTATTTATCAGCCGCCATTGCCGGAGATCACGGATGGGCTTAGTAATACGCATCCGGATGGCTTGCCTATTTTCCCGATCATGTTCGTGAGTATAGCTTGTGGTGCTATCTCCGGTTTTCATGCTACCCAAAGTCCTTTGATGGCCCGTTGCATGAAGAGTGAGAAGTATGCCCGTCCTGTATTTTATGGGGCGATGATCACCGAAGGTATTGTTGCTTTGATTTGGGCCGCTGCAGCGACTTATTTCTTTCATAATAATGGTATGGAGGAGACGAATGCAGCTGTCGTAGTAGACAGTATCACGAAAGAATGGCTGGGAGCTGTAGGTGGGATATTGGCGATACTTGGGGTGATCGCTGCTCCTATCACGTCGGGTGATACGGCTTTCCGTTCGGCTCGTTTGATCGTGGCAGATTTCCTCCATTTGGAACAAAAGACAATCGCAAAGCGTTTGATGATTTGTATTCCGATGTTTATTGTCGCTATAGCTATCTTATTGTATAGCCAAAAGGATAAGGATGGTTTCGATATGATCTGGCGCTATTTCGCTTGGAGCAACCAGACTTTAGCGGTGTTTACCTTATGGGCGTTGACTGTATATTTGGTTCAGGCAAAAAAGCTGTATTGGATTACCTTAATCCCGGCCTTGTTTATGACAACGGTTTGCTCTACTTATATATTTGTGGCTCCGGAAGGGCTGGGACTTTCTGTCGGTATATCTCAATGTGCGGGTATTGCGGTCACGATTCTTGTTTTAGCCCTTTTCCTCATTTGGAAACGAAAGATTTCATTGTTATGATTTAGAAAAAGCATCGTTATGATAGAGAGAAGGCTGAACCTTATAATGATTCAGCCCTCCTCTTATTTGCGACAAAGTGAATTAAAGCACTTGTATGCCTTCCTCACGGGCTTGTTCCTCTCCGGAAGGAGTGATTAATTTATAACCTTTGCCGTGGATGTTGATGATTTCGATACCCGGATCGTCTTTCAATAGTTTACGTAGTTTCGTAATATAAACGTCCATGCTACGAGCGTTGAAATAGTTATCATCTACCCAGATTGTCTTTAAGGCGTAGTTACGCTCTAGGATCTCATTTGCGTGGGCGCATAGTAAACTTAATAATTCGCATTCCTTGGTAGTAAGTTTCGTAACCTTGTCGCCGATAGCCAACGTTTGTTTTTGGGTATCGAACAAGAAGTTTCCTAACTTGTAGAAAGGAATATCTTTCATCTTTTTACCTTTCACACGGCGAAGGATAGCCTCGATACGAAGCAATAGCTCTTCCATGCTAAACGGTTTTGTCAGATAGTCATCCGCACCGATCTTGAATCCTTCCAAGATGTCTTCCTTCATAGTCTTGGCTGTAAGGAAGATAATAGGGATATCAGGATTGATAGAGCGAATTTCTTGTGCCAAGGTGAAACCATCTTTCTTTGGCATCATGACATCCAATACGCAAAGATCGTATTTGCCCTTGGTAAAACCCTTGTATCCAGCTTCTCCGTCAGAGAATAGGTCCGTTACATACCCTTTAGCTTGTAAGTATTCTCTTAAAAGCATTCCTAAATTCTCATCGTCTTCACAAAAGAAGATCTTTAGTTTTTCTTCCATAACTAACTTTTTATAAGAGGTAAAGTAATAATAAATTTTGTTCCAATGTTTCCGGTACCACCTTCAGCACGGATCGTACCTTTGTGGTCCTCAATAATTTTGCGTACGTAAGCAAGTCCGAGACCGAAGCCTTTCACGTCATGTACGTTGCCTGTTGGTACACGGAAGAAACGGTCGAATACCTTTTTTAAATATTCTTTCTTGATACCGATACCATTATCTTCCACAGAGATCAAAAGCTTTCCGTTTTCATTCCAAGTGCGTGCCATCAATGTAAGCGGAACTTCCGGACGGCGATATTTAACCGCATTATCCATCAAGTTGAACAATACATTGGTGATATGCATTTCATCCACATATATATCCGATTCCGTAGCTTGCAGGTCTATATCCATTGTACCGCCGTACTTCTCGACCTTTAAAACGAAGGTGTTAGCCACGTTCGCTACCAAATCATTCGCATCAATTTCTTTCAATTTAAGTGCCGCTTTCTGTCGTTCGAACAAAGACATCTGTAGCACTTTCTCGACCAAGAAGCCCAATCGCTTCGTCTCGTCGTTGATTACGCCGGATATATGTTTGAATACGTCCGGACTTTTCGTTATATCCGAATCCTTTAACATTTGGGCGGCGAGCGAGATCGTGGATACCGGTGTCTTCAACTCGTGCGTCATGTTGTTGATAAAGTCGTTTTTCATCTCGGATAACTTCTTCTGACGGAATACGATGTAAATCGTGAAGACGAAAGTTATCAACAGAATCAATGAGAATATAACCGATGGAACAATGAAGGTAATCGAGCTTTTGATATAATCACCTTTTGTCGGAAAATAAACTCTCAAGTAGTTTAGTTTCGATGGAGGATCGTTTGGGAAAAGCACTTGAGTGATCACGTCAGAGGCGATCGGTTGCTTTTGGAATTCTCCGCTCTGGTATACTACATTTCCATCTTTGTTAATAACAGAAAACACAAACGGCAAGTTCAAACCGTTGTTAATAAATTCTGTTTTTAAGTAATTATTCAGCTTTTTAAAATCTACACGTTCTTCGATTGGCTTTAGATTAGCAGTGTATAAGATGTTGTAAATCACCTCATCGATCAATACGCCTTGATATAAGTAACGTCTTTTCAGCGTCTGCTGTAAATCTTTGGATGTATTGATGATGCTGTTTGGAGACTGTCGTTTTGACAAGGAAGAGAGTGGCTCAAACCTATGGGAACTGAAGCTTTGAAGTTCTATTTGCTGGACAGCTCCATTAGAATCCTTGATCTGTAATTGGTATTTCTCGTGATTGATCATTTGCCCTAGACTCTGAGCGTCCGGGGCATTTTGATACATGAATTTTGTCTCTTCCCGGTTGATATCATCCTCGAGGTATTTACGGGTCTCATCCAATTCCAGATTTTTAGATACTTGGCGCAAGCTTCTTTTGACAGTCTCGTTGAACTGTTCGCTGCGTGTCTTAAGTATAATGCTCACATAGTTTACCTGTAGGTATAATAACCCGGCGAAGGCAAAAGCCATAACTATCGCAAGCAACCAAATTGTCGACTTCCTCATATCAATAATCTTTCTCTTAATATTGCAACAAATAACGTGTGTTTTAGTTTAATATTTACACAAAAAAGGTAAAAATGATCCATTTAAAATGTTAATAATACTTTGTGGACATAGAGGATGTATGCTAGCTATGCATTGAAACCCCACTGTAAATGCACTAGTTATCGTTATTTTATCCTAAGTTTTTATATATTATCCTAGGTGAAAACATGTCCGGTGCGTTTTTTGTTTCGCTCGGACTTTATAAAGTCTCCACTTAGGGGATTAAAATCGATGTCCCGGAGGAGGGCCCATCGGACCTCTTCCCCGTCCGCCTCTATTTGGCGTTTTCACGTCGCTGGCACTGGCTCCGCTCTTGAAGATGCTAAACCGATAGATGAAGTGTACCATGAAATAACTACCTAGCGTGTTGTATTCCGAGTCTTGTATATAGCTGGCGGTAACAGAACGGGAGATATTGCTTCGTTGTTGCAGGATATCGTAGATCTTGAAACGGAGTGTCCCTTGGTTATTCTTTAAAAAAGACTTGGAGGCTGAAGCGTTCCATAGGACTTCGTTCTGTTTGAATCCGTCCCCGTAGCCAGCGTTGGTAGACCAGTTCACGTCACTCTCTATCTTGAAATTGAGGGGCAAATAGATTGTCGTATAACCGCCGGCTCCGTAATTGAAGGTGTTCTGGTTATTCTCCTTTTGCAGGGAGTTGCTGGTGGCATTGTAACGAATATTCCCGTTTACGCCCAAATCTAGAAAGGAGGAGCGGAAGTCGATACCACCACGTTCGGATAATATGAGATTCCGGTTCGTGTTCTTCTCCTCGTTGATATATCCGTTGCTATTAGCGAACGAGCCCATAGTCATGGAGTTAATGGAAAATTTCTTATTCTTCAAGGGAGTATTCAACATCATACGAACATTACCACTATAGTTGCCATTTACGTTTTTGTAAGTGGTGGTCTTTACACCTGTCTCTTGGTTATAAGAGGTATAACTTACGATATCGTTGATGATATAACTACCGTTTGCCATGATCATAAAGGCCCGTTGTTTCTCCGGCGTGAACTGTTGGAAACGAATAAATACGTTGTTCGTATAGCGGGGATTCAAATCCGGGTTACCGATCGTGATATTCGTCGGGTCCGAGATATCCGCTACCGGTTGTAATTGAGTCATGCTCGGTTGGCTGGTGCGGCCATTATACATGATACGAAGATTCGTACGCTTATCGAACATGTAGTTGAATTGAGCCATCGGGGAGAGGTTGACCACCTTACGAGTTATCTTGGATAAGGTCGTGTCGCCAACGAAATTCTCGCTGCTGGAATAGGATGGGTCCAGATTCAAGCCGATCGTGTAGTTGAACTTTGCCCGTTGAGACTTGAAGCTCAAGCTGGCCCGCTGGCTGATAAAGTTATTGCGATAGCTTTGGCTGTATGTGGAATCTAATACATTATATATACCATCAGCGTCTTGGTTGTAAACATTCTTCAAGGCTTCTTGTTTCCGTTGGCTAATGCTATAAGTAGCTTGGATGAAATTATTATGCCCGATCGGTTCTACCCACGATACGTAGGCCCGATAATTGAAACCTTTGTTGTCGTAACGTGAGCGCTGGTCGATAATGCTATTCTTTAAGGCGTCAGTCTGGTTGAAATACACGATGTCGGAACGGTTCATGCCGTCACTGTACGAATCGCTATTGCCTCCGGAAAGGGTTGCGCTGAACACGCGTCCTTTGTTATTCAACTTACGGCTGAAATCGATGCTGGCATTTAGGTTGTACCCGTTACTCTCCGAATAATTACTGGATTTGTTGGTATTGACCGTATCCCGTTCGTTATCCAAGGTGGTAGCATCACTGAAATTGTCGTTCATGCTGTGGCTGAAGCTGAAACTCGGGCGGAAGATAAGTTGAGTCATCGTATCCGGTTTCCATTCCAAGCGAAAGTCTACGCCAAAGTTATCGCTCTTCGTACGGCTCATCGCCTCGCTATTATCATAGGAGGAACTATCTCCGGGAAGGATATTCTGCCGATTACTCTTGCTGCGAGCGTCATTGTCGGAATGGGAATAACGAGTATTTCCCCCAAGAGTTAGTTTATCCGGCTTGAATTCCTTACTGAAGTTCAAACCGGCGTTTCCGGAAGAGGTGATACCGCTACCCGCTCCGAAACCTCCTCGTCGGCCTCCACCGCCTCCCATACCGGAGAACATTGTTGAGGCTAGATCGGAAAAGCCCATATTATTCGTGTTATTCGCTCCCCCCATGAACGTGATCTGGTCATTATTCACGAAACGATTGACCATGGCGTTGCCTTCATACCGATCTTTACTTCCGTATCCGCCATATGCGTTGCCAAACCAACCTTGCTTCATGCCGGGTTTCACGGTTAGGTTGATGACGGTCTCTTCCTCTCCATCGTCGAAGCCAGTCATTTGGGCCATATCGCTTTTTTTATCAAGTACCTGTAATTTATCGATCATCTTGGCTGGAAGATTCTTGGAGGCCACTTTCGGGTCATCGGAGAAGAACTCCTTTCCGTCCACCATTACCTTTTTCACCTCTTTTCCATTGACGGTGATCTTGCCTTCGCTATCTACCTCCACACCGGGCATCTTTTTCAATAAATCCTCCAAAACGGAGCCTTCGGTTACTTTATAAGAATCCGCGTTGTATTCCACAGTGTCGTTGCGAACGGTAACCTCGGGTGCCTTACCTATAACTACGGCTTCTCCCAACTCGATCGCTCCGTCGCTTAATTCGAGTTTACCTACGTTTACGGGATTTTTCTTTCCGGTGATTTGCAAGGGTTGGTACAATGGATCGTATCCGATGAATGTGATGTGTAGTAAATAACTTCCTTTCTTTACGTTTTTCAAGGTAAAACTACCATTACGGGCGCTCACCACACCTCGTACCATGGCACTGTCTTTTACGTTCAGCAATCGTACCGTTGCTTGCTCGATGGGGGTATCACTACCTTGCTCAACGACAGATCCAGTAACATTAACACCGCTTTGCTGTGCGAAAGCCATCGGTGAAAAAAGGATCATCAACAACATCAAAAGGCACTTTCCCGATTTCATAACTATATGGATTACATTGTTTACAATTACGAAAAGATAGACAAGGTTCACTCAAAATAGTTTAATATAACTTTTATGGATTTGATATTATTAACAATCGTGCAGGCCTTTGGATTTATGGAGAGTATTCTTAGAACAAGAACATTATAAAAGGTAAATAGTCCTTCAATTTAACCCGCAATATTTTCAAGGATTGTGTAATCCGGTATTCCACGGTTTTGATAGAAACCCCCAAGGCCTCTGCGATTTGGAGATTCTAGACCAACAAATGTCTTGGCGTTTTTTCGGGTATCGAAATACATTTTCGTTCCGTCAACAAAAGGGATAACCGTGAGACTTTTATCCGTATAATCGATATGTGAGTCGGCGATCCCGACCTGAGCTTGAAAGCGTGACGCATTCTTGTGTAAATCAATCTTGATATGACTTTTGGCTTGTACCCCGATCACGTCATCATACGTTTTTCCTTGTATGGAGACGGGTTCGTTGGTAACAGATTTCCCTTTGACGGCGCCACCGTAAGTTTGGTAGGATTTATTTAGGTCCATGTCCATAAGCCGGATCTCGTTTTGGCTCATGGCGTAGAGGCCGGCAAATCCCGGAAGGATAGCTGTAAAGATAAGTTTATTCATAAAATCCAGTGATAAAAGAGGGTGTTATCAATGATAAAAATAAGGTGCTTCAAAAAGACTTCTTTTGAAACACCTTATTTGGTTTATAATCTAGCTTCGTTCTATTATAATGTCGTAAGTTTTAAATTTCGCCAAAGAACCTTGATGCCTCCACCGTCGTGAATCTGAAGGGCGATGCGGCCTTTTCCGTCTCCGATCTTCTCGTCATTCAAGTTTACCATTTCCTGTCCGTTTAGCCAAGTCTGTACGTTATCGCCTTGTACTTTGATACGCATCGTGTTCCAATCGCCTTCTTTCAAGATATTCTCTTTCTCGTCCGGAATCTGAACCAACCAGCCACGTCCGTATGACTCGTAGATACCACCTGTATCATGACCCTTCGGAGCTACTTCTACCTGCCAACCGTTTACTTTCACGCCTTCCTCTACGAAAGAGCGGATGAATACGCCGGAGTTTCCGTCAGCCTCTTGCTTAAACTCTACGGTCAGATCGAAATCATCGTAATAATCACGGGTAGCTAGATAACCGTATTGTTTGTTAGGACCGCTTTCGCAAACCAATAAGCCGTCTTTTACGTACCATTTCTCCGTACCGTATGGTTCCCATCCGGTCAAATCCACGCCATTGAACAGGTTCACTTCCTTACCGGCCTTACGGGGAAGTTCCTTGATCTTCAAGTTACGGAAAGATGCGGGATAACCATGATCTTGCAAACAAAGCACACCTTTTTTCGCCAATCCGTATTCCGGTGCGTTGGCCCATTTACCGCTATTTTTCTTAGCGTGCCAATCGTCTGTCCATGCCTCGAACTCAACGATCTTTTGTCCGTTCAACCAATGTTCCACATGTCCGTTGTCGAATACGATCTTGGAGTTGTTCCATTCGCCTTGCGGATTTACCTTCATCTTGGATTTATCCGGCAAGTGCATTGCGTAATCCACGCCTAATTTCTGCCACTCTTCCAATGGTTCCGAGAAGTTCGGCTCATCGATCAACTGGTACTCTGGCCCCGTTACGTAAGGAACAGCGTATTGGGGACGCTCTACCACGTGGTACAACATACCGCTATTGCCCCCCTTGGACAATTTCCAGTCCCAAGAAAGCTCGAAGTTCTCATACTCTTTGTCGGTTACGATGTAGCCACTAGCGTCGCTGCCATCTCCTTTGGCTTGGATACAACCATCCACTACATGCCAAGGCTGTGTCAATGTAGTTCCGTTGTAATCTTTCCAGCCGTCCAATGTCTTTCCATCAAAAAGCAGAACCCATCCGTCAGCGATTTCTTCGGGAGTAAGTGTGTTTTGTTCTTGACTGGCACAAGAGGAAAACAAGGCCAGCGATACTGCACAAGAGGCTAACAAACTTGTGACAACTGTTTTTTTCATTACAGATTCCATGTAAATTAAAGAATTTAGGTTGATAAATTGTAACTGGATGACAAATTTACGTAAATATCTTTGATCTCTCTTTCTGTTGAAAGAAAAAACCCAGGGCTACCGTATCAAAATTACGGTAACTATGCCCGTTCCCAAAGGCAATGAACGTAATCCTCATATCCCCTCGAATTGAAAAAATTAGTTTCAGGAATTATCACTACGCCATAAATCTTTTGGGAAAGAGACCTTTAAATACCTGGTTTTAGTGTCAAATTGTCTATTTTTTACTGCTATTTTGATGCGGTTGCCCTGAAATTCATAACTGGAGCTTGATTATGAACCAATTTGTGCTTATTTTTGAAAACAGAATACAGATATAAGAGGAAACTTACAACTGAATCCTGTTTCCATTTATACAAAATTGTGGACAGCCCCTAATTTAGTGAGTTCCAGCCTTGCGCCTTAAGTTCGACTTCACCTCCTTCACGGCCGACTAGGTAATTACCTAATTCCAATTTTGTTATATGACCAATCACCTTGATACCTTTTATTTCCGATACCTTATCATGATCTGCTAGAGGAACAGTGAATAAGAGTTCATAATCCTCACCTCCATTCAATGCCGCTGTTATCAGATTCATGTTAAACTGCTCTGCCATGGCTGCGGTTTGATAATCGATAGGAATACGGTCTTCGTAAACTCGACAACCTACATTGCTTTCTTTAGATATATGAAGCAACTCTGAAGAGAGGCCGTCGGAGATATCCATCATGGAGGTCGGAACGATTCCAGCTTGGTCAAGAACCTCGACAATGTCTTTGCGGGCTTCCGGTTTTAATTGGCGTTCCAACAAATATTCTTTACCTGAGAAATCGGGCGTGAAATCTTTCTCCCCATTAAATATGCTTTTCTCCCGTTCCAGTAATTGGAGGCCCATGTAGGCGGCTCCTAAATCACCAGACACGCAAATAAGATCGGTTTCTTTGGCTCCGTTTCGATAGACAACTTTACTTTTTTCTCCCTCGCCTATACAAGTGATACTGATCGCTAACCCTGTGCGTGATGCGGAAGTATCGCCACCAACGAGATCTACGTCATAGATATCACAAGCGAGTTTAATGCCCTCGTAGAATTCTTCGAGATCTTCTACACAGAAACGTTTGGAAATACCCAATGATACCGTAATCTGTTTCGGGCGTCCGTTCATGGCGTAAATATCGGAGAAGTTTACGACTGCGGATTTATAGCCGAGATGTTTCAGCGGTACATACATCAAATCGAAATGAATGCCTTCCAGCAAAAGGTCTGTCGTAACCAATACTTGCTTGTCCGTGTAATCCAGTACGGCTGCGTCGTCACCCACGCCTTTTAAGGTACTTGGGTTTTTTAGCTTTATTTTATTGGTGAGATGACGGATTAAACCGAACTCTCCCAAAGTCGATATTTCTGTTCTATTGCTCATAAGATTGTTAACGTAATATAGGATGATTCTTTATTCTTGTATTAATATGTTTAACGATTAATTCTTGAAATTGTTTTTCCCGATCCATGCAGAAACCCACTGTAATGGGTAAGTAATATAAATGAGAAAGCCATTCCATGGGAAGCGAAGGAAGATCCCGAAGTCGGGCGGCATCTTTCTCCGTGGTGATTATCAATTTACTTGTAGAAGTCAACCGCTTGAAGGCCATTTGTATTTTTTTAATGTCATGCCGATCGAAGGCGTGATGATCCGGAAAGACCAGCGAGGTGACATGCTCCGTATATTTATGGATCTCTTTTTCGAGAGGTGCTGGGGATGCGATACCGGATACCAATAAAACCTCTGTAGTAGAGGCCAGTCCTTTTAATGTGCGTCTGGGAGCTTTACCGGAAAAGACGGGTTCCAGCTCTCCATAAAGAATTTGACTGAAATAGAGTTCTTGATAAGCAGATAGATGCATATCCTCTTCTATGATCCGGAAGTCTATAAGCTGTATACATGACTCACATTTCGTGACAATAATTACGTTCGCACGCCGAGCACCATCCACGGGCTCCCTTAAACGTCCTGTGGGCAAGAGTTTATCTTGCGTATAAAGACGGTGGGAATCGGTTAAAAGAATGTTCAGTGTGGGGGTGACATATCGATGTTGAAAGGCATCGTCTAGTACGATCACTTCTGGGCACTCATTTTCCGGCAAGGCCAATAGGTTACGGATACCCCTGCGGCGATTGGCGTCTACGGCAACGAGAATATCCGGAAACTTGCGTTTTATTTGGTACGGCTCGTCACCGATATCCTTGCTGGTGCTTCGCTGATCGGCCAACAAGAAACCGGAGGTTTTCCGTTTGTAGCCACGGCTGAGTACAGCTACTCGATATCGGTCTTTTATCAAACGGATGATGTATTCTGTATGAGGGGTTTTCCCGGTTCCCCCGACAGTAAGGTTCCCCACACAAATAATAGGCAGATCATACTGCTCTGTCCGAAAGACTTTCCAATCGAACAGCTGATTCCTGAATCTCACCCCGATCCCGTAAAGGAAAGAGAATGGGGTGAGGAGTTTATTGAACTTAATTGTATGATCTGTCGGCATAGGCTCAGTTTTTATAGCGGTTTTATATCGTAAGGCATACGAGCTTGGATTCCGCAATTTGTCTTGATGTTATCCAATGTCTTAAAGTATTCGAACTCATTGCCCAATACACTTTTGACAATAGAGAGTTTCACCTCTCCGAGCTGGCTTTCCAAGAACTCGTCCAGGAAATTCTTGGAACTGCTGACGGTAGTCACGCTATACTGATCTAGACCGGCCAACCCTGCCGCTGTGCTTATGGCTAATTCGATACCGCCCAGCTCATCGACCAAACCTCTTTCTTTCGCTTGCTCACCCGTCCAGACCCGTCCTTGTCCGATAGCGTTGACCGCTTCGATAGTCATACCTCTACCTTCGGCGCAGCGGGAAAGGAAGGTTTGGTAGCCTCTTTCCACGTATCCCTGTATCAGTGCCTTCTCGCTCTCGGTCATAGGGCGGGAGAGGTCTCCGAGGTCCGAGAACGTATTTGTCTTTACGATATCTGCGGTCAACGCTAGTTTCCCGAATAACCCGGAGGCGTTCGGGAACATACCGAAGATACCGATGGAGCCGGTCAACGTATTCGGCTCGGCGATGATCTTATTAGCGGCGCATGAGATATAGTAACCTCCCGAGGCGGCTACGTTGCCCATGGAAACGACCACGGGTTTCACCTTCTTCAACTCGACGACTTGACGCCATATCTGCTCGGATATATAAGCGCTACCTCCCGGGGAATTCACGCGGAATACCACGGCTTTCACGTCATCGTTGTTTTTTAGCTTGATAAGCTCATCGGCCATTTTCTCCGTGATGCTTTGCTCAATATCGTATAGGCTGCCGGATGTTTGCGCCTTAATCTCGCCTTCGGCGTAAAGTACGGCTATCTCCGGAGCGTTTTTGCTGGGGGAGGCCTTGAGGGTTTTCATTTGGGCTACGCTGGCCGATCTCAGTTTCTCTCCGCTTTGTCCGGCTAGTTCTCTGACATATGCTTCTACCTCCGGCTTATACTTCAATTCGTCTATAAAGCCACATTCCACCGTTTTCACCGGGTCTGCGAAGAAAAGCCCCTCGTTGGCGTAGTGGTTGATATCGTTCACGCTGATGCCACGTGATTCGGCGATGCTTTCGGTTATATTATTCCAGATGGTAGAGATATACGATTGGATTTGCTCCCGGTTCGCCTCGCTCAGTTTATCCAGCATAAAAGGCTCCACGGCACCTTTGTAGGTACCTACCTTGAAGATTTGCATCTCGATACCTGCCTTATCCATCAGCCCTTTGTAGAATAGGGTTTGCGAGGCGAGTCCCGTCAACTCAAGGATGCCTTGCGGATTCAAAAATACCTTGTCGGCTACGGAGCAGAGGAAGTAATTCCCTTGCGTGAAATTATCGGCGTAAGCTACCACGAACTTGCCGCTTTCCTTGAAGTCTGTCAGCGATCGGCGGATCGCCTCCAAGCTGGCGCTACCCGAGGAGAGAAGCCCCGATTCGATATAAATCCCTGCGATCTTATCGTTCTGTTTCGCTATCCGGATCGTCTCGAGCAAGTCTTTGAGTGACAGTGTGTTTTCCTTGTCGCCCATCAAGGCAGAGAAGGGATTCTCCGCCGGGTTATCCGCCAGCGTCCCGTCTAGCTTGATCTTGAATACCGTATTGCTTTTGGGGGTATAATCAGGTGTGCTACCTACGGTGGCGATATATCCTATAGTCATGGATATCAAGACCGTTATGATTATTCCCATTGCCAACATAACGCCTAGCGTTGAGGCAAACATCATTTTAAAGAATTGTTTCATATCTATTGAAAACTAATTAGATGACAAATGTACGAAAATTTCCTCTACGTCCCGGTCGCTGAGGCATACTTGTTGGTAAACATCTCGCAGAAGCTCCGGGTTGATCTTCTTGAAATCTTTTTCTAAAGGGGTGATGAAAAGACCTCCGATATCGGTAGCTCCCGGGCTGGACAGGAGATGGTCGTTGCCCTCGGCCTCGTATTGCCACGGGCGGTGGCGCTTGCGGGGGATCATGGTGATTACCCACTGATTGCCGTAATAGGAGCCGAAGAGATTCATCATCGGCTCAGGCTCGCCGGGGGGAAGCGGCAGGGCGGCGTAGATCTCCTTGAAGAGCCGGGTGGCGGCCTCGGCGGTGGCGGCTTGGATGACGAGGCCGGGGCGGAGGTTTCCGGTGAGCGGGAATATACGGGCGCCGGAAACGCTCGCTTCCGGATGTCGGAAACGCTCGCTTCCGGGTGTCGGAAACGCTCGCTTCCGGGTGTCGGAAATGCTCGCTTCCGGGTGTCGGATAAATTCGGTCACCTCCTCGTCCAGTGGCATGATGCCTCGTGTCACCGCTTGGAAGTGGGCATGATCCGGTGCCGAGGCTCCGCTACGGGGTCCATTGTAGAAGACGGTGAAGGGAGCGAGTCTCCTTGTCAGTTCCAAGAAGTCATTCCATTGCGGCAATATCAGTTGCGGAGTATGTTTCCGGGTAGGGATCGTGAAATGCTGGGGAAAGATCGGGTAGGGGTTGCACAATACCAGATGGCGAAAGCCGAAAGGCAGTCGCTCCTGTTCCACCGGCAGGTTCTCGGGACATAGGAAGCACTTGCGTTCTTTTAGGGATCGGGCATCTACCTTGGCCCCGGTGGAAACAATACGGGCGGGATTGAATTGCGCACGTATCGAGAACCCTCCCATATCGAAGGATTTTACTTGCACGGCCTCCAGCGCCTTATAGTTCTTCTCGGCCAATGGCCATGTCACGAGTTGCTTGGCTAATAATTCGGTCGCTTGCGATGAGCTGACCCAGTTGTTTGGTTTCATTGTCTTTCCATGTTTAAGCGGGCCTCGAGTTCCCAAGTCCTGATTTTATCCTTATATATATTATGGTTGTTCATTTTTACGACATCCAATGAGGCGTCGGAGTTATCTTCCCAACGGCGGCAAAGGTACAGCACGTCGTAGATCCGCCCGATCGGGTATTCACGGCTGATGCGCAAGCCGAGGGCGTAATCTTCTCCGTAACTGGTGTTCGGGAGGTTCAGTTTCCGCAGCAGGGGCGTGTAAAAGGCCCGGGGCGCACCGAGCCCGTTGATGCGGAGGGCGTTATTGCGGCCGTTCTCTGGGGTCCATTCCTTATGGTCGATGATTCCGGGCGGGATGGTTCGCATATCGAAATCGGTCATTCGGTAGGTTCCGACTACCATGGCGCATCGCTGCTCGTAGAATGCTTCCACGATCTTACGCAGGGTATGCTCGTCGCTGTATACGTCATCACTGTCCAATTGGATGGCGAACTTGCCGCAAGCCGAATGGTGTATTCCTATATTCCAGCAACCCCCGATGCCGAGGTCGTCACGCTCCGGCTGGATATGGATAATACGAGGGTCTGTGGCGGCAATCGTTTGGATTCGCTCGGAGGTGCCGTCCGTGGAATGATTGTCGATAATGATCAGGTTAAAGGGGAAGGATGTCTCTTGCCGCAGTACGGAGCGGATAGCGTCTTCGATCGTCCGTACACGGTTACGTACCGGGATGATAACGGAGGCTTCCGTCTGAAATGCCTGCTCATCAAAACGGACTGGCTTGAAATGAGGGGGCAAGTAACCGCCTATCATCTTTAGGTGGTCTGTACAGGCGGCTTCCATCTCGATTTGTACGGAGCGGTTCTTGGGATCTACGTAGTCGAACATCTTCTCTCCGGATTTCCTTAGATCATTCTCTATCTCTGTATATAGATATTCGTTGATGTGCGTCAGTGGGGCGTTCTGGGAGACTTTCAGGCGCAAGTCGTAGAGCCCGGCGAACGTATATTCCGTGTTCATGGAGGCTATGGCGTTTTGTAGCGTGGAAGAACGATAGAGCAGGAGGGAGCCGAAATTGAAATCATCCCTAAGACTTCCTTTCTGGTAATCGATCACCGGATGGAGGTTGAGTTTACCCTCCTTCTTCTCGTAATAATCGGAGTAAACCATGCCGGATCTCGTATCGTCGGCGATAGCGGCAAAACGCTCTAGGGCATACATGCCTAATTGAAGCTTATCGGTCTTCGTATAAATCAATGTATAATCGGTACTGGCATAGCTGGCTATTTTCTGGAGGGCTTTCGTACTCTGGATATTCTCCGTGTAGATTAAGTAGCAGGGATAGATAGCCTTGGCGTGAGGATTGTCCGTGATTAGATAGATCTGATCCACTAAGGATGACTCGGCTAATTGCGCTACTGTTTGTTGTGTCGCCTCTATTTCCCCATAGGGGATAAAGCAATTGATTCGTTTCATTGTATATACTGTATTTTATTTTGTTGTTGAAAGGAGGAAAAGTGTAAGGTGGACTTCATGAGTCGATTTCGTTCCGACGGTGTTTGAAGTGCCTCAAATGGGAAACTGATATCTCCTTTATTTACGGTAGCTATCTTATAACTTTGGATAATACCCACCTCAATCGGAAGAATGATTTCTTCTCCTTTTACGAGCGTCCCGTTATCGAATCCACCGTTGTCTTTTCGACTATAAAGGACATAGGCGGTTGGTGAGGCGCTCTCTTCAAGAGTATCCTGTATGGTTTTCCTGTCGATTCTCACTTTATTCGTCCCTACGAACTCCGTATACAGCTGATCGGGGGGGCTTCCTGTGTCGGAATGGAATGCGAAGGCCATGTCAATAAGGATATGGACTTGTTGATGTGCCGTGAATTTGAAGTTTCCCAGATAGATCCTTAAGCTTTCACTATCCTGCCCTTCTGCCGGAAAGCTCCAGAGAAAAATGGATAGTAAGGATATGATGATCCTAACAGGATAGGAAAGTTTTTCTTGCATATTTTTATAGATATTATTGGCTGCCTTATTTCTACAAATTTACGGAAAATCTCCGTAATAACCTCATGAAAAGCGCAGATTGGCGCAATTAAAATTGAATATGAAGAAGGTAGGGGCAAATTGTAGATATTGGGAGAAGTCAAATCTATGTGAATGGCAGTAAGGAGAAGAACGGATTTGTCCCTATCATGGGACGGGTAGCGATTAACGGGACGATGGTGCGGTTCAGTTGCGAGCGAACTATTCGTGTTCATGGTCAAGACGCCTATCCGAGGAATGATTATCCCTTCTTGAAGTGTCGGGTTTGAGATAGTATCTTAATGGGAAACGGTGCTAAAGTCAATGGAATAGAGGTGTTATATATTTTTTGTCTTGTTACTGCACGGTCGTTGCAGCGTTACTGCATGGTCGTTGCAGTA
>ERZ778512.275-NODE-275-length-49875-cov-6.255138_pt1 | contig 49875 bp, 34 predicted proteins | sample MGYA00510346_ERZ778512 | MGnify/ENA primary metagenome ERZ778512 (study PRJEB29527, sample SAMN07138962) | mouse gut metagenome | material: feces | host: mouse | place: China:Nanjing | collected 2016-01-25 ...
TGACAATGCACAATTTTCTATTTATAATAAAACAGGACTGTTGATATAACTGGTAGAAAATGATAGGTGAAAAGATGATATTTGAAAGTAACGAGTAATATCAGAGCATGATTGTCAAGCGCAGCGGACAAAGGGGTCTGTGAGCGCTTTTTTTGTTTATGTGCAGCTCCATGCTCTTCTCTGCTTGATTTACAGCTTCTATAAAAAATAGTGGAAATTACTTCTTGTTGAGTGACAGTATATTATGCGGTATTATGATATAGGCGCCTGATAGGTTATAGGTGTTTATATAGATGGTTATTCTAGTTTATTTTTTTCAAAAGGAGGAAAAATATTATGAAGAAGAAGTGGCTGTCAGTGCTTCTTGCAGCGTCGATGACGGTATCGCTCGCAGCGTGCGGAAGCAATGATAACAATGCGGTGACAAACAATGAAAATGATGCACCGCAGACAGACAATGCGGCAAATACGGATCAAAACCAGACGCCGAGTACAGAAACAGCAGAAACAACGACAACAGAGGGAGCGGAAAACACAACAGCAAGTGCGCGTCCCGATGCACCGATGGGGCAGTTGATTATTGGTACGGAAACGGACTTAGAGCAGGATTTCTATGATGCTAACTATAATAATGCTGCAACCAACTATAAGGTATGCGACTTGCTGCATGGCAGAGATACCGTCGTGGTAACTAAGGATGGCGAATGGATTGCAGACCCATCTGTTGCAGCAAGCCTTGAGTCTGTAGACAATGAGGACGGCACTAAGACACATACAATTACGCTTGTTGATGGAATGGTATGGTCAGATGGTTCACCGCTTACTGTAAAAGACTATGTATTTGCAATTATGCTGGAATCTTCCAAGGAAATGATGGGAGTAGATAACTATCCAGCAACAAATTATACCTTTATAGAAGGATGGGATGAGTTTAATGCAGGCGATTCAGAAACGTTAAAAGGCTTGCATATGGTTGATGATAAGACACTTTCTGTTACAGTAAAAGCAGAGGAACTTCCCTATCACTATGATATTGCGTATGCAGCAGTTAGACCAAGACCATTAGCTGTGATTGCGCCAGGATGCGATGTTGAGGAAACAGAGGATGGTGTAAAGATTACCGGTGAGTTTACAACAGACTTGTTAATGGAAACCATTGCTAATACAGACACAGGATATCGTTATAATCCGAAGGTAACGTGCGGACCTTATAAGCTTGAAAATTATGATGCTTCCAGCCGTCAAGGTACTTTGGTAGTAAACGACAAATATTCGGGAGATGCAAACGGTGTTAAGCCAGTAATTGAGAAGGTTATTATTAAGACCGTTAAAACAGATACGATGATGAATGAGTTAAAGGCTGGTACTGTTGATTTATTGTTCCAGATTTCTGGCGGCGACATGATCGAAGCTGGATTGGATTTAGTAGATGCAGGCATTGCACAGAAAAATACATACTTCCGTTATGGTTATGGTAAACTTCAGTTCGACTGTTCTGCATTCCCGACAGATTCTGAAAAAGTACGTCAGGCAATTGCTTACTGCTTAGACCGCAATGAATTTGCAAGACAGTACAGCGGCGGATATGCGACGGTGGTACATGCTGAATATGGCTTGTCACAGTGGGAGTACACAGATTCCAGGGATTGGATTGACGAGAACTTAAATGCATATGAAAGAGATATTGAGAAGGCAAAGGCTTTGTTAGTTGAGGATGGCTGGACGCTGAACTCTACAGGTGCTGAATATGCAGATGGCGACGGCACACGTTACAAAGAAGTTGACGGTGAGTTAAAGCCGCTTGTGATTGAGTGGTGTAATTCCGAAGGAAACCCTGTATCGGAACTTTTGGGAACAATGCTTCCAGAGTCAATGGCAGAGGCTGGCATGGAGCTTCGCGGTACGACAGTGGATTTGCCAACATTGTTTAATGGTATCGACCATTTGACTGAAACACAATACAATATGTTTAACCTTGGAGCAAGCTTCTCTATGCAGCATTCTCCTTGGTACTATTATTCAACAGATGAGCAGTATATGGGAAATCTCAATGCAAACTGGATTTCGGATCAGGAACTTTCCGATGCTGCTTATGCATTAAAGAGCATTCCTTATGATGATAAGGAAACATGGTTGACTGCATGGCGTAATTATATGAAGGTTTGGAATGAGAAGCTTCCAAATGTTCCGCTGTATTCTGATGAATACCATGACTTCTTTAACCCGAAGCTGCAAGGCTGGGAAACAAGCTCTATATGGGATTGGGCTTCTGCTTTGACTGATGCATGGGTAACAGAATAAAATTCTGTCAGAATAGATTTTTGTCAGAATAATCGCTGTATAACAGCAAATCATCACAGTAAGGTGAGGCAGTCAGGGTTGTTTTATCTGTAGGTGGGAATCCGGTGCAGGCTGGATTTCTGCCTACGGGTAGCACCTGATGGTTGGATAAGGAGGGTATCGAAAATGCGCACGGGAAGATTTCTTATCAAAAGACTGATATACATTATCTTTGTATTTTTTATAATTTCCATTTTGATGTTCGCAATTTATAAGTCGCTTCCCGGAGATCCGGTGCGGATGATGATGCAGGGCAATATTAAGCCTGAGGTGTATCAGCAGCAGTATGAAATAACAAGAAAGCAGTTGGGATTGGATCAGCCGGTTCCAGTACAGTATGTGAAGTGGATTACAAATATGCTGCGGGGAGATTTTGGATATTCGACAGAGTATCGCAGACAGGTGAAAGAAGTGATTGGCGTTCCAATGCGCAACACAGTGCTTCTAAATCTGTTTTCTATGATTATCGTATTTTTGATTGCCATACCGCTTGGCATTGCTACAGCGGTGAAAAAGAATAGTATTTTTGATAAATTAGTACAGGTTGTAACGATTATTGGATATAGTGTACCGAGTTTTGTTATAGCGCTGCTTGCTATCTATGTATTTGCAATTCAGCTTCCTATTTTTCCTATCAGCGGTGTAAAGACGGCTGGTTTTACAGGGACTGGGATTGCGGCAGTTTTAGATATGGCGAAGCATATGGCACTTCCGGTACTTGTAATGTCTGTTGGAGGCATTGGAAGTATTACGCGTTACGTAAGAGCTTCTATGATTGATGCGCTTCGTATGGACTATATAAAGACAGCACGTTCCAAAGGACTTCGAGAAAAGGTGGTTATCTACGTACATGCATTTCGTAATGCGTTGATTCCAATTGTTACGGTAACAACGTGGTGGCTGATCGGGTTGTTTGGCGGTTCCATTGTTATTGAGTCCATTTTCTTGTGGGATGGGCTTGGGAAAATGATGATTTCGGGATTAAATCAAAGGGATTTTGCAGTTGTGCTGGCAATGCAGATGTTCTATGTTATTTTGTCTTTGACTGGAAATGTGTTAATGGATATTGCATATACATTGGTTGATCCAAGAGTAAAACTAGAAAACTAGGAGGAGCTATGGCAGAGAAAGAGAATAAAAAAAATAAGAAAAAGTCCACAGTTGGGACGGCTGCACAGAAAATGCTCCTTGGCGGACAAATGACAGAGGAGCAAGAAGAAATTTTAACACCGACGCAGATGGTGTTTCGAAGTTTTATTCATGATAAAGTTGCAATGGCGGGCGTTTGCTGCTTTTTATTTATTTTTGTATGTTGTTTGGTATTGCCTATTTTCTGGCCCATTGATATGTATTATCAAGATGTTACACAGGCGAACGTGGCGCCGGGATTTGGTATGCTCAAAGTCCCGAAAAGTCTTCAGGGAAATGCAGAACAGATTAGTATTGGAAGTACGTTTTCTGTTGGTATTGACAAGGAAGGACACGTTTATGAATGGGGACAGTTTCCAACCGAGAAACTTAAGAAACTTCCAAGCGGTATGGGAAAACTGACACAGATTTCAGCAGGACTTGATCATATCGTTGCGTTAAATGAAGACGGAGAATTGTTTACATGGGGTAATGACCGTATGGGGCTTGCATCCATTCCTATGGATTTACGAATGGGAGAAACCATTACAAAGGTATATGCAGGATATCAATTCTCTTTGGCACTGACAGAGCGCGGAAGACTGTACAATTGGGGAAATGATTATCTGTTGGAATTGAAATTCCCGGAGGGGGTTCAAGGAAATATCAAGACCTTCGATGCAAACAATGATATTGCGATTGTTTTAACAAATGATGGAAGAGTTGTTCCACTGACCAAAAAGACTAATGCATATACAGCAGTTCCAGAAGTAATTCAAGGTCATGTTGTGGATATCGCACTGTCTGATGAAAGTGCGGCAGCAGTAACGGACGATGGGAAGGTCTATACATGGGGAAACAATATTAAAGGCAGCCAGCGGGTGGAGGAATCCGTTCAAGGTCATGTAAAGGCGATTGAGGGTGGTCGTTTCCATTATGTAGTATTGTTGGACGATGGTACATTAGGTGTCTGGGGAGATGATGCTTTTAGCCAGACTAAGATACCTGCTATTAATGAGTCAATTGAACAGATTTCGGCTGGTTATTACGGCACATACGCAATAAGCGAGAGTGGAAAAGTTTATAGTTGGGGACTTGACGGCTATATGATGGGAACCGATGACTTTGGCCGTGATGTGTTCCGTCGTCTGCTTAAAGGCGGACGCATGACCATGACAGTGGGTGCGATTGCAGTTATTATTTCGACGATAATTGGCGTTATTGTAGGCGGTGTTTCCGGCTATAAGGGTGGAAAAGTAGATAATTTAATGATGCGTCTAACAGAGATCGTATCTTCTTTGCCTTTTTTGCCATTTGCAATTATTTTATCAGCGATTATTGGGAATAGTATTTCTGAAACACAGCGTATTATCATGATTATGATTATTTTGGGCTTCCTTTCATGGCCTGGTATTGCGCGTCTGGTGCGTGGTAGTGTACTGGCAGAAAGAGAACAGGAGTTTGTAACTGCAGCAAAAGCACTTGGTGTTAAGGAGTGGGGAATTATTTTCCGCCATATTTTGCCGAATGTGATAACTGTAATTATCGTAAATGCTACGCTGGACTTTGCGACTTGTATGCTTACGGAGTCGTCACTTTCCTTTATTGGATTTGGTGTAACGGAGCCGAATGCAACATGGGGAAATATGCTTAACAGTGCACGAAGTGCAACGGTTATTGAAAATTATTGGTGGCGCTGGGTGTTCCCGGCAGCGATATTGGCGATTTGTACCGTTAGTATCAACTGTATCGGTGATGGTCTGCGGGATGCAATCGACCCAAAATCCAAGGAAAGGTAGGTAAGTCAGATGAGTTTGCTAGAAGTAGAACACTTGCACACGTTTTTTAAGACAAAGCGCGGCATTGTAAAGGCTGTCAATGATGTAACCTACTCTCTGGAAGCAGGGGAAACCTTGGGGATTGTAGGAGAGAGCGGAAGCGGCAAAAGTGTTTCGGCAATGAGTATTTTACGGTTGTTGGATGGAAATGGTTATATTGACAGTGGAAATATTACGTTTAACGGAAGAGATGTTGTTAATTGTTCCGGAAAAGAGATGTATGCGCTTCGGGGGAATGAGATTTCTGTAATCTTTCAGGAGCCAATGACATCTTTAAATCCAGTATTTACTGTGGAAAAACAGATTGGTGAGGTATTTCGTGTACATCAGGGAATGAATAAAAAGCAGGCGGCTGCGGAGGCGGTGCGTATGCTGGGAGAAGTGAAAATTCCCAATCCGGAGCGTGTGGCAAAGCAGTACCCATTCCAGCTTTCTGGTGGTATGCGTCAGCGCGTTATGATTGCAATGGCACTTTCTTGTAAACCGAAATTATTGATTGCAGATGAGCCAACAACTGCATTGGATGTTACGATTCAGGCACAAATTTTAAAGTTAATGAATGATATGAAGGATAAACTTGGAACGTCGATTTTGTTTATTACACATGATTTGGGTGTTATTAATGAAATGGCGGATAAGGTTGCAGTAATGTACTGTGGTCAGGTTGTGGAAATGGCGGATGCAAAGACGATTTTTACAGATGGCGTGTATTCCCATCCCTATACAGAGGGATTAATGATTTCCATTCCAAGACTGGATACACCAAAGGGGGCGAAACTGGATCCGATTCCGGGAGCTGTACCAAACCCGTTGTACTTGCCAAAAGGCTGTAAATTTGCTCCAAGATGTAAATATTGTACACAAAAGTGCAAGGATGAGGAGCCGAAGCTGGTTGAAATGGAGTCAGGGCATCAAGTAAGATGCTTCTATGCAGAGAAGGCGGTGAGACATGGCAATGCAGTCTAAGAAGAACAAGGTGCTGTTGCGTATTCAAGATGAGAAACAGTATTTTCCGATAAAGAAGACGAGTTTCCGCGAGGAACAGAAGTATGTAAAGGCAAATGATGGAATTTCTCTCGATATTTATGAGGGGGAAACGCTGGGGCTTGTTGGTGAATCAGGCTGTGGGAAATCCACGTTTGGCAGGACGATTTTGCAGCTTTATCCGCAGACACATGGCGAAATCCTTTATGAGAAGGACGGCGAAATGCTAAACTTAAAGGAGCAGCCGCCCAAAAGAATGCGAGAACTGCGCAGGGACTTGCAGTTGATTTTTCAAGACCCATATTCCTCACTAAATCCAAGAATGACAGCAGGGCAGATTATCGGCGAGGGATTGACAGCACATGGTGTATATAAGAAAGGTGACCCTGCGCTGCGTGATTATGTAATGGAAGTGATGAAAAAGTGCGGTTTGGATTCCTATATGTTTAGCCGTTATCCACACCAATTTTCCGGCGGACAGCGCCAAAGAATCGGAATTGCCAGAAGCCTTGCGCTGAAACCACGGTTTGTAGTATGCGATGAGGCAGTATCCGCACTTGACGTTTCGATTCAATCACAAATTTTAAACCTGCTTTCCGATTTAAAGGAGCAGGAACATCTGACCTATTTGTTTATTACACATGATTTAAGCGTGGTGAAGTATATTAGTGACCGTATTGGTGTTATGTATTTGGGCAATCTGGTGGAAATCGCACCGACAGAGGAATTGTTTGTGCGTACACTGCACCCATATACAAATGCTTTGCTTTCGGCGATTCCAACAACGGATGTGTATGAAAAGAAGCGTGAGCGTATTTTGCTAGAGGGTGATATTCCAAGTCCGGTTAATCCACCGACCGGGTGCAAATTTCATACAAGATGTTATCAATGTCAGGAGAAGTGCAAACAAGAGGTTCCAGAATTAGAGGATAAGGGCAACGGGCATTTGGTAGCATGTCATTATCCATTAAAAGCGTAACATAATAAGTATAACAGGAAAGATAAAATATAGAAAGCATAAAATATAGAAACAGTGGGAAGAATACTGGATTTGGGTAGGTTTCCTGCTGTTTTTGTATATATGATGAAAATTGTTTTTATGATTGGGTGCTGGAATAAAGAAACAGAACTTAAAATAGTCCAGCTAAAAAATATCAAGTAATTTTGAAAAATATTTTTTGTCGGTTGGTAAAGTCGCGAAGGCGCACGAGAGGAAGTTTTATGAGTGCCCTTTCGAATAAAAGTTCCTCTCATTACAGGTGTGCCGAAGCGACTTTACCTTTAGTGCCGTCGCGCAGCGACTACTAAATAGGAGGAATTGCGGTGTTTTTTAATAAAAAGGTAAAGCGTGTGTTGGATGTGGAGAAAGCAGAAAAGGAGTTTGAAGAACGCATGGAGGAGGTGGAACTGGATAAAAAAGATCGACCGGCAATGGTGATTGCGGCACTTATTGTATTTATACCTGCACTATTGTTGGTGTTGGGGGTTTTTTTGGGAGTGATTTGGTTGATGTTTGGGAGGCATTTGTATTAAAAATTTTTTCATTCCACTCTTGACAATACGAACAAAAAACGTTTATACTAAAAAGCAACAGATATTGTAACACGAAAAGACAATGACGGAGATAGTAGTTAATTCTGGAACGTTACAGAGAGCTGGAGATAGGTGGAAGCCGGCACTAGTAAGGAATTATTGAAGATCACTCCCGAGTTGCAGAGCCGAAACCTATTATAGTCAAGTAGGCGCTGACGTATTTCCTACGTTACAGGGAACGGGTATAAAAGCATTCCATATTTTGATATGGGAAAGCGGAGTACATTGTAACTAGGTGGTTTCGTGAAAGTTTGGCTCACGTCCTATTTGCAGGACGTGGGTTTTTTTATGCACAGCCCCATGCAGAGGAAATATGCCGCAGAAGCGGCGCATGGGGCGCGCGGCGAGTAGGAGAGAAGGTCATTCCCCTACTCGATTACACAGCCCCATGCAGAGGAAATATGCCGCAGAAGCGGCGCATGGGTATAATATTTCAAAAAGAGAAGGGAGCAGAAAAAGAATGTATAACAAAGTAGACACCAATATGAATTTTGTTGACCGCGAGAAAGCGGTTGAGCAGTTTTGGAAGGATAATGATATTTTTAGGAAAAGTATGGAGAACCGCAAAGAGGGTGAAACGTATACTTTTTATGATGGGCCACCAACGGCAAATGGTAAACCGCATATTGGTCATGTTCTAACACGTGTTATTAAGGATATGATTCCACGTTATAGGACTATGAAGGGCTATATGGTACCTCGTAAAGCGGGATGGGATACACATGGTCTTCCAGTGGAGCTTGAAGTCGAGAAGCTGCTTGGTTTAAATGGTAAAGATCAGATTGAAGAATATGGTATGGAACCATTTATTAAAAAGTGTAAGGAATCTGTGTGGAAATACAAAGGAATGTGGGAGGATTTCTCAGGAACTGTCGGTTTTTGGGCAGATATGGATGACCCTTATGTAACATATGATGATAATTTTATTGAGTCGGAGTGGTGGGCTTTAAAGCAAATCTGGGATAAAAAGTTATTGTATAAGGATTTTAAAATTGTACCATACTGCCCTCGGTGCGGTACGCCGTTGTCTTCGCAGGAGGTTGCACAAGGCTACAAGGCAGTGAAGGAGCGCTCCGCAGTTGTAAGGTTTAAGGTAGTTGGTGAGGAAGCGTATTTCCTCGCATGGACAACAACGCCTTGGACACTTCCGTCAAACGTTGCGCTTTGTGTAAATCCTGATGAAACCTACTGCAAAGTTAAGGCGGTTGATGGTTATACCTATTATATGGCACAGGCGCTTCTGGATAAGGTGTTTGCGAAGCTTTCTGGAAAAGATGGTGAGAAGGTTTACGAGGTATTAGAAACCTACAAGGGTACGGATTTAGAGAGAAAAGAATACGAGCCGTTGTTTGATTTTGCAGCAGGCATTATTGAAAAGCAGGGCAAAAAGGCGCATTTTATTACGTGTGACACTTATGTTACAATGACGGATGGTACTGGTATTGTGCATATTGCACCAGCGTTTGGTGAGGATGATGATAAAGTCGGCAGAAAATATGATTTGCCGTTTGTACAGCTTGTCAATGGTAAGGGTGAGATGACAGCAGAAACAGCTTATGCAGGGGTGTTCGTAAAGGAAGCCGATCCTATGATTTTAAAGGATTTGGATGCAAAAGGACTTTTGTTTGATGCGCCGAAATTTGAACATGAGTATCCGCACTGCTGGCGCTGCAACAAGCCGTTAATTTACTATGCACGTGAATCATGGTTTATTAAAATGACAGCAGTAAGAGATGATTTGGTTCGGAACAATAATACCGTGAATTGGATTCCGGAGTCTATTGGCAAGAAGCGTTTTGGTGATTGGCTGGAAAATATCCAGGATTGGGGCATTTCCCGTAACCGTTATTGGGGCACGCCGCTTAATGTATGGGAATGTGCGTGTGGTCATCAAGAGTGTATCGGAAGCCGGCAGGAGCTTGCACAAAGAACCCAAAATCCCGATGCCGCAAAAGTGGAACTGCATAAGCCATATATTGATGAAGTAACTTTCCCGTGTCCTGACTGCGGAGGGGATATGCACAGAGTTCCGGAGGTGATTGACTGCTGGTTTGACTCTGGTGCTATGCCGTTTGCACAGCATCATTATCCATTTGAAAATAAGGAATTGTTTGAACAGCAATTTCCTGCGCAGTTTATTTCAGAGGCTGTTGACCAGACACGTGGCTGGTTCTACTCGCTAATGGCAGAGTCTACGCTTTTATTTCATAAGGCACCTTATGAAAATGTAATTGTGCTTGGTCATGTGCAGGATGAGAACGGGCAGAAGATGAGCAAGTCAAAAGGAAATGCAGTTGACCCGTTTGATGCACTGGAAACGTATGGCGCTGATGCGATTCGCTGGTATTTTTATATTAATTCTGCGCCTTGGCTGCCGAACCGTTTCCACGGAAAAGCTGTGCAGGAGGGGCAGCGGAAGTTTATGGGAACGCTGTGGAATACCTATGCATTTTTCGTGCTGTATGCTAATATTGATAATTTTGATGCAACAAAATATACATTGGAGTATGATAAACTTCCGGTAATGGATAAATGGCTGTTATCCAAATTAAATACTGTGGTAAAGGATGTAGATTATAATCTGGAAAATTATCGGATTCCAGAGGCGGCAAGAGCACTGCAAGAGTTTGTGGATGAGATGAGCAACTGGTATGTAAGACGCAGCCGTGAGCGCTTCTGGGCTAAAGGAATGGAGCAGGATAAAATCAATGCGTATATGACATTATATACCGCACTGGTAACGATTTCTAAGGCCGCCGCACCAATGGTTCCTTTTATGACAGAGGATATCTACAGAAATCTTGTTTGCAGTATTGATAAAAATGCACCAGAAAGCATTCATTTATGTGATTTTCCGACAGTTGACGAAGCCATGATAGACCAGCAGCTTGAAGCGGACATGGAAGCTGTGCTGAAAGTGGTTGTGATGGGGCGCGCCTGCAGAAATACGGCAAATATTAAGAACAGACAGCCTATCAGCAATATGTTTATCAAGGCGCCGTTTACGTTGGGTACATTTTATCAGGAAATTATTGAGGAAGAACTCAATGTGAAACAGGTGACATTTACGGAAGATGTTCGATCATTTACCACCTACACTTTTAAGCCAGAGCTGCATAATGTTGGACCAAAATACGGCAAACTGCTTGGCGGTATTAACAAAAAACTGGCAGCAATTGACGGCAATGCGGCAATGGATGCGTTAAAGGCAAATGGATTCCTTGCATTTGAGGTCGACGGCACAGAGGTGAAGCTGGCTGAAACAGATTTGTTAATTGATATTTCGCAGAAAGAAGGGTATGTTACAGAAGCGGATAATACTGTAACGGTTGTGCTGGATACCAATTTAACCGATGAACTAATCGAGGAAGGCTTTGTCTACGAGGTTATCAGCAAAATCCAGACCATGCGTAAAGATGCCGATTTTGAGGTTATGGATCACATTACAGTTTATATTAGCGGAAATGAAAAGATAGCTGATATTGTGAAAAAGAATGCTGACGCAATCGGCGAGAAAGTACTTGCCAATACATTTATGTACGAAGCTGGCGGGATTGTAAAGGAATGGAATGTCAATGGTGAAAAAGTTGTAATCGGTGTGGAGAAAAGCGCGTAAAATATGCAGCAGGGCTTAAATATCACCCGAAAAGCCTTAATTTAGGGGCAGCTTGTGAACCCACCTAAAATGCCCTATGTCGCGCTGCTGGAAAATAAAATTTCTGGCAGCACGATGGGGCGAAATTGTATTCAGTTTCAACTCTTTTGTAAATGCAGAATTTGCCTATTTATTCTGTTTCAATTCTTTAGCGCATATAAAAATAACGATAACAGTTGCAATCAGAAATCCTGCAAAAATAACGGATGGATTCCCGATACGAAAATAAAAATGCTCAATAAAATACATCGCAAGAAATAGTAAATATACTGCACCTGAATACAAAAAACACCAAAATATATTTTGTTGTTTTTGTACTTTCGCTAACATTGCCTGTTGCTGTTTTTCCAGTATTTCTGTTTTTACGGAGATATCATCAATATCCGAAGACTTTAACAGATAGTCAGTTGTAACATTGAAGATGGCACTTAAGGCTACTATTTTGTCCAATTCTGGATTTGCCTGTCCGCTTTCCCATTTTGAAATAGATTGTCTTGATACTTCAAGTTTCTCCGCAAGCTGTTCCTGCGTTAGATCATTTGCTTTTCTTAATGTAAATAATTTTTCTGAAAATTCCATATCGTATTCTCCTCCTTGTTTTCAATATATATTGGCAAGCGCTTAAATTTGCCAATGATGCCGACTCACGAGCGTAAGTATTTTGAGTGATATAGTAAAATTTATCACTCGTGAGTATAAATTGATTATAGTTTCGGTCTGCCGTCCTATAATAAATTTATTTTATCAAAATATATCGCCGCTTTCTATATAAAACACGATACAATGGTGCACCCAGCAGTTGCAATATGCGAGCAAAGTTTGTATTTATTGGGAAACACAAATATTTTTAATAAATTATATAAAAAATTGAAGTAAAAGTTAGCAGTTATTCGTTTTAATTAATATAAGGAACTGTAAAAAATAACATGACAATATTGCGCAGGATATCTCTTTGAGCGTGTAGATCAAAAATGCAGGCAGAGCGGATTCTGTCGAGGTTTTGCAGTTTCTAAGGAACTCTTAATAAATAACTTTTAAATAACACGTAGGATTTTTCTTCAAGAGTGCCACTTAAAAATCAGGTGCATAGCGGGCTATGTAATTGATTTTTGAGTGGTGCTATCGGAGGAAAAGACAAGCGGTATTAAAGGTTATTTTTGAACAGTTCCTAAGGTAATTTTAATGCTCCATGTAAAATTTTGAGGGTTTGTTTTGGCGGCAGGCTTTCACAGCGAAAGGAGGCGGATAAAATCAGTGACCAAGAGTATTTAGTATCTTTAATAGAATCGTATCAAAATCTAATCTTTAGTATCTGCTATAAATATACAAGCAATTATTTTGATGCGGAAGATTTAACACAGGATACATTTTTATCTGCTTATAAGAACTTTTCGCACTTTGACGGAAAAAATGAAAAGGCTTGGCTTGCACGGATTGCAGTGAATAAATGTTTGGATTTTCAAAAGAGAAGTGTAAAAGGGGAAGTACCGACGCAGGAGGATTTTTTTATGATTCAACCGCAAGGGCAGGAGGATGATAATTTATGTGAATCAGCTTGTTTACAGAATTTTGTTATGGAGGAGTTGAAAAGCTGCTGTGAACAGTTAAAACCGCCGTATAACCAGATTGCAGAAAAGTATTTCTATCAGGAAATGAGCGTTGGGGAGATTGCAAAGGAACTGGATAGAAATGAAAAAACCGTGCAGACGCAGGTATACCGTGCCAAAGCAATGCTGAAAAAACTGTATAGCGCCGGAAAGCGTAAAATAACGATGTAAAAAGGGTAAGGAACTGTAGAAAAATAAGTGACACATCTTGCTTGTCTATTTCTCCAATCTTGCAGGAGAAAAAGCCTCGCCGTAGCCCGCTGCGCCTACGTTTTTTCTCCTACAATCTTGAAGAAATATCCTGCGCAATCGGAGCACTTATTTTTCTGCAATTCCTAAATGCAGGCAGTTGAATACGTAATGATTTATGGAGGGTTACAAAAACAACAAGCAGTGCAGATGGGGAAGGATTTACTATCTGGATCTGTATAGGAAATATGGCAGGTTACAAAAACAACAAGCAGTGCAGATGGGGAAGGGTGTACTATCTGGATCTGTATAGGAAATATGGCAGGTTACAAAAACAACAAGCAGCGCAGATGGGGAAGGATTTACTATCTGAATCTGTATAGGAAATATGGCAGGTTACAAAAACAACAAGCAGCGCAGCTTGGGAAAGGAGCAGGTGGAAAATGGATAAATTGACAGATTACGAATTGGAACTTTTCATACAGCAGGTAGAACAACATGAAATGCTGCGGGCGCCGACACGGTTAAGGGATGAAATATTAGAAAAAAGCCAGCAGATACAAATACAAAATACACAAGTAAAACCATTTCAGCAAAAACGGATAACACAGGCACAAGCCAAAAAAGAACTGATTGTGTATAGTTTTAGGACAGCGGCAGCAGTTGCAGTTGCAGTTTTTTTGTTTGCATTTGTGAATCAGCCGACATTGCAGGCACAGATGCGTTTCAACAAATATAATAACTGGGAAAGCAAATGGCTGCATCGAGAGGAAGACAAATATAAGGAACGTGATGCATATTGGGATGGAGAGGAAATACCAAGTAATAATTGGCAGATATCCAATATATTGCAGGAGTTAGAACAAAAAATGGAGGGATTTTTAGGAGGTTCTGTATGGTAAGTAAAAAAAATGGTTTTTTCCGGTTTTTATGGTCTATTATTCCCGGTGCCGGAGAAATGTATATGGGATTTATGAAACAAGGTGTTACATTAATGGCTGTGTTTGCTGGGATAATTGCCGTAGCTATAGCAATGAATATGGTGTTTTTTTTCTTTCCGCTGCCCATTATATGGTTTTATTCTTTTTTTCATGTGCATAATTTAGCAAGTATGAGCGATGAGGATTTCTATGCGCAGGAGGATAATCCGCTGTTTGATTGGAAGGATTACAAGTTTTTGAGCAATGTTGACCGCGCTAAGGGGCAGAAAATCGCAGCATGGGTTTTGATTGTAATTGGAGCAATTATGTTATGGAATTTGGCGGTGGATATTGTTTGGGATTTTTTAAGAATACTGAATTTTCCTTGGAGGTTATGGAATCAAATCACATATTGTGTGCCGCAGTTGGTTGTTTCGCTGTTAATGATTTACTTTGGGGTATATCTGATTCGTGGAAAGAAGAAAGAACTGGATTTGCAGATGGAGAAAGAGGAAGCGAAAGGAGATGAAAACCATGACGCATAGAGTTGGTACGCTGACACTTGGTATTACCATGCTTGCAATTGGAATATTGTACTTTGTACGGATATTTTGGAGTGGTATGGATGCAATGTGGATTTATCGTTTTTGGCCTGTGATTTTTATTTCGCTGGGGGTGGAGATACTGCTTGCAAATGCACAGAAGGGTGTGCAGATTGTATACGATAAAGCAGGAATTTTTCTTGTATTTGTGCTGACATTTTTTGCTTTTTTTATGGCGGCGGCGCAGCGGGCAGTAGAATCGGAATGGTATTGGTGGTAGTTAGGGTAACTATAAAAATTGTGCATTTTTTTCTTGCAAATACAAATATATTATGATATTCTATATAAAACTTTTTAGGAGTATTATAAGATGAGCGAAAATCTAATAGAGCTTAAAAATGTACGTAAGGAATTTGTGACAGCGAAGCATTATCCTGGATTTAAGGGTGCAGTAAAAAGTCTTTTTTCTAAGGAAAAAATAAGGAAAACCGCAGTGGATAATGTTTCGTTTGCCATAAAAGAAGGGGAAATGGTCGGCTATATCGGCAGCAACGGCGCAGGAAAATCGACTACAATTAAAATGATGTCTGGAATTCTTACACCCACTTCTGGTTCATGTCTTGTCAACGGATTAGAGCCCTACAAGGAACGAAAAAAGAATGCAAAAAATATTGGTGTTGTGTTCGGACAGCGGACGCAGCTTTGGTGGGACTTGCCTTTAGGCGAAACCTACACGGTATTAAAAGAAATTTATGAGGTAAGCGATCAAGATTTTGCGGAACGGATGGCTTTTTTCCAAGAGGTTTTAAACTTACAGGATTTTATGCATAGCACGGTAAGAACGTTGTCGCTGGGGCAGAGAATGCGTGCAGATTTGGCGGCGGCTTTGCTGCATAATCCTAAAGTATTGTATCTGGACGAGCCGACAATCGGGCTGGATGTCGTGGTAAAAGACAGGATTCGTCAGGCAATTCGGGAGATTAATCAGAAATACAATACAACTGTTATTTTAACGACACATGACCTGAATGATATTGAAGAATTATGTCAGCGGATTATTATTATTGACACTGGAAAAAAGATATATGACGCTACATTAAATCAACTAATTAAGGATTATGGAGATAGCTGCAGTATCTCGTTTGAGTGGAAACAGCGCCCGAATGCATTGCAGATGGAAAAACTGCAAATGGAAAAAACTCAAATGGAAAAAACGCAAATGGAAAGCCAGCAAAACTTAGGCGGAAAATTAGAAATGCATATCAATGAAAGCAATGTTCAAGTATGCTTTAGCAAAAAAGAATTTACCATTGCGGAAGTATTTGCGAAGATTATGGGATTGATCGATGTTAAAGATGTTCAGATAAAAGAAACGGAATTAACGGATATTGTGAAAAGAATCTATCAAGGCAATAAGGGGAATCAAGTTTGAAAGTAAACTTTCAAATATTGATTGGTATGCGTGCTAAAGCAAGGGGTATCGTTATGAGAAAATTTTTTAAGATTTATTGGCCGTTTGCCTTGAACTATATCAAATCTAATTTTGTATACAAAGGCAGATTCTATCTTTTTATTCTGCGCAAGTTCTTGGGAATGTTTATCTATTATTATCTTTGGATGGCAATTTACGCAAGTTCTGCGTCGGATCAGCTTGGTGGTTTTACACGAAGCGAAATGATTCTTTATGTTTTTATGTCGTATACGATATCGGATATGGTTATGGTTGGAATTTCCTCAGAAATCGGAAGCGATGTTATTGATGGAAATGTAGCTATGAGCCTGATAAAGCCGATAAATTATCGGATGCGGCTGGTATTTCAGGCACTGGGGGTAATGCTCTATCGTGCAGTCGTTCCTTCTTTATTTATTTGGATTGGTCTGGAAATTTATAAAGCTGCATATCTGGGTATGGCTGTCAGTAATCCACTTACAATTGTGGCAACCTTGTGCAGTATATTATTTAGTTTTTTTATCTTTATATTTTTCGACTATTGCTTTGGAATGCTTGCGTTTGTTACAACGTATATTTTTGGCATGAATATTATTAAAAACGCTGTATTGAACTTTTTGACAGGAAAGTTGATGCCGATTTCTTTTTTTCCAGAGATTTTGCAAAAGGTATTTGCGTTTCTTCCATTTAGTGCCATAACATATGTTCCTGTTATGATTTATCTAGGCAAATATTCTGGATTACGGGTGTTATTCCAACTTGGAAAACAGGTGTTATGGGTAGGAATACTGTATCTTTTGGGAAGTTTTTTATGGAAAAAAGTAGAAAAGCGGATTGTAATTTTAGGAGGCTGACAGATGACAAGAAAAGTTGCAAGATATCTTAGTTTGTACCGGATATTTGTGATACAGTATGTCAAAACAATGATGCAGTCCAAAGTAGATTTTTTTATTGGATTAGGCGGTTTTTTGATTTCGCAGGCGGCAGGACTAGCCTTTTTGTATCTTGTTTTTGAACAGATACCTTCCATGCAGGAATGGAATTTAGAACAGATGTTATTTATTTATGGATTTGCCCAGATTCCAAGAGGATTGGATCATTTATTAACGGATAATATCTGGATGGTTGGCTGGCAGATGGTGATAAAAGGAACATTTGATAAATACATATTGCGGCCGATGAATATTTTTTTCCAAATTGTCTGCGAAAAAGTACAATTTGACGCATTGGGAGAATTATTGGTTGGATTTGCTTTAGTTGGCTGGTCAGTTTCTAAGAAAACTGTAGAAATCACACCAATAAGAGTTTTGTTTTTTGCTGTTTCGGTTATCGCAGGAGCGGTTATTTATACCTCTGTAAAATTGATTTTAGCTTCGTTTGCGTTTTGGTTAAAAGACAGCTCGGCGATTATGACAACAGCATATGAAGTCGCTGACTTTGCGAAATACCCAATAGAGATTTATGCAAAACCAATACAAGCGGTATTAATGACTATTTTGCCTTTTGCATTTGTGGCATATATTCCATCGACATATTTCTTAATTGACGCAAATATATGGAGAACAATCGGAGCAGAATGCGCAGTTGCGCTGGTGATATGGATTGTTGCATACAAGCTGTTTCAAAAGGGGCTTACAATTTATGAAAGTGCGGGGAATTAAGCGCTTAGAAACTGCAAGTAATATTGTATTATACTCACGAACGATTAAATTTTCCTTTCTGCACAACACATATTGCCCGTTTATGCAATACGGGCTGTGCAGAAATTGGAAAATCTTGTTACAGTTCAGCCTAGGACTTTGCACCACGCTGCAAAGTCCGTAAGAACGTGTAGTGGTTGAAATGCATCAAGCCATAGTATGTGGCTTTGACATCGCGAAGCGATTTTGCATGGCTTGATGCGTTACAGTTCGGCAAGGCTGAACTGTAACAAAATCTTAACGGTCGTTCGTATGTCTAATGTATGAATTGTATTTTATGGAGGAACGCAATGCAGATTCAAAAATGTTCTATCAAAAATATAGTGAAACTTGTATTGCTATGCGGTATCAAGAATAGAGGGCAAATGTAACAGTTCAGGTAGGTCTGCGCATTTACTGTGCTGACCGTAATAAAATGTAGTGGTTGGAGGTATCCAGCCCATCACGAAGCGATTTCCAATGGCTGGATACGTAACAGTTCAATGGGTTATCTGAACTGTTACGGGCAAATTGGATTTCGTTTTAGTGATTATTGACATAAGGGCAAATATCATGTAAGATAAGGATAGATTTAAATATAGAAATCAGGAGAGTTATCGAAGTGGTCATAACGAGCTGCACTCGAAATGCAGTTGTCCATAATTTTGGGCACGTGGGTTCGAATCCCACACTCTCCGTTTGGCGGTGCTATAATATAAGGGATTCGTAAACTGACGAAAGGAAAATTTAAAAGCCTGCAAGCGATAACAAGTTTGCAGGCTTTCGCAATGTGCGCAAGCAATCAAATAACGACATTTGCAATATATACTGGCGAACGCTAAAATTTGCCAATTCACCCAACTCACGAGCGGGAAGCATCGTGAATATGTGGTAAATTTGACCGCTCGTGAGTATATACTGACGACCGTTAAGATTATCCAATTTCTGTGCAGCCCATATTGCATAAGCGGGCAATACGTGCTGAGCAGAAGGGAAAATCTAATGTAACAGCCCCGTAATAAAATGTAGTGGTTGGAGGTATCCAGCCCATCGCGAAGCGATTTCCAATGGCTGGATACGTAACCGTTCAATGGGTTATTTGAACTGTTACAATCTAATCGCTCGTCAGTATAGTTACAGCTCTGCGGCTGCTCCATTCAGATTAATATGTTCTGTTTCGTCTAGCGGAATCATAAGATAGCGCTGCCCATCAATAACTTGTGATTTCACCCGTTGGGCTTTGTCCGGCTTCATGCGCAGGAAGATTTCAGGCCATTGCTCGTTGCCGTCGGAATTGACAGGCGTTTCCATATTGACAAGCGTTTCAATCTGTTGTGTTATTTCTTGGTTTTCTTGCTTGGTTTCTTTTAATTCCTGTTTTAATGTGGCGACCTCCTCCAACAGTTTTATTTCTTTTTTCGCTTTTTGATTTTTTTCCAGTGCCTTTTCATCTACAAGATTGCGGACTGCGGGTGGTCTGTCGCTAAATTCTTCAGTAAACTGCGACTGTATCATTGTGACAGCTGCGTCAGGAATTTCTTTTTTGGTTAAGACATCCTTAATAATATCCGTTGTCAAGGTAAGTGCTTCCTGTTCGACAAGCACTAAATCTTCCATTTCAGCGTCGTGCTCCTCGGCAAGATCGTTTAGGCTTTCTTGAATATCCAATAACATTTCATCACTTTTCTCAATAATCGGTGCAAGTGCTGTTTTTACAATACCGCTGAAAGTATTTTGTTCTTCTGTGGCGGTACGCCTAGCATCGCAGCCTAGCGCCGCCTCTACAAAATCTGGGTGAGAGTCTTTGGCGTCACGTACATAGTAAGTCAGCGAATGAATATCGCTGGAACGTTCAATAAAAGAAGGAAATAGAAAGCCCACGTCAGGCACGCCTACGACCCAATCCTGAATGCGCACACCGATACGATGTTCGTCCTCACGGTAGCCAAGCCCCGGTTTGGATAGATTTACGGGGCAGACAGCACACAATATGTATTGGAAAACTTCTTCTGATTCATCAATTTTTAAGTCGTCGTTGGTTTTGGTAATAATATCGTAAGCATCATGAAAAACTAAAATCAAATAATTCCCCACATAGTCGTAATGCTCAATAATCATATCGTATAGATGCTCTAGCAGTTCAGGATTGCGCAGACCGCTTTCGCGCAGACCTAATAAATATTGCTGTTTTGAGCCAGATTCTTCTTCCTCTTTTGTAAAATGCAGCTCTAAAAGGTTGTTGCCGATTGTGCCCGAGAGCGTTTTTTTTGCGATCTCTAAATATTTGTAAAATTCTTCGTCATCGAGATTTAAAAACGTTTCATCAAGCTTGACCACCTTATTTTTATTGGCGTCAACATAGCAGCCGCAGAGTTTGGTAAAGGTGCAAGCCTCTTTTTTAAAGCGTCGTTTTAATTCCAGTATATCTTTATTTCTTAACATAAAAGTACCTCCAATTATGATTCAATGCAATTATCTTACCATAAACCGAAGGGGGCTTCAATATTTGTTTTATTTTTCTGCCGCTGCAGGCGGGCATATCAGCCCGCTGTATCGCTTTTGTGCAGATATTTTTCACGCGTGGCAAGTCCTCCGCGGATATGTCGCTCCGATTTATTGATGTCTAAGACTGCCCTTGTCTGTTTGGCAAGTGTTGGATTTACCTGCATTAGACGAGAGGTTACATCTTTATGTACAGTCGATTTGCTGATACCGAAAGCCTTTGCAGTTTGTCTTACAGTAGCATTATTATCAATAATATAAGCAGCGAAGGTGATAGCTCTTTCTTCGATATAATCTTTCATAGTCCTGAAAAGGGTTCTCCTTTTGAAATCATTTGTACATTGTATGAAATGGACACGAAGATTATGAACGCGTTTTTTTATTTGCGTAAGCGCGGCGCAGTAGTATCTCAGAAAAATGGATGAAGGCGGAAAAATAGTTTAAAGTAGGGAGGAAATCTGATATAATTGTATTATGATTGCGGTTGGGAGGAATGAAGATATGAAAAACAAATACGCAATTTTCGATATGGATGGCTTAATGTTTGATACAGAGCGGGTGTTTATCGAGGCTTGGGATTACGCGGGGGAGCGGATTGGAATTGGAAAAGCCGGATAAGGAAACAGAAACGCTTTTGTATGCAAAATTTGCCGATTTATCGCAGGTTTGTGAACATCTGGAAAAAATAGATAAAGAATCGCAGAAGTAGTATTTTGGTGTAAAAGTTCTGGATAGAAGGAATAGTTGATAGTTAACGTTAAAATGATTGATTTGTATGGTGCAGTGCATACAGGTGTATCCGTGTGAAAGCAAACTTGCAAATATTGATTGGTATATAGAGTACCGCGGATACGTTAACGTGGTACAGAGTATCCGTGTGAAAGCAAACTTACAAATATTGATTTATATGTGTGCCAAGGCACACAGAGAGGTGAAAAAATGGAATCACAAGTGAATGATATTTTATCTAAAATAGAAGAAAATGCTGCGCGTGTTGTAATTGGAAAGCGTGAGGTAACGCGTCTTCTGCTTGCGGCGGCTGCGGCAGGCGGGCATGTGCTGCTCGAGGATGTGCCAGGAACTGGCAAAACGGTGCTTGCAAAGTCAATTGCCAAGTCAATGGGCTGTCGGTTTGACCGCATTCAGTTTACGCCGGATTTGCTGCCAAGTGATGTGACAGGATTGTCATTTTTTAATCAAGAGAAAAATGCATTTACGTTTCAACAAGGACCTGTTTTTACCAATATTCTATTGGCGGACGAGATAAACCGCGCAACGCCGCGCACGCAGTCTAGCCTTTTGGAGTGTATGGCGGAGGGGCAAGTAACTGTGGATGGCGTAACACGCAGGCTGGAGGCACCGTTTTTTGTCATTGCAACGCAGAATCCTGTGGAAACGATTGGATGTTTTCCATTGCCGGAGGCGCAGCTTGACCGCTTTATTATGAAAATCAGCATGGGTGGGCTGGACAGTGCGCAGGAGCGGCAGATGCTTGACCGATTTATTGTGGAAGAACCACTGGCAACGCTGGAAGCCGTGTGCACAGATAAGGATATCCGGCAGCTTCAACAAGCTTGCCGTGAGGTTTCGGTACATACCGATCTTAGAGATTATATTGTTGCACTGGTGCAGGCAACGCGAAGTCATAGAGGACTTGTGTCAGGTGGTGGGAGCAGTATCGTAAATCAAGGCGTCAGTCCTAGAGGAACGCTGGCATTGCTGCGTGCATCGCAGGGATTTGCGCTGGTAAATGGCAGAGATTATGTAGTGCCGGAGGATATTAAGGCTGTTGCGATTCCGGTTATGGCACACCGACTGATCGGGGAGATACAGGAGGAACAGAAAGCGGTAGTGATACAAGGGCTGCTGGACAGTGTTCCAGTACCGACAGAGGATTGGACAAAGAGATGATGATAGTTTTATTGTTAGGGATTGCGGCAGTAACATTGTTATGGAATTGGTATTATCGGCAGAATTGGTATCGGCACGTTACGGTGACGCTTTGGTTTGAAACGCAAGCACTCTATGCCGGAGAAACAACAAAGCTTTTCGAGGTGATTGAAAATCGTAAGGCTATGCCGATTCCCGTGCTGGAAGTTGGGTTTCATGCCAAGAAGGAGCTTGATTTTGCGCATACGGAAAATGCAAGCGTCAGCGATTATATTTATAAAAGAGATATTTTTTCGGTGCTTGGCAGACAGAAAATTACAAGAGAAATACCGCTGACGTGTACCAAAAGAGGCAGATATGAGATAAAAGAAGCGGATATTACATCTTATTCATTATTATATAAGAAGCGTTTTAGCCGGGCAATTGGAAACGGGGATTGTGGAAAGAGCGATGCAAGCACTTTTATTTATGTTTATCCTAAAATGACGGATGTGTCACAAATTATTACCGTTTGTGAGCATATGTTGGGGACGATTCAGTGTGCAAAACGGCTGTATGAAGATCCTTTTGCGTTTCGTACAATCCGCGGTTATACGGCGCAGGATCCTATGAAAACGATAAATTGGAAAGCGAGTGCAAAGACGGGTTCGTTAATGGTTAATACATATGATTCCGTAATGTCACAGAAAGCAATGATTTTCTTGGATGTGGAGGACAATGGTATTTTAAGGCGGGAGGATTTAGTAGAGGAAAGCATTGCGGTTGCTGCCACTTTAATGCGCAGGCTGCTGCGGCAGAGTATTGAGGTTGGACTTTGTATGAACGGGACGGTGGAAGGATTTGATACGTTTCTTGCGCCGACCAATCATAAAGGGAAGCTGGTGCAGATAGAGCGGATGCTTGCGGAATTTCAGGCGGCAGGCGATATCACAAATTGTACGCAGGAAACAGTATTTCCTTTTACACAGTTGTTGGAAAACGTGTTTCAACAATTTTGCCCGCCGGAAGATATGCTTCTTATCTTTATAACGAAAAATTTGGATGAATTGCTGCGGGATAGAATTAAAAGTGTTGTGGAGCAGAAGCAGACGCTGATTATCTATCCTGTTCGGCGCGGAGAGGAACAACGATCTGAAAATGCCAGTTTAAAAAGCAGGGAAAATTTGCGGATTGTTGTTCGGGAACTGGGTTAGCAGTTTCTAAGGAAAGGGGAGAACGATGCTGCGAGTAATAGAATGGTTTCATGCTGCGATGATATTTGTGCTGATAGTGCCAATTATCTTTTTGGTTGGTGGTTTTTATGAGTCAACAGGGAGTGTGCAGCTTTATTTGAAATGCCTGCTAATAGCGGTGCCGATTGTCGTTACAGGGATTGCAGCAGAGCGCAGTAAAACATTAGCAGGATATTTCATTATTTGTAGTATATTGACAATCGTTGTATGGTATATAACCGGTATTGTTATGACAATATGGTCATTACAAGGCGAGTCGGATCTGGTGATACTTTGTTATCGTATTACAATAACAGCAGAAACGGTACTGATTGTAGGGGCGCGTTTTCAGAACAGGCTGCGGATAGAACGGCAGAAAAAGGAAGAGGGTACCTATGCAGTCTTTGAGGAGAGTCTTTTAGATAAGCCATCACTGTCGACTCTTTGGTATTTTGTTGTGGTTTATGTTATTGGGCTTGTTTTTAGTGGAAAATATTTGTGCGATATGGCTTTTTTTAGTATGATTGCATATTTGTTTCCCACATTGCTTTATTTGCATATTCATACGACGGAGCGTTATCGTGGTATCAATAAGCGAACAAGCGGCATTTCTGGGAAGCGTTTGTATGCGGTGAGCAGCGGTATGCTTTTGCTGTATTGTCTGCTGCTTTTTATTGCGGTGATTCCGGCAGTTTTTCTGTTAGGAAACCGGCATTACATTAATCTGAAGGACTTGTTGGAGGAATATAAACTGCCACCAATAGAGCGGGCTGAGGAATCAGAATTCGAAAGTGCAGGAACTGGTATGGGGGCAGTGCAGATGATATTTGATGATGCAGAGCCGGCACCAGAGCCATCAATTGTGGTAAATATTGTAATGTGGGGAATCGGTGCAGCGTGTGTCGTATTGGCGATCTATGCTGTGATACGTGCGATACGGCAGATATTTGCTGATTTTCGCAGAGAGATAGATGAAAATGGTGATAAAGTGGAAGAACTTGACGAAATGCAGTATCAAAAGGAAAAAATTTTCATATTGCGGCGGCATGAGCATGACAGCGAAGCGGCAAGGATAAAACGGTTGTATAAAAAGACTATTCGCAGTCACCGCAAAGACCGCCCCGCTCCCTATGAATCGCCGGCGGAGATTGAGCAAAACGCAGGTTTAGGAGAGGATGAGCAGATGCAGGCACTCCATAATCGGTATGAGGAAGTCCGTTACCGTTCTGTAGCAGATGAACGGTGACGCAGGCGACTCTGGACGGTTTGATGTACACAATTCTGCAAGGACGAATTGTAACTGTTAAAATGGGGTTGAATTTTTGTGAAATATTCTGTAAACTATATTTATTGGTATTTAATTTTTTAAATTTATTGTGTTTCGTGTGCTGTGTTAAGCCATTAAGGGGGAATATTATGAAAAAAGCAATTAATCAATCGTTGTTATCCTTTATTTTAAATGGGATATCTGTTTTGGCATTGGTATTTTTAATCATGTCGTTGTCAGCATATGGGAATATTACAAATGAACTGCATCAAGCGGATGAAGAACGGTATAATTTAACCTACAACGCCAACCGCTTTATGAACGGCTCAGCTTATTTAACGAATGAAGTGCGGGCGTTTGCGGCGACAGGTGATCAGCAGCACTATGACAATTATTGGAATGAAGTGGATAATTTAAAAAATCGTGATAAGGGCGTGGCAGCATTGCAGCAAATTGGGATTACTGCAGACGAGCAGAAAATGATTGATGATATGTCTGCGCTTTCCAATTATCTTGTTCCGCTTGAAGATCAGGCAATGAGTGAAGTAAAGGCAGGACAGCGGCAGGAAGCCATTAATTATGTATATGGAACAGAGTACAGCACTTCGATAGCACAGATTAATGCACTGAAAGAACAGTTTTTAAATGCATTGGATACAAGGTCATCTGCACAGGTTGATGTATTGGTGCAGCGAGCAGATTATATTAAGGTGACAATGATAATTGCGTTGGTGGTAGTTGGTATAATGCAGTTATTAAGTATGTTTGTAACGAGAATGCATATTCTGCGTCCGGTGATTAAGGTAAAAGATCAAATGAGAGAGATTTCGAGAGGAAATCTTTCGGCTGATTTTCCGTTAAAAGCCAATACTTCTGAAATAGGAATGCTGGTGGAATCCATTCATGAAACGAAACGTGAATTGAAAAAATACATACAGGATATCAATGATAAGCTGGCGCAGATGGCGCAGGGAAATATGGATTTATCCATTGATAATGATTACCGTGGCGAATTTTTGCCGATTCAGCAGGCAATGGGGCAGATTTTGGATGCGCTGAATAATGCATTGTCGCAGATTAATACGGCGGCAGAGCGGGTTTCGGAGGAGTCTAAGCGCGTGGCATCTGGTGCACAGGTATTGTCAGACGGTGCTGTGTCGCAAGCTTCTGCTGTTGAGGAATTGTCGGCAAGCATTCAGGAGATATCCGGTCAGATAGAAAAGACAACGCAGGATGCGGATTATGCACAGAAATGTTCGATTGAGGCAGTAGAGCAGCTTCAGGTCTGTGATGAGAAAATGACCGCATTAACAGATGCTATGGATGATATCTCGAAAGCGTCAGAACAGATTGGCGGAATTATAAAGGCGATTGATGATATTTCTTTCCAAACAAATATTCTGGCACTCAATGCTGCCGTAGAGGCCGCGCGCGCAGGTTCTGCAGGAAAGGGTTTTGCGATTGTGGCAGACGAAGTACAGAGTTTGGCGAATAGAAGTTCACAGTCCGCACAAAATATAGCAGAGTTAATTGAAAATTCAATAAAGCTGGTTGCGTTTGGCGCATCGTTATCTTCGGATACAATGAATGCTCTATCCGCAGTGGTTTCTAGTGCGCAGACTTCTATGGAAATGGTGGAGCAGATTGCCAATTCTGCGGCAAGACAGTCGGAGGCGATTAAGCAGCTAACACAAGGAATGCAGCAGATATCGGATGTTGTGCAGACAACGGCAAGCACTGCTGAGGAATCGGCAATATCAGCAAATAAGCTTTATGGTCAGGCGGAGGAATTGAAAGAATCTGTACATAGATTCCATTTGCGCAGAAAATATTAATTCTTTAATAGATCCTAAGAGATAGCATCATAATAAAAAACTTGGAGCGTGAGTAAGATTGAAAATGAAAGATAATAAGACAGCGTTGTTTGAAACGGCGGCAATCCCCAAAGCAGTCGCCGCTTTGTGTATTCCTACAATTATCAGTTCCCTTGTAATGGTGCTCTACAATTTAACAGATACGTATTTTGTCGGCATTTTAAATGCTCCGGTTCAAAATGCCGCTGTAACGCTGGCAGGGCCTGTACTGCTGGCGTTTAATGCGATCAACAATTTGTTTGGCGTGGGCAGTTCGAGTATGATGAGCCGCGCGCTTGGGAGAAAAGATTATACTACAGTTTACCGAAGTTCTGCCTTCGGTTTTTATTGTGCACTGATTTGCGGTGTTCTTTTTTCCCTTGTCTGTACAATTGGAAAAATGCCGCTGCTTTCTTTGCTTGGAGCGGATGATTTAACAAGACAGGCAACAGCGGACTATTTAAAATGGACAGTGACTTTCGGTGCTGTTCCCGCAATATTAAATGTTGTCTTGGCGTATATGGTGCGCTCGGAGGGAGCAGCATTTCATGCAAGTGTCGGTACTATGAGCGGTTGTATGCTAAATATTTTGTTAGATCCGATTTTTATTTTGCCGCAGTTTTTAAATTTGGGGGCAGCAGGAGCGGGTTTGGCTACGTTTTTGTCAAACAGCGTGGCGTGCGCTTATTTTTTTATACTGCTTTATATTAAACGTAAGACCACTTATGTCCGTATTCAGCCACAATATTTTAGCTTGCAGCCAGCGATTGTGCTTGGTGTGTGCGGCGTGGGTATTCCAGCGTCTATTCAAAATCTGCTAAATGTTACAGGAATGACGATTTTAAATAACTTTACTTCGGCATTCGGTGCGGATGCTGTGGCAGCAATGGGGATTACACAGAAAATCAATATGGTGCCTATGTATATCTGTATGGGGATTTCACAGGGAATTATGCCGTTAATCAGCTACAATTATGCCAGCGGCAATCACAAACGTATGCGGTCTGCATTGACGTTTTCAGGAACTGTCAGTGTTACGTTTATTACTGCGGGAGCAGCGTTTTATTATATTGGTGCAGGCAGTGTTGTGCGGTTTTTTATGGATAATGAAGCGATTATTGCTTATGGGACAAGGTTTCTGCGCGGCTTTTGTTTGGGGCTGCCATTTCTGTGCGTAGATTTTTTGGCAGTTAATGTTTTTCAAGCAGTTGGCATGGGGAAAGAGGCGCTGATTTTTGCGATTATGCGCAAAGTAATCTTGGAGATACCAGCGCTCTATGTGCTGAACTATCTGTTTCCGCTCTATGGACTGGCTTATTCGCAGTTTGTTGCGGAGTTTGTGCTGGCGATTGCAGCGGTTGTGGTACTGGTGCGGTTGTTTCGTAGGTTGAGGAATCGGAGGGAAAATCATGTTATGTCAGATTAGTGTGAAAAATTATAAAAGTATCCGCGATGAAGTAACATTTGATATGCAGGCAGCCGCTATATCCGATCAGAATGATAAAATAATTCAAGATATTGACGGGGAATGTTTTCTTCCGGTATCTGTGATTTATGGGCCAAACGGTGGAGGAAAGTCTAATGTGTTGGAGGCAGTTCATACATTAAATTCTAAGGTGTTGCGTCCGCTTTGCGCAACGTGTGAAAAAAGAGATTGTGATTATAAGGCAAGAAAAATGCCTGTAGAACCATTTGCCTTTTCTGAGGAAAGCGGAAACGCACCGACTGCGTTTGAAATTTTTTTTCGGACAAAAACAGCAGAGTATCGGTATATACTTCATATCTGGCAGGAGCAGGTTGTCTATGAAAGCCTTGGCAAAGTGAAACTGGAATCGGGAAGGCGTTCTGCATTATTTGTGCGAAAAGGCGAAGAAATTCAGTTAAAAGGGGCATTTGGAAAATTTAAGATTAGTGAGGATTTATCGCAAACACTCCCGCTCTTATCCTACTTAGGAATTACCTATATGAAAAATGAAATTGTCAGTGATGTTTTGGATTGGTTTGAACATTCCATCGATTTTTTGAATTATGGAAACCCTTATCAGGAGATTAAGACAGCCATTGCCAAATCAGAAGATATAAAAGTATTGATTTTGGATATGATTCGGGAAATGGACTTAGATATAGAAGATTTTCGCTTTGAAGAAAAAGATGAACATTCTTTTGAAGTATATACAAAACATATTGTGGAAGGGTATTGTGCGGAACTGGCGTTATCTGAGGAATCCAGCGGAACAAAGAAATTGTTTGGGCTTTTGCCTTATATCGCAAGAAGCCTTGTGAGAGGGACAACATTGATAATTGATGAATTGGATGCAAAAATTCATCCGCTGTTATTGCAGCATATTATAGAGATGTATACAGATAAAAGCATTAATCAGCATGGTGCACAGTTAATTTTTACTTCACATGATTTATCAACAATGAATCGTAATAATTTTAGACGTGATGAAATCTGGTTTGTGGCAAAAGGAAAATCTCAAAATTCAAAACTGTATTCTTTGGTAGAATTTAAAGAGGAGGAGAATATATCAATTGATAAAGAAACAAAGTATGATAAGCAGTATTTAGAAGGTAGGTACGGTGCTGATCCATATTTGCAGAGAATTATAGATTGGGGGAAAACCAATGTCAAAAGCTGTTAGGGGAAACAGATCGGATAAAACCGATTGGAAGAAAAAGCGGCGTCAGGAATACTTAGAGATGAAAAAGTATCGCTATTATATTTTTTGTGAAGGACAACAGACAGAACCACAATATTTTACAGGATTAAAAAGGTTAATAGAGGATAATCCAATTTACAGAGATATGGTTTTAATTGAGATAGAGCCGTGTGGGGCAGAAACAATGCGCATAATACAGCGGGCAGAAGACTATGTAAAAAGGAATCATATAATAAAAGGGCAAATATGGTGTGTATATGATAAAGATAGTTTTCCTGCAAAGGACTTTAATGGGGTAGCGGAACGTGCTGCAGAATATATTCGATTTCTTAATGAAAAATTTGCTGAACTAAAGATTGGTAAGTATCAGAAAAATATGAAGAATATTTTTGATGTACTTTTGGAGTATGGTAATCCAAAGTTAGCAGTTCGGTATGCAAAAAGGATTTTAAAGGATGGAAGTGGTAAAACACCTGCTGAAACAGCACCAGCAACAAAGGTGCATGAGCTGGTAGTAGAATTAGCGAAGTATTTACCAGAGGAGATAAACGAGGGTGTAATTAATTTTGTGTCTTTAAACATTATGTCTTAGCGGATTTTCACTTACCTGAAATATTCGGAAACCCAGTATTTATAAGGGCTTGTGGGCTCTGCCCACACCCGGCCTCCGGAATAAGGCAGAAGAGCAAAGACACAAAATTATATACACTACCAGATAAACGCAAATACTTTTGTTATTATTATAGCTTTATGCGCCTTGTACAGAGGAAAGAGAGAATTTTCACTGTACAAGGCGCATATTGGTGTTATAAGAATGTAAAGCAAAATCAATAGACAGCAATTTCATAAATTTTAAACTGTTCCGAGTGACCGAAATGCTGAAAAACATTTCCGTTTTCATAAGTTACGGCAATCTTCATAATTATTATACATTCCTTTCATAATAAAAACACTACAATTCAGCTTTGCCAAACGATAGCGTGAAAACCGCTTTAGCGTTTTCTTTTCGTTGACTGCGACTGGAACTATTGTATCGCAAATAAAATTAAAAAACAAGTATATATAATATTTTAGGTATTGCATTATCACCTACGATGTGTTAATATAAATTATACCTACGTAGTGTTAATATAATAAGCAGGCTAAAGGAAATCGAAGCATTCTGGGATAGGAGCAAAAATGACGGAATTAATAAGAACAATTATTTCACTTTCTTGTTGCGGCACGTTGCTTATGCTGCTGATATTGGCACTAAACCGCATTGTGAGAAATAAATTTCGCAAATGCTGGCAGTATTATATTTTATTGGCTGCGGCGCTGCGGTTTTTAATGCCATTTACAATGGATACTGCCGTTGTCGGAAGATTACTGCAATCAGCAGATTTGGGAATTACTAGCACAGATGGCGGGGCGGCAATATTAGCAACAGAAGCAACAAAAAGTCTAAGGCTGACCGATGCAGGTGCTGATACTAAGAAAATACCGCAGATACAAGATGCATTGAAGTATAACAGTGGAATAGTTAAACGGATTCCTGCTCTATTTTATAACAGTGGACTAATTAAATGGATTCCTGCTCTATTTTATAACAGTGGACTAACTAAATGGATTCCTGTTCTATTTTATATATGGGCGGCTGGGGTTTTGGTATTGCTTGTTCGGAAAATTACCATATATCAAAGCTTTGTACAATATATGAAAGCGGGAAGCCGCGCAGTAACCGATATGGAAACGCTGAATATTTTGTCGGATTGCGAGGAACGTTATCGTATCAGTAAACCAATAGAATTATTTCGAAATCCGTTGGCGGCTTCCCCAATGATGATTGGATTTTTCCATCCAAGCATTATATTGCCAAATAGGGAAATTGCAGCGGGACGGCTGGTTTATATTTTTAGCCATGAATTAATCCATTATCGGCGCAGAGATATATTTTATAAATGGCTGATACAAATTGTCGTTTGTGTGCATTGGTTTAATCCGTTTGTATGTCTGCTGGTAAAAGAAATCAATAGATTGTGTGAACTTGCGTGTGATGAGGCAGTAATAAATACTTTAGATAATAAAGAGCGCAAAGAATACGGCGATACACTGTTATCTTTTTTTCATGCAGGAAATGGTTATGGAAATACGCTGGCATCCGTTACCTTGACGGAGAGTGCCGCACAATTAAAAGAAAGGCTGGGTGCGATTATGAGCAAGAAAAAGAAATCAAAGGTGATTACTGCAGTAACGGTACTGGCAACGGCAGGAATCTGTATCTGTTTTACGGCGGCTGGGGCATATGCTGCGCCGATGGATATGCAGGAAGCCCGCAATAAAAATGCAGCGGAATGGGGGCGCATGGAACAGAAAACTGCCAATCAAGATGTGGAGCAGGAACTTGTCAAGCAGGCTATAATGGAGCAGGACATTATGGAACAGGAAATAGCAGAACAAACTACAATCGAGCAAGAAACCGCAGAACAAGAAGTGCCGGATGCGCCGGACAGCGGCAGACATTTTGATAAAATAAGGATATACAAAGAGGAAGGATACTATTGGAATTCCTATGTAATACAAATGAGTTGGAATTACAGCAAGGAAAGTAATACGAATACAAATAAAAATGCGCCTGTTCCCCAAGCACTGACGCTGGAAGACGGCACAGTAATAACGGTATACTTTGCAGATAGTATCGGCGCATTGCGCAATAACGGCGATGTAGTAAATGCAGTGGCAGGATTAATTTATTATGTGAAAAGCAGTAATACGATACCGCAGTTACAAGTACCCAAAATTGAGAAGATTGAGTATGTAGAGGAAAAAAATATAGCAAAAATGGCGGAGCAGTATTATAAAAATAAGGAATTATGCAGTTTTTTTGCATTATTTACTTATTTGGACAAAGCGCAGCAGGAACAATATTTTGAAAAGATATACCAAGCAGAACAAGAGGATTTTTTTGCGTGTGCCATAACCTATATGGATAAAGAAATGCTCGAAGAGTATGTGAAAAGGAGCGAACAGGTCGATAGAATTGATTTCTTTTCCATTATGCTGGATTATATGGAAGTTAATACAATGAAAGAGTATGCAAAAAGATTTTATCAAGAAGATAAAATGGAATGGTTTAGTGTAATAATGGCATATATGACAGAAGAAGAACGGCAGGAGTGGCTTATAAAGGCACGAAAAGATAAGAAAGAAGACTTTGTGGCGGTGTTGTCGTGCTATGAATTTTAAAATAATGTGAAAGTTTGATAGAAAGTCACTTTCAAATAATGGTATTTAGGGGCTGTTGGAAATGTAGTTTTCCGACAGTCCCTTTTATGCACACGGCACGCAAAGGAAGAATGGGGCTGTCGCAATAAGCTTTGATGATATAAGATATCGTATAAATAACAGCATAATATTAGACTATCTTGTATATGTTATCCTTATTGCGACAGCCCCGAGTGCTCGGCGCGTAAGATATTTCCCAATTCAATTTAGCATTCACATCATGTATTTAACATTTTTCAATTAAATATGATATATGTTTCCACTGAAAATAAGTAATATTAAAAAATCGAATGAGATAATTGCAGCAATCAGACAATTGCAAGATGCAGCTGCCGTGAGATTTTAAGCAATAAGATAATTGCAGCAATAAGATAATTGCAGCAATAAGATAATTGCAAGATGCAACTGCCGTGAGATTGTAAAGGAGTGTGTACTATGTCTATCAAAAGAAAATATCGTTTGCCTATGCTGCTTACCGTGTTTATTTCCATATGGTTAAGCGGATGCGGAAATGAGAATCAGACGGGAAACAGTAATACAAAAATTTATTATACGGCAATCGAAAGCGGAAGTTATTATGAAGGCTGGGCGAGTCAACTGCAAGAACAGGCAGCAGCATACGGGATGTCATTGGATGCAGGATATGCAGAAAATTCTGTAGAAACACAGAATGCGCAGATAAAGCAGGCAGCTGCGAATGGTTATAACGTACTTATGTGCGGACTGGTTTCGCCAGACACGGTTACAGAAATAAAAGCATCCGCAGACAATCTTCCAATTGTGTTTATTAACAATGCGCCGGAGGAGGAACAGTTAGAACAAGACCGCTATATTTATGTGGCATCAGATGAATATATGGCTGGACAGTATCAGGCAGAATATATTTTAGAGCAGTTGGGAAGCAGAGAAGAAATCAATATTGCTGTTTTAAAAGGGCCCAAGGGAGCTTCAGGAACAGTGGGTAGAACGAACGGACTGAAACAGACATTAAAGGCAAGCGGCAAAAAAATAAATTATGTCTTTGAAGATTATGCCGATTGGAATACGGATAAAGCGCAGGAATTAATAGAGCTTTTTTTAAAAACAGGTAAAACATTGGATTGTGTTGCAGCGAACAATGACGATATGGCGCTGGGCGCACTTGCAGCATTTGAAAAGGCTGGAATGAATACGGAGTCTATTCTGTTTCTAGGTGTGGATGCTTCGGCGGCAGGCTGTCAGGCAATTGCGGAGGGACGTATGGATTTCACGGTGTATCAGCCAATGTCGTCACAAATTCAGGCAGCGGTGCAGGCAGCGCAGAAGCTGGCTTCCAAGCAATCAATAAAAGAAATTGAGGGAGCTTCGCAGGATGGAAAGTATATTTTGCTGCCATTTGAAAAGGTCGATCGCGGGAATGTGGCGCAGTATCAGTCGGAGTAAAAAGGAAGATCGCGGGAATGTGGCGCAATATCAACCGAAATAAATATTTTAACAGGCGTTAAGGTTGAACACGGAGGAATTTCAAATGACGGAAAAAGAAAAATTCATTTCTATAAAAGTGAAGCTGTTAGGCATTATTCTGCCAGTGATATGCATTATTATTACTGTTCTCACCGGATTGATGTACAACGTATCCAAAAAAGTAAATCAATCAAATGCACAGGATTTATTAAAAACTTCCGTGGAAATCCAGTCCGCTGAAATAGAAGCGTGGTTAAATCGGAATTTAGCAGCGTTTAACGTAATGAAACAGGCGTTAGAGCAAATGGCATTTGATGAATATAAAATGCAGGACTTTTTGGATACATATTATAATTACGACAGTGACTTTCCGCAAGGGCTTTCTATTGCGGATGCCAATGGGACGCTTTACAAGGCAAATCCGGTAAAAACTGTTCAACTGCGGGAAGCAGACAGTAGCGGCAATTATATTAATAATGGTAATTTTGCATCAATAGAAAATCTCGCCGACGATGAGGGATGGATATTTATGACAACGCTGGAAGGAGAAGCGTCAGCACAAATCCGTGATAATGAGGTTGTGATAGATATTGCAAATGAGGGTACAGTGGATTACAGTGTACAGTTTGTACAGCCTATGCTACCCATTCAGAGCGGGGGAAAATATAAGGTTTCTTTTGATGCGTATGCAGAGGAAGACAGAACGATAAAGGTGAGTGTCACAGCGCCAGATCGAGAATACAAACGTTATTTGGAGGATACCATTGTCAATTTAACAACGACGAAACAGACTTATACATATTCATTTACGATGTTAGATTATAATGATGCAAACGGACGTATGGAATTTAATTTAGGCGCAGCTGGATCAACAGCGGGCGTGCGAATCAGCAATGTTTCACTTGTGAAAACCGGCGAAGAACAGTTAACTGGTGAGGAAAATAGTTCTGCAGTTGATGTGACACAGACAGAGTGGTTCCAGGATGGTTTAACCAGAGTGAATTTGGGATTTACGAATGCCTATATCAATGAAAATGGGCAGCAGGTCATTAGTGCTTGCGGTATGCTGCGGAATACTTCTGATGGTGTGCGTGTGCTTTCGGCGGATTTATCACTAGACAGGATTAGCATTTATGTAAATAGTTTTGTAAAAATGGAAAATGCAGAGGCGTTTTTGGTGAACAGCGAGAATTTAACAATGTTAGCTTCGCGCGATAGAGATCAGATATCCAAGAAATTAGATACATTAGATAGTCCGTTTATGCAGGAAATCGCTAAGCGGATTACGCAGAGGGCATATGATTTAACTGAATTGGAGGGAAATTTAGTCGTTTTTGAAGAAATTGAGGGAACGGACTGGCTGCTGGTTTCTTATGTTCCGACGCAAACCGTTTATCGTGATTTAAACAAAATAAGAAATATTATGATATGCTTCGGTATTATTTCGGTGCTTATTGTAATGGTGTTAATGGAACGGATTGTACATATTGTAATTCGTCCAGTCAAAGGTCTGACGGATATTATTAAAGCAATGACGGAGGGCGATTTTACAATTGACAGCAAAAACGGCAATCATGATGAAATCGGAGTTATGAGCCGGTGCGTTGGTAAATTTATTACTGTTATGCGCAGCATGATAACCTCAATTGATCAAGTTTCCCATACATTGCATCAGCAGGCGGATAACAGCAAGGAAGTTTCTGGTCAAATGTATCAGGCTTCCAAGGAACAAAACCAGTCAATGAAAGAACTAAATGAAACGGTGGAGCAGTTGTCTGCTTCCGTTAACGGCATTGCACACAGTGCAACCACATTGGCGGCGCTGGTAGCAGAAACCAAGGCAGACGGCGACGGCATGAACGGAAAAATGAAGGAAACGGTCGGTATTTCACAGAAAGGCAAAGAGGTTATGCAGGATGTGAATGCTGCTATGCAAAATATTAATGAATCCGTGCAGCAGTTACAACAGGCAATTGATGAAGTGGGGAGTGCATCAGAGGAAATCACCAATATTACAAAGGCAATCGGTGATATTGCGGATGAAACAAATTTATTGTCGCTAAATGCATCTATTGAGGCGGCGCGGGCAGGAGAAGCGGGAAAAGGTTTTACTGTGGTAGCAACAGAAATTGGAAAGTTGGCGCAGACAAGTATGCAGTCTGTACAGCATATTGATGCGCTTGTGCTGGATATTAAGAAATTAATCAGTGAAGTAATTAGCCAAGCAAATAATAGTATGGATAATATTCACAGCAGTAGTGAATTAATTGGGAATGCAGTGCGGACATACGACAATATTTTTGAAAATATTGTAATAGCCGGAGATTTAGTACAGCAGATGATTCAGAAAGTTGACCAAGTAGAAGAAGTTGCAAGAGAGGTTGCTGCGATATCGGAGGAACAGGCAGCAAGTTCACAACAGATCCTTGCTTCCTCCGATATTCTGGTAAAACAAGCGGATGGTTTAATGTATAACAGCGAAACTGTAGCAAAAGAATCCGAAGAGTTGACAACATCCGCAGAGGCTTTGGAATCCCAAGTCCAGATTTTCAAGGTATAAAGAAAACATTTACGCTAAAAACAATAACACAATAAGGAGGTCAGAGCGTATGGAAACAATACAATTTTTGGGAGAAGATGGAATATTTTCCATAGAGCAGCCAGAGAACTACAGTGCTCTCTATTTCCCGATAGCCGGAGAACAGGGAATCAAAAGTGCTGTTACGCCTAATCTGGGAGGGGACAGCAAGATGAATCAAAATGCTTTTATCATGGAGCCAGTAAGTGTGGAAAATCTGCATAATAACCGATCTGGAAGAAATTTCTGGTGTTATGTGGAGGGAGCAGGCGCATGGTCAGCAACAGGGGCTTCTGCGGAGGAGGAAAGTAGGCGCTTTACAAACAGCCAAGATAAGAGCACACTGACAGCCGGTTTTATGTGGCAGACCGTTGTAAGGCAGTCCCAGAAATATCAGTTAAAAGCGGAGATTACGTCGTTTGTACCACTAGAACACAATGTGGAAATTATGTTTGTGACGATTTGTAACCAAGACAGCCAAACTAAAACCATTACACCGACAGCGGCGGTTCCTATTTATGGAAGGAGTGCTGACAACATCCGCGATCACAGGCACGTTACTTCCCTGCTGCATCGGATAAAGACAACCGATTATGGCGTTTGTGTAAAGCCGACACTGTCATTTGACGAGCGAGGCCATAGGAAAAACGAACTGACGTACTTTGTGTGTGGTGTTACTGGAAACGGGGAAAAACCGAAGGACTTTTATCCGATTGCAGAAAATTTTCTGGGAGAGGGCGGAAGCTATGCGCATCCTAGAAGTATTATTGAAAATAGGAATGGCGTGTCAGCCGGAAGCAGTTTTTCAGGGGGTGAGGCGTTAGGCGGTATTCGCTTTACGTCAGTTACACTAAAGCCGCAGGAAAGTGTGTCCTATACAATTATTATGGGAGTAACGCAGCAGGAGGAAGAAATTGCAGGAATTGTTTCTGCATATCAAACTGCAAAACAAGTGGAAAATGCGAAAACACAGATGCACAATTATTGGCAGGATAAAGTAAATGTGCGATACAGCACAGGGGATAAGCGCTTTGATAATTTTATGCGCTGGGTAAGCTTTCAGCCAATTTTAAGACGGATTTACGGATGCTCGTTTTTGCCGCATCATGATTATGGCAGAGGCGGCAGAGGGTGGCGCGACTTATGGCAGGACTGCCTCTCTTTGTTAATTATGGATCCAAGCGGTGTGCGGCAAATGATTCTGGACAATTATGGCGGTGTGAGGATTGACGGCACTAACGCAACAATTATTGGGGAACGTCAGGGAGAGTTTGTAGCGGATAGAAACGGTATTGCACGTGTTTGGATGGATCATGGTGTATGGCCATTTATAACAACGAAACTGTATATCGATCAGACGGGCGATATTGAAATATTAAAGGAACAAATCCCATATTTTAAAGATGAACAGGCACAGCGCGGCGGTGGTTTGGATACACAGTGGAATACAAAATATGGTCTACAGCAAAAATCAGAGGAGGGGGCTGTATACCAGGGAAGTATTTTGGAACATCTACTGTTGCAGCATTTATGTGCGTTTTATGAAGTGGGCGAACATAATCATATCCGCCTGCGCGGAGCAGATTGGAATGATGCGTTGGATATGGCAGCAGAGCGCGGGGAAAGTGTGGCATTTACTTGCGCATATGCAGGAAATTTGGAGCAGTTGGCAGAATTGCTTTCTATTTTGGCAGATCGGTTTGGCTGGAAGCAGGTGGAATTGTTAGAAGAAATGCAGGTACTGCTAAAAGACGACAGCCAATTGTATTCCAATATTCAAGCAAAACAGGAACTTTTGCAAAATTACTTAAAATGCTGTACACATAATATAAGCGGAAAAAAAATACAGGTTTCCGTAAAAGAACTGGCAGAAAACTTAAAACAGAAATCAGAGTGGATAAAACAGCATATCCAAGAAACAGAATGGATTGCAGGAAAAGACAAGGAAGGATGGTACAACAGTTACTATGATAATGACGGTAATTCTGTAGAAGGATACTTTGAGAACGGTGTCCGCATGATGCTGACAGGACAGGTATTTGCAATTATGAGCAGAACTGCTAAGGAGGAACAAATACCGCAAATTTGCAACAGTGCTGACCATTATTTATACCAAAAGGAGATTGGTGGGTATCGCTTAAATACGGATTTTCAAGAACAAAAGTTTAACTTGGGAAGAATGTTTGGCTTTGCATATGGTGAAAAAGAAAACGGTGCAGTTTTCTCGCATATGACAGTAATGTTTGCTAACGCATTATACCAAAGAGGGTTTGTGCAAGAGGGATATAAAGCGTTGCAGACTCTTGCAGATTCTGCGCTGAACTTTGATGTCAGCAGAATTTACCCAGGAATTCCAGAATATTTTAACGGAAACGGAAGAGGGCTGTATCATTATTTAACTGGTGCCGCAAGCTGGTATATGCTGACGGTTATTACCGAGGTATTTGGGGTTCACGGAGAAATTGGTGATATGGTAATTTATCCAAAACTGCTTAAAGAACAATTTGATACGAAAGGAAACGCAGAAATTTGGCTGAGGTTTGCACAGAAAGCTTTTCATATTTTGATAAAGAATCCCAATGCATTAACTTATAAAGCATATCAAGTAAAAGGTGCAACCTGTGATGGGCAGACACTGCAAACGAATGATAAAACCTGCGTGCGTATTAGCCGTGAGAAAATAGAAGCGATGTCGGAGTCTGTTCACACAATTGAAGTAGAGTTGGGAACAGTGACGCAATAAAAGCAGCTCCCAATGTTAGAATGGAAGCAGCGTTGGGAACAGTGACGCAATAAAAGCAGCTCCCAATGTTAGAATGGAAGCAGCGTTGGAGAACGAGATTGGAGAACGAGATTGGACAAGGAAAGAAATTGTCAGAAAAAAGAGGACGGAAGGTAGATAAAAGAGATAGAAAGCATTTAGAAGAAAGAAGAGGGATGGGTAGTGAGAAAAAGAATATATGGTTATATTTTAATCTTATTTCTAATGGTTTTTGTCGGCGGAATTGGCGTATATACTGAAAATCCGTTTTCCATCAATATAAAGACAAAGACGATTAATGTCGGTGACGAGGAAAATCCGTTAATTCTTCAAATTAACGGAGCGGAACAAAGCAATAAAAAACCGAAAACGCGGTGGACATCTTGGAATGAGAATGTTGCAAGAGTAGATCAAGAGGGGGAAGACGGACTTGTAACGGGACTTAGAAAAGGAAAAGCCATTATTTCATCTGGAGTCGGATTCCCACGTGAAACATGTTTGGTTACAGTGGTAGAGCCAAGCATTCGGCTAAATAAAACGGCAGCAGCGATCTATCGTGGAAAAGAATCATCAGACAGTACAACACTCAAACTTAAAGCAACAGTAAAAGGCGCTGATAAAACAGTAGTATGGAGCAGCAGTAACGAGAGTGTTGTGAAAGTTGATAATCAGGGAAATGTAACATGTACTGCATTAGAGGGAAGAAGCACTCGGACGGCGACCATAACTGCTGCAGCGAATGGTAAAACTGCTTCCTGCAAGGTTACAGTATTGGATAATGCGATTTCTTTCAATGTAAATGAAATGCAGTTAAGCACCAAAGGGGCAGGAAGCTCTATTAAATTGCTGCCGACAATAATTGGCGCATCGAAAAAAATCACATGGCAAAGCTCTAAGCCAAAAGTTGCGACTGTAAAAGGTGGTAAAGTGACAGGAAAGAGCGAAGGGGAAGCAGTGATTTCTGCTACAGCCAATGGTGTAACGGCAGAGTGTAAGGTCAGAGTACAGCAGGGAATTTCAATTAATGAAGAAAAGATTCTGTTATATGCAGGCGCATCCTCTGAAAGTAAGCAGTTAAAAACGAATGCCCCTAAGAATGCGGCAGTTTCATGGAGCATCAGCGGTGAAAATACCATAGCCGAAGTGGATAACAAGGGGCTGGTTACGGCAAAAAAGGCAGGAACAGCCATCGTTACTGCGACGTACGAGGGAAAAACTGATTATTGTCTAGTTGAGGTAAAGGAAACGGATATATCAATCGCAGAGAATATTGTTCATTTAAAAACAAAAGGAAACGCAAAAACTTATACACTAGATTATAACGTAACAGGGCGGAAACCAACCATAAAATGGAAGAGTTCGGATAAGAAAATTGTTTCTGTCAGCAAGGGTAAGCTTACTGCGAAAAAGGCTGGAACGACGACGGTTACAGCAGAAGCAAACGGTGTGAATACATCTGTAAAGGTAATTGTTCAAGAGTTTGCTCCTACTATTACGTTAAATCAAAGTTCCTACACACTTTATACAAAAGGAAAAGGAAATACAGTTACATTAAAAGCCAAAGTGGACGGTGCAAGCAAAAAAGTGGAATGGGACAGCAACAATAAACAGGTTGCAGAAGTTTCCGCAAAAGGTAAGGTTACCGTGAGAACAAATAAAGATGGACGTGCATTGATTACTGCGACAGCAAACGGTGTGACAGCCAAGTGCTGGATTCAGGTAAAAGAAGCAAAAGTAGAGCTGGAGAAAAACTATTATGTGCTGAATCCAACAGACACAGCAACATTGTCTGCCGATGTTGTCGGCGCGAGTCAATCTGTGAAATACGTATCGACAAATACAAAAGCTGTTTCAGTGAAAAAAGGTGTCATCACAGCGAAAAAGCTGGGTGAAGCAGATATTAAAGTGACAGCGAACGGCATTACAGAGAATTGTCATGTATTGGTTACAGACTGTAAGGATCATAAATGGAATCCGGTATCGGAGGAAGATAAAAAAGAGGATAATAGAGCAGCTTCCTGTACAGAAACTGGAATTGAAACGTATGTTTGTACTGAATGTGGTGGAAAGAAACAAGAAGTTACGGAAGCATTAGGACATCATTATGGAAGGTGGATTGTGACAGTGAAAGCTACAGAGAACGCAGCAGGCTTGGAAAGACAAGTATGCAGCCGCTGCAAAGCGGAAAATACGAGAATGATTCCAGCCAAAAACAGTGGTGAAATCGCATCTTCTTATCAGCTTGTATGGGAGGATAATTTCGAGGGAGAAAATCTCAATACCGATGACTGGAATTATGAATATCATGAACCGGGTTGGGTAAATGCAGAACTGCAGGAATATGTAGATGCAAAGGAAAACATCTATGTAAAAGACGGCAAGCTTTATATTCAGGCAATTAAGGAAGGAACCGGTGATAAAGCGCATTATACATCAGGAAGAATTAACACACAAGGAAAACACGATTTCCAATATGGAAGATTTGAGGTTAAGGCAAAAGTACCAAGCGGCAAAGGATTTTTGCCAGCATTCTGGATGATGCCTACAGACGAAAGCTATTACGGACAATGGCCTAAGTGTGGTGAGATTGATATTATGGAAGTTCATGGCAGTGCGCTTTCAACATCATATAGTACACTTCACTTCGGAGAACCGCATACACAAAAGCAAGGCAGTTATATATTACCAGAAGGGGAAGGTGATTTTGGAAATGAGTTCCATGTATTTGCTTGCGAATGGGATCCCGACGAATTTCGGTTTTATGTGGATGATACCTTGTTCTATACAGTAAATGATTGGTTTACTAAGAAAACAGGGTTTGGAGAGGTCGCTTATCCGGCACCATATGACCAGCCGTTTTATGTGATTCTCAATTTGGCAGTCGGTGGAAGCTGGGTTGGATATCCAGATGAAGATGCAGAGTTTGGTGACAATGCACAGTTTGTAATTGATTATGTTAAAGTTTATCAGAAGGATAGTTATGAAACAGACGTGGATAAGCCGGAAACCGAAGTAAAACTAAGAGATCCGGACAGTGACGGAAATTATATAATTAATGGAGATTTTTCCACAGAGGAAGATTTAACAAAGGCAGATTCCCATTGGCAGCTGCTCTTGGCAGGAGAGGGAGAGGCAACTGCGGCGATTTCTGATAAGGCATTACATATTACAACGACAAATGCAGGTTCTTTGAATTACAGTGTACAGATTGTACAGGCAGATTTGCCAATAGAGAAGAATTACAAATATGAGTTGACCTATGATGCTTATGCAGATGATGCACGTACGATGATTACAGGAATTTCCGCTCCCGATAGAGGATATATCCGGTACTTAGATGATACAACAGTAGATTTAACAAAAGAAAAGCAGTCATTTAAACATGAGTTTGATATGACTTCCGATAGCGATGCAAACGGTAGAGTTGAATTTAATCTTGGAAATCAGGGCTCAACAGCGGCAGTTCATATTAGCAATGTGAAACTAAAACGGCTGAAGGAAGCAGAGCAGGAAGAAAAAGGTATTTTGCCAGATGGAAATTATGTATATAATGGACAGTTTAATGAAGGCAATGAGCCCAAAAGACTGCGGCTTGCTTACTGGGATTGGGATATTCATGCGCAATGCAAGGGTGCAACCGTGTCTGTAACAGAAGACTTTAAACGGGAATTAAGAGTGGTGGTTCCGGATACCGCAAGCAGTTTAGAGCAAGTATCAGTATACCAGAATCCGATTGCAATATCAGGCGGAAAGAAGTATACGTTAAGTTTTGATGCACGTGCAGACAAGGAAAAGACCATAAAGGCAAAAATTGCTGGTCAAGAATTTGATAGTACGTTAACGACAGAAACAAAGGAATATAAATACGAGTTTGAAACAGCAGCAGATCTGCAGGGGAGTGAGATTTGTTTCCTGTTAGGAACAGCAGGCACAACGTTTATTGATAATGTTCGTGTTCAAGAGGACGGTTTGCTTGTAAATGGAGATTTTTCTAGCGGTCTGACAGGATACGAAGTGTATGTAAATGATGCGGCGAAAGTACCAAGTTATATTGTGGACGAATTAAAGGAAGACAAAGCATTCTCTATTGATATTGCGGATACTGGCAACCAGGCATGGTACATTCAGTTAAAGCAAAATAATATTAAATTGGAAAAGGATAAATGGTACAAACTTGCATTTGATGCGAAATCGACGACAGACAGAACGATTATGTATGCACTGCAAAGAGATGGTACCAGTGATGACAACTGGACACCATATTCTGGTGAGCCAAGAGCGGCATTGACATCACAATTCCAAAATTTTGCGACAGTATTTAAGATGGATTATGATACGGATCCAAGTACAATTCTAAGCATTTCAATGGGTGGTGTAGATGGAGAACAGGTAGCACAGAAGCATACAGTTGTAATTGATAATATTACATTAGAAGAAACAGAACCGCAGGAAGAACCGCTGCCAGAACCAAATACCAACTTAATCCAAAACGGAGATTTTGCCGCAGGGAAAGAATTCTGGGAAAATACTGTTGGAGGAGAAGGTGCAGCAGAGGTAAGCTTTGAAGAGGGAAAGGCAGTTTATCAGATAAGTAATGTAGGCACGGAGGATTGGCATATACAGTTAAAGCATACGGAATTATTGACTTTGGAAAAAGAATCACGCTATCAAGTAACTATGAAGATAAAATCAACAGAGGCAAGAACTGTTAAATATGCATTCTTAGATCCAAGTTATAACTGGTATGGCGGAGAAGATTTAATATTGGCTGCAAATGAAGTAAAGGAAATAAACTATACGTTAAAAGTAGATAAAGAAACTAATAATAAGATAATGTTTGTTATCTCAATGGGTAACATAGAAGGAATCGAAACGCCGATATCAACCATAGAAATAGATGATATCAGTGTCATAAAACTGGCAGGTGAGGGAGATATTCCAGAAGAACCAGATCCGAAACCAGAAGAACCAAAACCAGTTGAAATTGGTACTCAGCTAATAAAGAATGGTGATTTTGCCAAAGGGGAAGAAGGCTGGATAAGTGCAGTAACAGCACCAGGCGAGGCAGAAGCAACATTTGATGGAAAAGCGGTATATAAAATCACAAATGTAGGGACTGAGGACTGGAATATACAGTTAAAGCAATCCAATATCACACTGGAAAAAGGAGCATCTTATAAAGTTAACTTGAAGATAAAATCAACAGAGGCAAGAATTGTAAAGTTTTCCTTGTTAGATCCAAAAGCAAATTATGACTGGTATGGCGGAGAAGATATTGAATTAAATGCCAACAGACAGAAATCCATCAGCCGAATAGTTAATGTAGGAGAGGATAAAGCATCTGTAAGCACAATTGATTTTGTGATATCAATGGGACAGATATTGGATGAGAATAAAAAACCGATAGATACACCAGCATCAACCATTGAAATTGCTGATATCAGTATAACAAAGGTAGAAAAAGATACAGCACCAGATGAAGAAACGGAAGCAAATCCGCCCGAAGAAGGAGAAGACCCGAATCCAGAGGAGCCAGATCCAAAACCAGAAGAACCAGATCCCAATCCAGAACCAAATACAGACAATCTGATTCAAAATGGTGATTTTGCCAAAGGAGAAGAAGGATGGGAGAATGCAGTGACGGCACCGGGTGCGGCAGAAGCAACATTTGATGGAAAAGCGGTATATAAAATCACAAATGTAGGGACTGAGGACTGGAATATACAGTTAAAGCAATCCAATATCACACTGGAAAAAGGAGCATCTTATAAAGTTAACTTGAAGATAAAATCAACAGAGGCAAGAATTGTAAAGTTTTCCTTGTTAGATCCAAAAGCAAATTATGACTGGTATGGCGGAGAAGATATTGAATTAAATGCCAACAGACAGAAATCCATCAGCCGAATAGTTAATGTAGGAGAGGATAAAGCATCTGTAAGCACAATTGATTTTGTGATATCAATGGGACAGATATTGGATGAGAATAAAAAACCGATAGATACACCAGCATCAACCATTGAAATTGCTGATATCAGTATAACAAAGGTAGAAAAAGATACAGCACCAGATGAAGAAACGGAAGCAAATCCGCCCGAAGAAGGAGAAGACCCGAATCCAGAGGAGCCAGATCCAAAACCAGAAGAACCAGATCCCAATCCAGAACCAAATACAGACAATCTGATTCAAAATGGTGATTTTGCCAAAGGAGAAGAAGGATGGGAGAATGCAGTGACGGCACCGGGTGCGGCAGATGTAAGTTTTGAAAATGGTAAAGCAGTATATAATATTACGAGTGTTGGCGATGAGGATTGGCATATACAATTAAAATATAAAACTTTATTGACTCTGGAACAGGGGGAAAAATATCAAGTTTCGATAAAGATAAAATCGACAGAGGCAAGAACTGTTAAATATGCATTCTTAGATCCAAGTTATAGCTGGTACGGAGGAGAAGATTTAGTATTGGCTGCAAATGAAATAAAAGAAGTAGATTATACGTTGAATGTAGACAAAGACACCAATGAACAGATACAGTTTCTAATTTCAATGGGGCAGATAAAAAGCCAAGATGAGAACGGGAATGATGTAATTATATCGACACCGATATCAACCATTGAAATTGACGATATCAGCGTTGTAAAGATACAAAGTAATACAAAATCCGACAAAGAAACAGAAGAAACAATTAACGAAGAAGAATCTAAGACAAAAGAATCGGAAAGTGAAGATATAAAGACAGAAGAATCGGAAACTGAGGAGTCTGATCCACAAGACAACAAGAATCAAGGAACTTCCACAGATTCACAAACACAGGACGAAAATGACCAAGAATCTACACAGTTGCAGACCGAAGAAGAAAGCAAGGATCAGCAAGAAAGCGAGGATCAGCAAGAAAGCGAGGATCAGCAAGAAAGCAAGGATCAGCAAGAAACTAAAGATCAGCAAGAGACTAAAGATCAGCAAGAAACCAAAGAATACAATTAAGACAGAAGAACCAGAATCAGAAGTTTCGGAAAGTGAAGAATCCGATTTGACCAATCATGAGGAATCTTAAACCGAAATTTAATGAAAAAGGTTTAAAAAGTATAAAAATATTTTCACACTTTACAATAAAAACGGGCTGTCGGGAGATAAGGGTTTTTAAAAAATCGTATTATTTTCCGACAGACCAGATAGGAGCATATATGAAATTTGGCTATTTTGATGACGAAAAACGAGAGTATGTAATTGACAGACCAGACACGCCGGCACCGTGGGCAAACTATCTTGGTTCACCGGAGTATGGTGCAGTAATATCCAACAATGCAGGCGGATACAGCTTTGCAAAGTCCGGTGCAAACGGAAGGATACTGCGTTATATTTTTAATAATTTTGATCAGCCGGGGCGTTATATTTATATACGTGATAATGACAGCAAGGATTATTGGTCAGCGTCATGGCAGCCGGTAGGCAAAGACTTGGCGTTCTATAAGAGTGTGTGCCGCCACGGAACTGCATATACCAGAATACTTGCAGATTACAGCGATATTCATTCCGAGGTACTCTATTATGTTCCGTTGGGAAAGGAATACGAGGTTTGGAATGTAAGCTTGACAAATAATTCCAAAATAACAAGAAATCTGACAATTACAGGATATGCAGAGTTTACCAATAACAGTAATTACGAGCAGGATCAGGTAAATTTGCAGTATTCGCAGTTTATTACAAAGACCGTTTTTAATGGAAACCGTATTTGCCAGTTTGTTCACGGCAATTTAGAATGCTTAGAGGATGGCGAAAATGTAGATAATAAAACGGTTATCGAACGTTTCTTTGGATTGGCAGGAGCGAAAGTTTCCTCTTACTGCGGCGATAGGGAGCAATTTTTAGGCAGATATCACAGCTATCAGAATCCAGATGGTGTAACAAGCGGCATGCTTGGAAACATAACGAATTATAATGAAAATGGTTGTGGTGCGCTTGCGGCACAGATTACACTAGAGGCAGGCGAAACAAAGCAGTTTGTGTTTATTTTGGGAATGAAAAGTGATACAGAGGCAGCAGAACTTTTGGGACAATACCAAAACTGCCAAGAAACTTGTGATAGGGAATGGAAAGAGCTTGTTTCATATTGGCATGAAAAACTATCTCATTTTCAGATAAAAACGCCAAGTCCGGAATTTAATACAATGATTAATACATGGAATGCCTACAACTGTTTTATGACATTTATCTGGTCACGTGCAGCTTCCTTTATTTACTGTGGTCTGCGCAATGGATACGGATACCGCGATACTGTGCAGGATATACAAGGCGTGATTCATCTTGCGCCGGAACTGGCAGTAGAGAAAATTCGCTTTATGTTGTCTGCGCAGGTAGATAACGGAGGCGGTCTGCCGCTTGTTAAATTCGATCATAATGCAGGGCATGAGGATACGCCGGATGATGCGTCTTATGTTAAAGAAACAGGGCATCCCGCGTACCGTGCAGATGACGCGTTGTGGCTGTTTCCGACAGTATATAAGTATATATCCGAGTCAGGAAATCTTTCCTTTATTGATGAAGTGATTCCATTTGCCAATAAGGATGAAGGGACAGTATATGAACACTTAAAACGTGCAATTGCGTTTTCTATGAATCATTTGGGACCACATGGAATGCCGGCTGGATTATATGCCGACTGGAATGACTGCTTAAGGCTTGGAGAACAGGGCGAATCTACATTTGTTGCATTGCAATTTTACCTTGCTATGTCAATCTTGCAGAAATTTGCGGCGTATAAAAAGGACGAGGACTATATACAGTATTTAAAAGAACAGCAGGAAAAGCTGGGAACACTGATACAAAAGCTGTGCTGGAATGAAGATCGTTTTATCCGTGGTTTTACTGAGAGGGGCGAAGTAATTGGGAAACGCACAGATCCAGAAGCCAATATGTGGCTGAACCCGCAAAGCTGGGCAGTAATTAGTGGACTTGCAACAGGTGATCAGGCAGAAACAGCATTAAATGTAGTATACGAACGATTAAATACAGAATATGGTGCAATTTTAATGGATCCGCCATATCGTAAATATGCGTTTGATGGAGCGCTTGCTGTAATTTACAATGCTGGAACAAAAGAAAACGCAGGTATTTTTTCGCAGTCGCAGGGCTGGATTATTCTTGCAGAAGCATTGTGTGGGCATGGAGAACGTGCGTTCTCATACTTTATGGAAAATGCACCAGCAGCGCAGAACGAACGCGCAGAAATTCGAAAGTTAGAGCCATACTGTTATGGACAGTTTACAGAAGGAAAAGCTAGTCCGCATTTCGGGCGTTCTCATGTGCATTGGCTTACCGGAACTGCATCAACCGTTATGGTCGGCTGCGTGGAGGGTATTTTAGGAATGCGTCCAGATTTCTATGGCCTTAGGATTGCACCGTCTATTCCGCAAGCGTGGGAGCGATTTGAAATCGAAAAGGATTTCAGAGGAAAGCATTTACATATTACGGTTAACAACCCTAATCATGTACAGTCTGGATTTAAAAAGATGCTTGTCAACGGTAAGGAGTTGACAGATAATTATGTGCCGGAGGAATTGCTTACACAACAGACAGAAATTGAACTGTTTATGTCATAGTAATTATGCATTAAAAATAGGATTGTAATGCAATTGCTATGAATGTTGACATAGCAAAAAGCAGGTGCTGCCGTTATAATTGGGTAGCGCTTGCTTTTTTTGGTTCCGAAACGTTCCAACTAGAACAGGAATATAAATCACGATATTTTTTGGGGGTGATTCCTGTAAATTCCTTAAAAAGTTGGATAAAATGGCTTTGCGAGGAAAACGAAAGATAATTTGTAATCTCAATTAGGCTGTAATCACAATATTTCAAAAGATTTTCAGCTTTTTCAATTTTCTTCTCGCGGATATAGTCGCTAATGGAAGTCCCTGTTTCCTTTTTAAACAGGCGCGACAGATAGCTTGCGGATAAACCGGTATAATCAGCTAGGTCTTCAATGGTAATCCGTTCCTTGATATGCGCATAGATATAGTCGATACAGACATTGACAGGCTTGGACATTCCGGAGTTGCGCACCAAAATACGCATTTTTCCGGTAAAATCCAGTACCATGCGGTCGTGGAGATCGATTACACCATGTACCGTATGGAGATTATCCAGCCTTAGAATATAGAAGTCGCTTAGCCGGAAAGCCTGTTCTGATTCCATGCCGGCGCTGATGCACAGCCGCGTTATAAATGCTGTTGTGATTACAAAGTGATATTTTAAGTTGGTAACGGCATCATGAGAAAGAATACCGACACCTTCTGTTTCTGCAAATTTCTGCTGTCTGCAGTTTTGCCGGACAAAGTCTATATCACCGGAACTAACGGCATGATAGAAAAGATTTTCTTCACTAATCGGGCGATGGTAGGTTTCTTCTTCGCTGTATCTTGTTTCTTGGGTATACCATTCTTGTACTAAATTCATAGTTTTGCCTTTCCTTTCCCCATGTATAAATGTGCACTTAAATTATGTACAATTTTTATGGTTGAT
>ERZ778512.277-NODE-277-length-49301-cov-6.210149_pt1 | contig 49301 bp, 41 predicted proteins | sample MGYA00510346_ERZ778512 | MGnify/ENA primary metagenome ERZ778512 (study PRJEB29527, sample SAMN07138962) | mouse gut metagenome | material: feces | host: mouse | place: China:Nanjing | collected 2016-01-25 ...
ACCAAGCGTGAGCCTTTGGTAATTACAGCATTGCGTTTATGCGTTCGAGGTCCGCGTCTATCGCGGCGATATTGTAATCGGGCTTGGCGTTGCCCTCTAACAATATCTCGTCCGCCGAGGAGAAGATAAGCTTTATTGCGGCGTTCGCGTCCCTGTCGAGACATAGCCCCTCGTCGAGGACGAGCTCGTAGTCGCCGCCGCGGATAAATTCCATCCATTCGACGTCGGATTGGAGCAGTCCGAGCTTTTTCATTTCCCTGCGGCGCTCTTTGATACCGTCGTCGCTCGTCTCGGCTATTCGCGAGCAGTTTATAAAGCTTGCGGCATTGCGGATATTCTTTGCGCCCTTGGGCACGAGAAAGCCTTCCGAGACCGCGCGGACATAATACGTGCCGTCACTGTCAAACTGCGGGAACGGCACTATTCCGACGTTGAAGCTCGGGCTAAGTGTTCTCAGCTCTCCGAGGGTGCGCTCATCGGTGCACATAAACATGCTCATTGCAGTCCTGAGCGGATCGGTGCGCTGATCGTCCTGATTACAGCGGTATACGGAGAAGAAGCTGCGCATATCAAGATAGTTCCGGCTTCCGATACGGCTCACAAATTTTCCGTTTTCATCTTTTTCGATCAGCGCCGCTCCCGTAGAGTTAAAAATATTCTCGGCGACACCCGAGGCGTAGAAATAGCTGTCTATGCCCAGAGAGGTGTCAAGCTGTTCGGCGCAGTCGATAAGCCTGTCCATAGTCCACTCGCCCTTTTCGTAGAGCTTTTCGGGGTCGGGGATATTGAACTGCACACACCGCATTTTATCGTACAGCATTATCTGCGGCGAGACGGTTATGCCCGTGGGGTAGAAATAGTGCGCGCCCTTGAACGAATAGTGGTCGATATAGCTTGAAAATTCCTCCCACTGAGGCGCGGCGGCGTCCATGTAAGACGTTAAGTCCTCGTAGATATTCTTCGACATCAGGAACGGGAACGTGTTCTCGCGCTTTTCCGTAAGGTCGGGCGATTCGTCCGAATTGATAAGCTCTGAGAGCCTGCTCTCGTATTGATAATCGCTCACGTGGACGATCGTCACGGGCGTTTCCGAGGTGCTCAGTCCCACGGTATTGGCATAGGTATTCAGTGCCGCGGTGCTTATTTCACCCGTGCCGAGGAACGTCAGACAGGGGGTCTCGGTGTTGCTCGCGAGCATGGGTATCTCAAACGCGGATATGGCGGAGCTTTCCTCGTCCGAATACGTCACGGCGCTGTTCTGCAATACGCCCGAACGCGGGCTCTCCGCGGAACAGCCGCATACCGTAAGCACCCCCGCAAGCATGACCGCGGCGGTAATTTTTCGCGCGATATTCAACACATATCCCCCCTTACCTTGCTATAATGCAAACTTTCACATTTACATTATAGCACAACAGGGGAGATTAGTCAAGTATTTTTTCTGCTGTCGGATATTTTCCCGCATTTCCCGTCCTTTTCGACGGACTTGCCGCTATGATTAACGATTATGATAATTCTGCGGACGGTCTCGGTTTTCATCTGCGCTCTTTTACTGTCTTGTTCCTGCGGCGAATTCTCCGCAGTTGATGTCAAGCACGGTGCGGACGGGCTGTATCAGCGAGTCCTCGTACTGCGTTCTCCATTGGGGCTCCCACTGCATACTGCCGTTTTCGTCAAGGCTGTCGACAGTCTCGCCGCTTTTTATCGGGAACTCGTTGTCGAACTGATAGCTTGCGATATTGTAGACGTAATTCACGACGTGATTGGGGTCCATACCGTGGAAATGCACCTGAACGTCCGCGCCGCCGAACGCGAAAAATCCGATAGTGTCAACTATCTTATCGTCTGCCGTACCGTTTATCGTGAAAAACCGCGCGTTCACGGCGAGACGGATAAAGCGTCCCGAGAGGTCGAACTGCCTGCACTCCTCGAAGTCCTCGGGCGTGGTGAGCTTGCCGCTGTGGAGGACGTAGATGCCCTCGCAGGTCGGGTAGCATTGCAGTGCCGCGCCGACCTGCGCGAGGAACAGCTCCGCCTGCTCCTTGTAGTGCAGTCCCGCCGACATCATGGCGAACACGTCCACACACCATTTGAATTCGTCGATCTTCGCCGCGCCGTCCTTATAATCCCAGAATTGACTGCGCTTGATCTCGTCGATATTCTCGGCGGAGAATTCGCGGGGGGCGAGGTAGTCCGCGAGCGGCGGCATTCCCTGCGGCGCGTCCTTGAATACCGCCTTGTACTTTGCCACGGAAAACATGGGCATATCGGGCTTGTCGCTGATGTTCTCAACAGCGCCGATCTCGCGTTCGAGCGCGGCTTTAAGCGCGTTCGGGTCCGCCATATCGGGCTTTTCGGTGAATAATAACTGCGCCATCATCATCTGATTGCGGTCGAGAACGCGGTCATTGGTGTCCTGATCGATAATTTTCTTGCTCATACTCATAATGTGTGATCTCCTTATTTACTCGGGTCGATATACTCTCTGCTGTCGTAACAATAAACAACGCCGGAAATAACGGTCAGCAAAGCCGACAGATACATCAGAACGTCGCGGACTGTCTGAGCGGGGAATCCCGCCGATAATCCGAAGTCGTCTGTAAGTACGCCGAGTATCAGCATAACCGCCATGGCGACCATAGTGACCGCCGTTTTCAGCTTGCCCCAGATGTTCGCGGGTATCACCTTTTTCTTCTCGGAGGTCGCCGCGACGAGCCTTATTCCCGACACTATGAACTCCCGCGCCAGTATTACGAACGCGACCCAAGCATACGTCCACCCCAGCTCCACGAAGCAGATAAGCGCCGCCGCGACCAGTATTTTGTCTGCCAGGGGGTCGAGAAACTTTCCGAAATCCGTCACCATATCGTACTTCCGCGCAATTTTTCCGTCGAGCATATCCGTAATGCTCGCGAGCGCGAACAGTATCAGCGCCCACAAAAAGCGCAGCGGCACGAACTCCGCGCTCATAAAGAACACGAAAAACGGCACTATTATCACGCGGAACATCGTTAGTTTATTGGCTAGGTTCATATCGTTTCACCTCAAAAGTTTTTTTGACTGCAACTTACCACTGCCGCCGTATCGTTTATTTAAGTTAATTCACCTATCAGATTGTTGTCCAGCACGTCCGTAATGCGTATCTTTACGAACTCACCGACGGGCAGACCCTTGCCCTTTGGCGCGGAGAAGTATATCATTCCGTCGATCTCGGGCGCGAACATTGCCGAGCGTCCGAAGAAGTGCTCCAGATAGCGGTCAAAGCCCTCGACCACGACCTCGACATCATTGCCGATCATACTTTCGTACAGCTCCGCGACGCGCGTATCCTGCTGCTCCTCGAGTATCTCCTTGCGGTGCTCGCGAATCTCCTCGTCCACCTGATCGGGCATTGCGGCGGCGGGGGTGTTCTCCTCCTCGGAATACGCAAAGCAGCCCATTCTCTCAAAACGCATATCCTGCGCGAACTCGCCGAGCCGATTGAACTGCTCCTCCGTCTCCCCGGGAAAGCCCGTTATGAACGTTGTGCGGAGCGTTATCCCCGGTATCTCGCGGCGGAGCTTGGCAATAAGCTCGCGGAGGGAATTTTCGTCGCCGCGGCGGTTCATCTTTTTCAGCAGCTCGCCGTCGCAGTGCTGGAGCGGGATATCAAGATACTTCACTATCTTGTCCTGACGCTTTATACAGTCGATAAGCTCGTCCGTTATCCGCTCTGGATAGCAGTACAGCAGTCGTATCCATTTTAGGCCGTCTATCTCGCAAAGCTTGTCAAGCAGCTCGGGCAGAGCCAATCTGTTATACAGGTCGAGACCGTAACGGGTAACGTCCTGCGCGATAATAACAAGCTCCTTAACGCCGTCCGCGGCGAGCTTTTGCGCCTCGGCGGCTATATTCTCCATAGGGCGGCTCCTGAACCGTCCGCGTATCTGCGGTATCGCGCAGTAGGTACAGCAGTTGTCGCAGCCGTCCGCAATGCGCATATACGCGTAATGCGGCAGTGTAGACAGAATTCGTCTGCCCTCCATGGTGTGCTGTTCCTTGACCCCGAAACGGCAGACGTGACCGTTTATCATCTCGGCGAAAATGTCCGCGATATGCTCATACTCGGCAATGCCGACCACCGCGTCGACCTCGGGGTATTCATCTACGAATTCCTCACGGTAGCGCTCGGACAGGCAGCCCGTCACGACTATATACTTTATCGTTCCCTCTTCCTTGAGGGTTATAAGCTCGTTGAGCCATTCGATAGCCTCCTCCTTGGCGGCGGTGATAAAGCCGCAGGTGTTCAGCAGTACGATATCGGACACGCCCGGCTCCTCGACGAACGCGTAGCCCTCCGCGGCGAGCCGCGCCATCATCTGCTCCGCGTCCACCTGATTTTTCGCGCAGCCGAGCGATACCACCGCGACCTTTACGCGTCTCATATTATCTTTTCCCATTATAAGTCCTCATCTTCATTATAATCGTCAAAATCGTCCTCATTATCCTCGAGCACTGCCTCGATACAGCGCTTTATAGAGCCGAAATCATAGCCGCGCCTTGCAAGCGCCGCGATAGTGCGGCGGCGGTCGTCGCAGTCGGCTATTTTGTTTATGTAACGCTTTTGGATAAGCGTTATCAGTTCCTCGTCGAGCTTATCCTCGTCTATGTCAGCGAGGGTGTTCTCGACCAATTCACGGTCAAGACCGCGCATTATCATTTCGTAACGAACGCGGCGGACTCCCCACCGCTTGCGCTTTATCAGATACTCGGCGAGCTTGGGCGCGTACTCCTCGTCGTTGATATAGCCAAGCTCGCAGACGTGCTCTGTCGCCTGCTCCGCGACCTCCGAGCCGTAGGTTTTCGTGAGCTTTTTCAGCAGCTCGCCGCGGCACATATCCCGCTCCCCGATCAGGTACAGCGCGCGTTTTTTCGCCTTGCGGAGAGCGTCCTCGCCCATTATCTCGCTCAGCGTGCCGGGGGAGACAGCCTGCCCCTGCCGCAGACCGCTCCCGTTGACTATCGACGCGTTAACATAGATTTTGCGCTTTCCGTCAAGCTCTATCTCCCATGTGTCGCCCTTGTATTCGCCGAGACTTGTTATTATCATTATTCAAAATCCTCGGTCGAAAACTCGGCGAAATCGTCGTCGTCAACGGGCTTATCATCGGGCTCCTCCTCGGGGCTCTCCTCGGTTTCTTCTTCGGGTTCGGCAGCCTTTTTTGAGGACTTCTTTGTTGTCTTTGTCTTCTTGGCGGGCTTTGACTTTTCGTTCTTTTCGCCGTTCGCGCCTTCGGCGTTTTCGCCCTCCGACGGCTCCTCGGCAGCCATACGCTCAAATTCCTCGCGGACCCTCTTTTCGACCTCCGCGCAGATATCCGCGTTGTCCTTGAGGAAGTCCTTTACCTTATCCTTGCCCTGACCTATCTTCATATCGTCATAGCTGAACCACGAGCCGCTTTTCTTGATGATGCCGAACTCCACGGCACAGTCGATTATCTCTCCGAGCTTGGAGATACCCTCTCCGAAGAACATATCGAACTCCGCGGTCTTGAACGGGGGCGCTACCTTATTCTTTACCACCTTGCACTTGGTGCGGTAGCCGAGCAGCTCAGAGCCGTCCTTAATGGGCTCGCCGCGGCTTACGCTTATGCGCACGGACGCGTAGAACTTCAGTGCGCGGCCGCCGGGAGTGGTCTCGGGATTGCCGTACAGTACGCCTATCTTCTCGCGCACCTGATTGATGAAGATAGCCACGCAGTTGGTTTTGCTGATAGCGGCGGTGAGCTTTCTCATAGCCTGCGACATCAGACGCGCCTGAACGCCGACGTGCGCGTCGCCCATATCGCCGTCGATCTCGGCTCTCGTCGCCATTGCGGCAACGCTGTCCAGTACAACGATATCCAGCGCACCCGAGCGCACGAGCGTCTCAATGATGTCAAGCGCCTGCTCTCCCGTATCGGGCTGCGACACCAGCAGGTTGTCCACGTCAACGCCGAGCGCACGCGCGTAAACGGGGTCGAGAGCGTGCTCTACGTCGATGAACGCCGCCATGCCGCCGAGCTTTTGCGCCTCGGCAACGGCATGCAGACACAGTGTCGTTTTGCCCGAGCTTTCCGCGCCGTACACCTCGATTATGCGTCCCTTGGGCAGACCGCCTATACCGAGCGCCAGATCGAGCATAAGCGAGCCTGTCGGCGTGTGCTCTATGCTCATGCGGCGGTTTTCGCCCATGAACATTACCGTGCCTTCGCCGAACTGCTTTTCTATCTGCGCGATAGCGGTCTGTATCGCCTTTTTTTTCTCGGCGGGGTCGACCACGCGCTCTATCGGCTTTATCGTTTTGTCCTTTTTCTTGTCCATTGCCATCGTTATGTTCCTCCGGATAAATTAATTAAGTTAAAATTTTACACCGTAAACCACGCGGTAGATACCGCGCATATCCTTTATACAGTCGGCTCTTATGCCGTTTTCGGCGAATATCTCGATAACGCCGCGCTCCTGACCCATACCTATCTCGACCGCGAACGCTCCTCCGCGCTTAAGCCGTTTAGTCCATACGGCTATCATCTTACGGTAGAATTCCAGACCGTCCGCGCCTCCGTACAGCGCCATTTTGGGCTCGTGAGCGACCTCGGACTGCAAATTCTTCATATCCGTATCGTCAAGATAAGGCGGATTGGAGACTATCAGGTCGAATTCCCCGTCCGCGGACGATTCGTCGAGAACGTCCGCGAGGACGGCTGTAACGCGGTCTTCCATGCCGTTGAGCGTAATATTTTGCTTGAGATACCCGAACGCCGCCTCCGACAGCTCGATACATTTTACCCTAGCCCCGCACAGTTTCGCGAGGGCAATGCCGATACAGCCGCTTCCCGCGCAAAGGTCGGCGGTATAACGCTCCTCGGGCGCTCTCTCGAGGAGAATATCGCGGACGCGCTCCACAAGCGCCTCGGTGTCCTGACGCGGTATCAGAACGCCCTCTCCGACCTCGAACGGCAGCCCGAAGAACTCCCATTCGCCGAGAATGTATTGCAGCGGATAGCCCGAGACCCTCCGTCCGAGCATTTCCAGAGCCGCCCGTTCCACCTTTTCGGGAACGTTCCCGCTCGGATCGGTGAGCAATCTCAGCCGCGAAAGCCCCGCCTTTTCGAGGAGCTGTTCCATTTCAAAGCGCGTGTTCTCAACGCCGATATCGGCGAGCTTGTACATCATCTCGCGCTGTAAGTCACGTATAATCATTACCAGTTATCGTCCTCTCCGTCCTTAGGCAGGCAGGGCGTGACCGCGGCAATGGCGATCTCGATCTGGCTGTCGTCGGGCTCGCGTGTGGTCAGTCTCTGCATCCACAGTCCCGGGGCGCTTATTATTTTTGTGAGCGCGTTGGTATACCGCCCCGCGAGCTTTATCAGCTCGTAGGAAATGCCCACCACCACGGGCACGAACGGCAACTTTATCAGCACGCGCAGAAGCGCCGCGAGCATCGTATTCTCGATACCCCACCATTCCGCGGGTTTTATCGGCACTATCATGAAAACGAGAATGCTTACGAGCAGCGTTATTATTATAAAGCTCGTGCCGCATCTCGGGTGAAACCGTACCATGGGTCGGATATTTTCGACCGTAAGCGGCTTTCCCGCCTCGTAGCACGCGATAGTCTTGTGCTCCGCGCCGTGGTATTCGTAGACGCGCTTCATGTCTTTCATCTGTGCTATTACCGCCATATAGCCCACGAACAGCACAAGCCTTAAAACGCCCTCAAACGGCGCTTTCCACACGGACACGTCCGTCTCGCCCGCCGCCTTTTCTATCATGGCGAACAGCCAGCTTGGCACGAACAGGAACACGAACAGCATAGCCGCAACCATCAGCACCGTAAGCAGTCCGCCTATCACGGAATACGCCTTTTCGCCGAAGTGCCTTTCTATCCAGATGTCGACCTTGCTTTTCGGCTCGTCGTCATCGTCGAGCATTCCGCTTATCTCCATGGATTTGTTCATGCATTTCGTACCGTCTCTCATCATCTGGACGAAGTTGAAGCACCCGCGCACAAACGGTGCTTTGTTATACCATTTCTTTTTGGGCAGCTCCCGCTGTTCGATATGCACCGAGCCGTCCTTTTTCCGCACTGCCATAGCCTCGACGGAAACGCCCTTCATCATTATCCCCTCGAACAGCGCCTGACCGCCGATCGTAGTCTTTTTGTCCGTATTTTTAGCCTTATCAGCCGTTTTTTTACTCATCTTCCGACCTTTCCTTCTTCTGAACCAGCGGCAGGGTGATAGTTACCGCAGTGCCGTACCCCAGTTCGCTCTCCACCTCGAGCAGACCGCCGTGCAGGGAGATTATCTCGTCCGCGACCGCGAGACCTATTCCCGAGCCGTGCTTCGTGCTGTTCGCCTTATAGAACTTCTGCTTAACCTTGGGCAGATCCTCGGGAGCGATACCCGCGCCGCTGTCCGTTATCGTTATCGTCACCGAATCGTCGTTCTTTTCGGCGAGTATGTCTATGGAGCCGCCCGCCTCGGTGTATTTCAGCGCGTTGTCGATTATGTTGATAAACACCTGACGCAGCCTGTTTTTGTCGCCGTAGACCGCGCACAGGAACTCGGGCTCGTTGTACGAAAGCACTACGCTCTCCTTTTTCGCCTTGTCGATGTAAATCAGAATAGCGTCCTCAAGCTCCGCTATAACGTCGATAGTCGACATCTGGAGCGTAAAGTGACCGCTCTGTATCCTCGAGAAGTCAAGCAGCTCCTCTACCATTCGCTCCAGGCGCTTTGTCTCGCCCGTTATGACCTTCATACCCTTTGTGAACGTCTCCGGGTCGTAGCCGAGGTTTAGCGTTTCGCTCCACCCCTTTATCGCGGTGAGCGGCGTTCTCAGCTCGTGCGATACGGAGCTTATGAAGTCGTTCTTTATCTGCTCGGAGTTTTCCAGACCGTTCGCCATTTCGTTGAACGCCTGCGAGAGCTGACCTATCTCGTCATTGGACGTTATCGGGATACGCTCCGAGAAATCGCCCTTGGCGAGCTTTTTCGCCGTCGAGCTTATCTGCACCAGCGGCACACATATGGACTTTACAAAATATGCGCCCGTCATAACGACCACCAACAGTATAAACGCGCTTATAAGCAGAGCCGCGAGCATTATACCCGAAATCTGGTCGTCCACCAGCGTAAGCGACGTGACGAACCTCAGCGCGTTTACGCTCGAGCTCGTGGTGGTCATTATTATCGTTACCGCGAGGATATTCTCACCGCCGTCTCTGCCCTGATATACGCCCAATCCGTCCTCGCTCGCAACCGCCGTTTCGTAGTCGGGCATAAAGTACGTTCTGCCCGGCGAAAATCCGCTCGACGACAGCGTTACGTCGCCCGCGCGGTTTATCGACATCATTTCCATCTGATCCTTCTTGTCGAAGTTCTCAATGATATGCCGCACCTCCGACGAAAAGTTGACCGACAAGTCCTCGTAAAGCCTTGCGAGGACCATCTGCGAGGCGTTCGCCTCCGAGATGATATAGCTCTCCGCCGAGCCGTAATAGTACTGCTTGGTAAAATAATAGATACACAAATTCGCGATTATAAGCAATATCGCGACCACCGACAGCGTATTCATCATCCACCGCGTCGCGATAGAGCGTTTTCCGAAACCGCGCCTTGCCGCTTTCAGTCCTTTTTCCATATTTAACCGTTCCACTTATAGCCGAATCCCCAGACCGTCTGGATATATTTCGGAGTGGACGGATCCTCCTCGATCTTCATTCTCAATCGTCTTATGTTCACGTCTATGACCTTGTCCTCGCCAACATACGAGTCGCCCCAGATGTGCTTTAGTATCGATATTCTGTCGACGGGGGAATTGCGGTTCTTCATAAGAAACTCCAGTATCTGGTATTCTATCTGGGTTAAGTCGACGGGCTTGCCGTGACTGTACAGTATTCGGCTCTGATAGTCCAGAGTATACGGTCCCGAGGTTATGACCTTGGGCTCCTCGCGGCGCGAGCGGTTCACGCTGACCCTGCGGTATATCGCGTCTACTCTCGCCACCAGCTCCGACGGCGAGAACGGCTTCGTTACATAATCATCCGCGCCTATCATCAGACAGTTTATCTTATCCATCTCCTGCGACTTTGCCGACAGCATTATTATCCCGATATCGCCGCTTTGCTCGCGTATCCAGCGGCAGAGCGCGAAGCCGTCCATTCCCGGCATCATTATATCCAGCAGCGCCACGTCGAAGTTACCTCCTTGGCGCTGATATTCCGCGACGGCGTCCTCGCCGCTTGCCACGTCGGTAACGTCATAGCCTGCTCTGCGGAGATTTATCACCACAAAATCGCGGATATCGTTTTCGTCTTCTACTACTAAAATGCGTTTCATAGAACCTCCTGATTTAATAAGCTGCGCAATTTCGGCGAGCCGCGCCGGGTGCGATCTATCGCTTCGTGCACGTTCGTTTGAAAACGGCTCTCTGCGCTCCGCTCACTTCTCCCGTTTAGACTGCCTTTGTCGATTGAGCCGCTCGTTACGCTGCGGCAAAAAACGTGATTCCGAAGGGACGGACTCCTTTGGCGGAATGCGGGGACGGAGACCGAAAAACTATCACAGAATAATAAAACTGGCTTTAAGTTCACTCTCTGTAAGCGCAAGTTTACCTGTTTTGTAGCCCGTGGTCTCGATACAGTAAAACACGGAGTCGTCGCTTTCGCCCAGGAGCTTGAGGGACTTTGCCTCCTCGAGCGCTTCGGGGGCGTCCTTTGGAACGGAGCGTATTCGCATTAACTCCGTTTCCTCGGTCACAGCAAGACCCGTCTCCGCGTTATACGAGATAAAGACTATCTCGTTTGCGGTGAAGTCCGCGACGGCGGTCACAACGCCCCACCAACGATTGGGAAACAGAAGCGCGAACCGATATTTTCCCGAGAAGTAGCTGTAATTTTCGGGTATGAAATTATCGTCGCGAACCGTATACCACTGCACCGCACAGAGCTGCTCGGGCTTGGTGAGCGTTTCGTAGCCGGGCAGGGGAGTGGTGGAGGGTATCTCGACAAAGCCGTCGCCGTCTATATCATAGCAGTATATCTGTGCCATATAGTCGTTTATCTGCCGCGAGATGATACCCGCCGACGGGTTTTGTCCCACGCTGTCGGGACACACGAGCCTGTTGCCGTAGCAGTACAAAACATTGGTGCCCGCCTGCCGGTCGCCCGTTGAGTAATCGAGGAACAGTGCGGTAGTTGTCTCGTTGAGCTGCCCCTTGGTGACGCGCAGATAGTCCGATATACCGCCGTACAGCGGCGTTTCGGACAGCCTTTCAAAGCCGTTTTCGCCGTCCGTGTACATAGCTGCCGAGGAGAGCATGGTCGCCTTGCTGACGCTAACTGTGACCAGTTCGTCAGCGCCGTCGCCGTTCAGGTCTACCACTTCAAGACATGAGTACGGTCCCGAGACCGCCTCGACGGGCTTTTTGTCCGTGTATTTCAGCACCGAAAACGTTTTCTCGGTTTGGTTGAGCAGCGTGTAACAAATAATTATATCTATGACATCCGAAGTTCCGAGTTTGGCAAAGCTGATACTGTCTATCTCGCTGCCCGCACAGGACATATCGTAAACAGCCTCCCATTTTCCGTCGTTCTTATCGAGAAACTTCAGCCTGAGCGAGCTTTCGCCGGACTGGTTGTTTTTGCTCTCGTAGAACACCATAGCCTCATCCCCGGGCTCGTCGTCGATATTGTGCATCACGAACGCGGAACGGTAGTCGCCGCTCCGCGGATATTTGAGCTTAACGCCCTGACCCACGCTGTTTATAAGCTCCTTGTATATTTCGTCCTGCTCTGCGAGGAGCTTTGGCGGCATCAGCAGATTTTCCACCGACGCTGTCGCCGAGCATCCGCACATCAGCAGGCAGAGCAGCAGCGCCGCAATCACTCTGAATTTCACGTTATCCTCCGATTTTTACCTTATTCTCTTTATCCTTAAAAACACAACCGATTGGGGTTTTTAATACATACTCTACATATTATAACATATTTTTTCCGATAATAAAAGACCTTTTTTTGATTTTTATGAAATTTGATGATTTTTGTTGCGGACTATATATTTTCGGGATGTGTAATTGTTTTCGGCGCAGGTAAAGATCCTTCATTGCTTTTTTACTTGTGTTGCTGCATTAACATAAAGAAACGTCAAATATTGAAAAAATCATCTGCAATCAACATACAAGCTCATCATTCCCGAATGAATACAGACAACAAATACTATAAAACAATTCTAATTACTCTTGACTTTCTGACAATTTTATTGTATAATATTACTATACTGTATTTTTATGCGCGAACGCAAATATATAAACACAAATAACAATTTACAATTCTCTTTGGGGGTGTGTTGAGTGGATAACGAAAAGCTTATCGATTGGCTTAAGCCCGACAGGATAATGAAACTGTACGCGGGGAGAAAGACCCGCTTCGGCACGAAAAGACTGTACGTTGTGGGGATAGGGAAGAACGGTACGGAGTGCCTTATGCGGTGCAAGCATATCGCCGAGAACCGCTACAAGACGGATAATACCAAGATACGCTTTCTCGCTGTCGGCGAGGACAAAATGCTCGACGCGGCTGAGTTCTGCGGGAGCGTTCTGCGCGACGAGGAAAAGCTTCGTATCGTGCCCGACGACGCTATCTATAAGTACCTCAACGCTCCCGAGCGGCTGCCCGAGACCGCTCTCTCGTGGTTTGACACGGGACTGAAAAACTATACCCCCGCAAAGCCCGCCTACGGTCTGCAGAAGCGTCAGTGCGGACGCGTCGCGCTGTTTCATTACTTCAACGATCTGCTTAAGATCTTCGGCGACGCTATCTCCGCGTTCTCCGACAGCAACGCGCCGCTCGATATCGTGGTGACGGGCAATATGGGCGACACGTTCTTCGGCGGTATGGTCATTGATATCGGATACATTCTTAAGTCGCTTTTCGAAACCGCTAAATACCCGGTAAATGTCACGGCGTATATGTTCGCGGGCGATACATCAAAGCTTTTTGAGAAGGACAGCCGCGAGCTTGGCAACTACTACGCGAACACCATAGTCACAAAAGCGGAGCTGGACAGCTTTCAATGCCGCAAGACACGCTTTTCGCAGAAATACACGCAGTCGTTCGCGGTGGATACCGACAAGCCGCCGTATTCCGCGTGCTATATCAACGCCGCCGAGAGCACCTACGAGGCTACCCTCGAAGCCGCCGCGCTGAAAATACTCAGCGAGTGCGAGATAGTGTACGTCCGCGACGACGACGCGGACAAGATAATGTCGTACAATATGCTCGGCAAGGAGCATTCGTTCAGATACCTCGCCTGCGATACCGCGGTAAACGAGATACCCATGGGCAGAATTATGTCCTACCTCTCGGTAAAGCTGTTTATGTCGTTCAACCGTATGCTCAACAAGAACAGCGTGAGCAGTATGGAAATGGGCAAGCTTATCGGCAAGCTCACGCCGAACGCACAGTTCCTCGCTTCTAAGGCGGGCGTGCTGCCGAAGCTCGAGTTCAATGAGGAATTGAACCCGCTGTTCAGCGTGAAGTCACTGAAGAACGGAATGGAGGCTTCGCGGCGCTATGTCAGCGATAATGTGGAGAAGTTCGCGGAGCTGTGCAGAAATGGCTCGGATATCGTCCTGCCCGCCGTGTTCGACGAGGTGGTGTCGATCTGCGAGGAGGCTAAGAATAACTTCGACAAGGGTCCGTTCTACGCCGTCGAGGTCGTAAAGAAGAGCCTTGCGGAGCTTCGTGTGGCTATTGCGAAGATAAAGACCGAAATGGAGGATATCGGCGAGACCATGGCGCGCGAGGAGCGCATGGTGAAGGTGTCCTACAAAAAGATAAAGAATTTCCCGACCTTTATCGCGTCGCGTATGACGGAGGAATATATGGCGTGGCTCGACGAGTGGGGCGAGTATAAAAAGACCGAGGTCACTGCGGGTATCGTCAAGGAGTTCTACGAGACGCTTTACGCCAAAATTGACGAGTATTACAAGGTTAACCTCCTGAAAAGCGCGGAGATGTTTGAGAGAATACCCGTCAACAGGGAAAAAATATTGACGGGAGAGTCGCCGTATGAGGGCTTCGGCGTGACCGAGGCGTTCGATATCTTTACGCCCGAGATAAAGTCGGCGCTCGACAAAATGGTGGACGGTCTGCCCGATAGCACGCGGCTGATGGCGTTCAAACGCTCCGACCTTATGAACGTTGACAAGGGCGACGAAATGCACTTCCCGAGAGAGCTTGTGCATATCGTGCAGTCCTGCTTCGCGAGCTTTTTCGATCAGAGCTACGAAGAGTTCTGCCAATTCTTCAACGTTGAAGCGTCCGAGGCGGCGGCGCTCGGAGAGTGTCTTGAACGCGCGGCCGTGAAAACTCCCGCCTCCGATGAGCCCGCGCTCACGAGGATGATCTGTCCCAAGGACGCGCCCGCGGGCGAGCTTGCTCCCCTGCGTGCCGTTCACAAGGGGATAAGCGACATCTGGAACGATTCCGCAGCCGACCGTATGGTCAGCGTTGTGCAGATAAAGGGCAACGTCACGCTGAACGGCTTCAAGGGCTACGAGCAATGGGAAAATATGCGCTACGCTTATGTCAACGATTCGCTGAAAAAGCACGGTATTCACATTTTCAGATAATTCACAAAAAATTTTAAGGACTAATAATGGAACAGGAAAATGAAAATCTCAACGACCTCGCGAACGGACAGGAGTTCACGAAAGGGCAGAAAATAGTTATCGGCAATACCGATGAGGACGATCCGGAGAGCCTTAACGAATTTGACAACGCCGTCGCGGGCACGGTAAAGGGGCGCGGAAGGAAAAAGCGCGAGGTGGCGCTGGTCTACGACCGATACTACGAAAAATCCCCGAGAACGTTTCTTCTCCTCGCGGCAAAGGTGCTGTTCTGCTGTGCGCTCTGCGTGTGCTCGATGATGTTCGTGCTCACCAATCTGGATATGCCGATAGATCTGCGTATGGCGGGAATGGTCTGCTTTGGCTGTACGGCGGCGTTTTCGACGCTGTTTCTGTTCGTGAGAAAAAGCGTGGTCATACCCGTGGCGGTGCTGGTGGGCAGCGTGGTGGTGTGGCATAATCGCGATATGTTCTGGCAGAAGCTGTCGTGGTTTTTTGACGCGGTGGTGCTTCAGCTCGACGGCAGGATTGTGCAGACTGCCGATACGATAACCCACAAAACGCTTCTCGCGGGCAGCGGAGACAGTATCATAAGCGCGCTCTATGCCGATAAGCTGGTTTTCGGTGTAGTTATCCTGTGCGTGTTTTATTCGTTGATAGTCTCGGTCTCGATGTTCAGAAAGCCGCATTTTATGCCGATACTTATCGTGTTCCTCGCGATGTGGGCGCCGCGCATGATAGCGGAGCGTCTGCTGTTCAACTGGTGGCTTGCGCCGACCGCGGCTCTGTTTGCGGGGGCAATGGCGATGACGATATCGCACAAGGACGGTCTTGCGATACGGCAGGGCTTCGCTAACTCCTACCGCGGCATAGTCGCGCGAAACGAGCACCTTTTCAATATGCGCACGGAGAACTCGTCGTATATGAGAAGAACGTCCCTGCGCGGCGCGTACAACTCGAAATACTTTTCGCTCGCTGTGTGCTCGGCGGCGCTGTTTCTCGCCGCGATAACTGCCGCGAACGCGATAACGGACGATTCGCGCGGAATAGACTATTCAAACCTGTACAAGCTCGTGACGGATATCGGGAACTCGGGCTTCGGCGTGACCTCTCCGTTCAAGTCGGGCCCCGTCTCGGAGTACTTCGCCAGCCCCAATAAATCGGACTTTCAGCAGGGCTCGGGACTGTCGATAACCAATCCGGGCAACGGCGAGCAGGAGATAATGCGCGTCAAAAACCTCGGCACGCTGCCGATATATCTGCGCGGCGATATCGGTATGGATTTCGACGGCAGGAACTGGACAAGCCCCGTAGGCGGAGTGCCCGCGCTATGGGAGGAGAGCGAACTCGACAAGTGGTTCAGACCCTCGGAGCTTACCGATTTGTTTGTTTTCCCCGGCGGCGGTATGGAGGACTATATCGAGAAAGCGGAGCTTTCTATCGACTACCTCTGCGACACGAGCGTGGTGTTCACGCCCGCGTATATCGACTACTACGACAGCTACCTCGACAGAGAGCTGTTCACGGTGTACGGCGATTTCGCCGTGCGCACGACCGACAAGGCGGGAAAGCTCGGCTCCATGCGCGGCTACGCGTACACGCCCGCTTACATCGGCATTGAGAAGACGGATTGGTCAAGTGTGAAAGAGGCTGTTGAAAATGCCGCGGACGCCTATAAATTTTTAACGTCGTTTGCTGAATACGCCTTCGACCCGGGGATATATTCAAATTACGTCCGCGAGGTCTACATGGACATTCCAATGCCGCTCCGCGAGCCGATAAGGGAATATATCGCCGATAATCTGCTTTATTCGGCTGCGGTCTCCGACGTACTGTTCTCCGGTACGGGCGACCTTGTGACGCGGTACGGCGCGGCAAGCTCGGTCGCGGATCATCTCCGAGAAAACTACGTTTATTCGCTCAACGCGAGGATAAATCAGCGCGACCCCGTGATGAGCTTTCTCAACGATACCAAAAGCGGTCACTGTGCGCTTTACGCAAGCTCCATGACCATGATAATGCGTTCGCTCGGCTTTCCCGCGCGGTACTGCACGGGGTTTGTGGCAAAGTCCACGGGCAGCGAGGGCGAGGTGCTGCACTCGAAAAATCTCCATGCGTGGTGCGAGGTGTATTTCAACGAGCTCGGGTGGGTCACCTTTGACCCGACAAGCTCCGTGAGCGTCGAGGCGGCGCTGAACGGCGGCAGACCGGACAGCGGCTCGGAGAGCTCCGACAGCTCCGGCAGCTCGTCGTACAGCTATCCCGACAACTCCGATACCGAGGAGACGGACGAGGAGTCGTCCTCCGACAGTGTGGACAGCGGCTATTACGACGGCAGCAGCAATATGACCGTCGGAGGTAAAAAGGTCAATATAATGCCGTATGTGCTGACGATATCGGGTATCATTGCCGGCATTGTGCTGATGGTGTTCGTTATATACCGAATCCGCCGCTTCGACAAGAATGCGAAAAAGGCGATGAAACGGTTCTACACCGCGGATAATTCGCAGTCCGTCTACGCGAGACTGCTTGCGGCGCTGCGGCTGTGCAAGATAACCCCGAACGGCGGCGAGCTGACGGGCGACTTCTTCAAGCGCGCTGGCAAGGAGCTTGGCTGCGCAGTCTATAAGCACACCGACCTGCTCGAAAAGCTTGCGTTCGGCGGCGGAGAGCTGTCCGATACCGAAAAGGCGACTCTCGCGCGGCTGCTCGAAAGGATATTTGCCGCCGCAAATAAAAAGCTGGGAATTATTGGCAGGATAAGATTAAGAATTATTATGACATCAAAGAAACAGCGATAAAGTTTTTATACAAAATATTTCATAAAAATTTTAAAAAGGTGTTGATTTTCGTTAAAATAAATGGTATAATGAAATAAATAGATTAATCATAAGGAGAGGAATTTCTTATGGCTATGCGATTGATAACCCGTTCCGATTTTGACGGTCTGGCTTGCGGCGCGCTTTTGCTGTGCGCGGGCGTTGTGGACAGCTGGACGTTCGCGCACCCGAAGGATTTGCAGGACGGTTTGATTCCCGTCACCGAAAACGACTGTTTGGCTAACGTTCCGTTTGTGGAGGGCTGTGGACTGTGGTTCGACCACCACTCCAGCGAAGAGGAGCGTAACCGTTACAAGGGCAAGTACAAGGGCGAAAGCCGTATCACGCCGAGCTGCGCGCGCATTATCTATGAATATTACGGCGGCAAGGAGCGTTTTCCGAATTTCGACGACCTGATGGTTGCGGTCGATAAAGTAGACAGCGGAAACCTTACCCGCGACGAGATACTCAACCCCGAGGGCTGGATACTTGTGGGTTTCCTGATGGATCCTCGCACGGGTTTAGGTCGCTTTAGGAACTTCACGATAAGCAATTACCAGTTAATGGAAAAGCTGTTGCGCTGCTGCGCATACATGAGCACCGAGGAAATTCTCGCAATGCCCGATATCAAGGAGCGTATCGAGCTTTACAACGAGCAGACCGATTTGTTCAAGGACATGGTACATAAGTACACGCGCGTCGAGGGCGACGTTATCATCACCGATTTGCGAGGCGTGAACCCGATTTACACCGGCAACCGTTTCCTGATCTACTCGCTGTATCCCGAGCAGAACATCTCCTGTTGGATCGTCGACGGTAAGGGCGGCAAGGGTTGCTCCTGCGCGGTCGGTTATTCGATACTCAACCGTACCTCGCATATCAACGTAGGCTCTACTATGCTGAAGTACGGCGGCGGCGGACATATGGCGGTCGGTACCTGCCAGTTCTCCGACGAGGACGCGCCCGCAAAGGTTCCCGAGCTGCTCAATGAGCTTGTGAACTATGATAAAATTCACTCCAACAAATGATTTGTGCAATAAAATGAACCGCGGTGTATGCCGCGGTTTTTATTTTGTAATTTTAATGACGGTCAATTGTTCACCGTCAACCGTGAAGCTGACTTGCCATTCCCCGAACGCCATTGTGTACACACGCTCGGGAAAGTTTTGATACTGCGGTCTCGGGTCTTGTGCCAGTGTTTCGGTCAAGCCTTGGCGCTTATCCGCGGGAATAATCTCCGACAGCTCCATGGGGAATTCCACCGCGAGCCGCCCCTTATGTTCCGCGAGCGACCACCCGTTCGACGCGTCGGGAACGCTGTCGGCATACGGCAAATAAGGCTTGATATCGTATATCGGTGTGCCGTTCATCAGATCCGCGCCCGTTACGGTTATCGAAAAGCCGTCGACGCTCACGAGCTTTACAACGCTAAGCCCGAGCGAATTCGGACGAAACGGCGAGCGCGTAGCGAACACGCCCTTGCGAACGTTGCCTCCTAATCTCGGCGGGCGAACGGTAGGTGAGAAGCCGTCCGTCTTAGCCTCCGAAAAACCCCAGATAAGCCAGATATGAGTAAAATCCTCAAGACCGCGCAGGGCATTTTCGTCACAGAACTTCGGCTCAAGAACTATTTGTGAACTAAGGCTCACAAGTCCGCTCTGCCGGGGAACGCCAAATTTCTCCATATAGTCGTTCATGATGAATGCAATAGGCTCGATTTCCATAAACACCTCTTAAAAATTCATATCGCAGGTCTCAGTGCATTTTGTCCAATATCTCGCGTATCGCCCTTTCCACCTCGTCGACCTCCATTTTGAATTCGCGGGCGGAGACGCGCGTCGCGCCTGCGCCGAGGATTATAAGCTGTTCTGTGCCGTCCGAGGTCGCCACGCGGACGCGGTTCTCGGCGGAGAGCTTCTGCGCGGTCTTTTCAATATACATATCCGCGGTCTCAGCCTCGCGCGTGTACACCACCGAAACGTTGCCGTAACGCTCCACCTCGCGGTCACTCTTGACCTTGTACGCGTCGAAAACCAGTATCAGATTGCAGCTTTTGAACCCCTGATAGTTGCACATGATGTTGATAAGCTGCGAGCGGGCAAGGTCTAGGTTATCCTTGGCAATTTTTGCCAGCTCGTCCCACGAAAAGATGATATTGTACCCGTCCACCAGCAGGAATTCGGGTCCGCGCTTGGGAGGCGGCAATTTCGGTATCTTTTCGGCGGCTTTATCGCGGCGCATTGCCGTACGGTCGTTGCGTTTTATCTTGCCGTATGTGCGTTCAAAGATATCCATTAACTCCTTGTCGGTAGCCAATCTTTGCTTGTAAGAATTTATTTCCGTTTGCGTTATCGGTTCGTGAGCTCTTTCGCACAGTATGCTCGGAATGTGCATTTTTGACAGTACTTCATTCCACTTGACCAGATAGCCCGCGCCGTGTGAGCAGAACACGCTGTCCGCGGAATTCTCCACATCGTTCTCGAAATTATAGCCGATCTTTTCTATGACCTCCTGTGCGTTGTGACAAGGATAATAACCGTCGAAAAACGTCGTGAGCCGTCCCGTGCCGTGCGTGTAACCGATCACATCCTTCTGATAGCTGCGCATTTCCGAGACGGGACATCTTCCCTCAATGACCGAAATGTCGCCTGAACCGCCCGGCTGAGCGAATTCCGCACCCATCTGCTGTAAGTCGGTCATTGCGCGTCCGACGCTCGCGGCGGGTATCTCCAGCCGAAATCGGCAGAACGGCTCGAGAAGCACCGACTTCGCGCTTGCCAAGCCCTGCCGCACCGCCCTCCACGCGGCTTGACGGAAGTCGCCGCCTTCGGTGTGCTTGAGGTGAGCGCGCCCCGCGGATAGCGTGATTTTCACGTCGGTTATCGGCGAGCCCGTCAGTACGCCCAAATGCCGCCGTTCGCGGAGATTTGACAGCGCCAGCCGCTGCCAGTTCTCGTCGAGATTGCGGCAGTCGCGTGCGAATACTACGCCGCTCCCGCGCGGCAAAGGCTCGATAAGCACGTGGACTTCCGCATAGTGACGAAGCGGTTCGTAATGCCCTACGCCCTCGACCTTTTCGGCGATCGTCTCCCGATACGCGATGCTCCCCTCGCTGAACGTCACGGACAGCCCGAACCGCTCCGCTATCACATTTTGGAGTATCTCAAGCTGTACCTCGCCCATTATAGCGACGTGAATTTCGCGCAACTGCTCCGACCACGAGAAGCGCAGCTGCGGGTCCTCCTCCTCGAGCTTTTTCAGCTTGGGCAGCACTTGCCGGACGTCCGCCTCGGGCGGAAGCTCCGCCTTATAGCTGAGAACAGGCTCTATGACGGGCGCGGCAGCGGTTTTCTGTGCGCCGAGCGCCTGCCCCGCGAACGTTCCCGAAAGCCCTGTTACGGCGACCAATTGACCCGCCCCGGCGGTATCGACGGCGGTGAATTTCGCGCCGTTATACAGCCGTATCTGCGTGACTTTTTCTCCGCATTCCTCAATAACGGCGCGGTTTTTCAGCTCGCCGCCGTTTATCTTCATATGCGTGAGCCGCGCGCCGTTTTCGTCCGAGGTTATCTTGTACACCAGCGCGGCGAAGTCGTCATAGCGTCCGCGCGGATCGGCGTAACGCTCCAGCAGCTCCAGAAGCCTGTCCACGCCATCCGACCTCAGCGCTGCGCCGAAGCACACGGGGAACACGTTTCGCGACGAGACTGCCTCCGCGATCAGCTCCGACGGAACTTCGCCGCTCTCCAACAGTGCGTTCATGCAGTCCTCATCGAATTCCGCACAGACCTCCCCGACGTTCTCCGAGAAGTCTGCGAAGCGCTTGTCCAGCTTGTGCAAGTCGCCCATAATCTCCGCCACAGATTTGTGTGAAATATCCATTTTATTCACAAACACGAATGTTGGGATGCTGAACCTCCGCAGCAGTTCCCAGAGGGTGTGCGTGTGGCTCTGAACGCCGTCCGTGCCGCTTATCACGAGTATCGCGCAGTCGGGCACGGTGAACGCGCGTTCAGCCTCCGCCGAAAAGTCGACGTGCCCGGGTGTGTCGAGCAGAGTTATCTCGGTATCGTTAATTTTCAAAACCGCCTGTTTTGAGAAAATGGTTATCCCGCGCGAACGCTCCAGCGGATCGTTATCCAGAAACGCGTCGCCGTTGTCCACGCGCCCGAGTCTGCGTATTTCTCCCGCGCGGTACAGCAGAGCCTCAGACAGCGTGGTCTTGCCCGCGTCGACGTGCGCCGCCATGCAGATAACCAGACGCTTCACGCGTTCACCCCCTCAAAAATAATGCTATGTCACCGAAAGCGACATAGCACTTTGTTAACCGTTTCTCCGCGCAAGCTCCTCGTTATAAGCCGTGCGGGTTATCTCGCCGTCCGTTAGCAGCTTTGAAAGCTCGTTGGCGGTGTAGCGCGACAAATCGTTTGTGTCGGGCTTGATGTAGCTTGTGTGATACTCGATCCTGTTGTCGGCGCTTTCGCTGTTCTCCTCTTCGAGATAGCGCTGAGCGTCTTCGCTGAAATCCACTCTGTCAACGTTTTCGGCTTTTGCGGTTTCGGGAGCGCTGCTTTCGGCAGTATCAACCGTTCTCTCAATGGGCGCCGTTCTTTGCGTTACAGCAGCGGAAACGGCGCTGTTTACGTTAATATCCATTGATGATGGCACCTCCTTATTTGTTGATTATCACGCTTGCCGTTGCGTACTTGCGGCAATGGTCGACGGACACGTTGAACACGTACCCCTCGCGCTGCTCAAGCATCTTTGCGTAGCCCTCCGTGATGATAAACGGGCAGCCCAGACGGTCGCGGAGCACCGTGATATCCTGCGCTCTGATAACACGCATTCCCGTACCTATCGCTTTCGCCACAGCAATCTTCACGCAGTAATTTTCCGCGATAAGCGCGGTGGAGAGCTTGCGCGAAACGAAAAATCTGATCTCGTCCGCAGAGAAGTAATTTGACAGGAAACGTTTGTTTTTACAGCTTTTCCGAATTCTGGAAAGCTCGATTATCGCTGTTCCCGTGCGAATAAACATATTACTTGACATTATGTTTCATTCTCGTGCGAAGAGCGTTCGGCAGCTCCTGCACGATTGCCTCCCTCGTTCTTTCGTTAGGATTAAAAATTACTTTCACAGTCCCATAGCTGCTGTGCTCGACCAGCAGATAATGCGCGTCCGTCTGCGTTCCCGTCGTCGCATGGACCGTAGCGTCCGCGTCGATATCCTCTGCGCCCGGAAACGCGCCGAAATCGGTCGCCTTTGAGATGTCGACGGTGATCATACGCTTGCGCTTGCGTCTGCCGATGATTTTGTCGATATCCATTTCGTTGTTGGTGATGATGTACTCATACTCGACATTAACGCCGCTCAGCAGCCATATGCCGAGCGCCAGTACAGCCACCGAGATCAGTATCAGAAACGTCAGCCCCAGCGCCATGGCGAAGAACATGCAAACCGCCGCCAACAGCACCGACCCTATCATTATTCCTATTATCTTAGCCACGTCAGCGCCCGTGCGCGTTTTCGTGACAAGCTGTTCGCAAATATTATCCAAAATATCCCACTCCCGAAAAAATTAGTTGTTTTTAGTATAACATAATCGTTTACAAAAATCAAGTGGTTTTTTATCTATTTTTCATAAAATTATTGTGGAGGTGGAGAAAAAAATATCCGCTTGATAAAAATTTGGTGATAATTTGCTTTTATGTGTTGAAATTTCCGCTTCAATTTGTTATAATATTAAATGTATGGATTTCGCACGTTGCATAGTAGGCAGGCGCAGTAAAGCGTCAAGAGCAAACTAAAGGGAAGCAGTGAGCGGAGAAAAGCGAACAGAGTGCGCAGAGAGCCGTTTTCGGGCTAACGTGCGCATGAAGCTCAGCGACCGGACACAGCTCGCCGAAATTGCGGAGCTTTATAAATCATAAAAAAACAATCAACCCTTAAGTAAAGACTAACATAAAGGAACGTGATCACGTTATGTGTTTTGCAGATAAAAAGCGCGTCGTTATCAAGGTCGGGAGCAGCACTCTCGCCTATCCCGAGACGGGCAGTATAAATATTCGCAAGAGCCGCGCTCTCGTCGAGGTGCTTGCAGACTTGAAGAATTCGGGCAAGGAGATCGTGTTTGTGTCGAGCGGCGCGCAGTGCGTCGGCGCGGCGAAGGGCGGCTTCTCGGAAAAGCCTCGCGATATCCCGTCAAAGCAGGCGTGCGCGGCTATCGGACAGTCGGAGCTTATGAAGTTCTACTCGGATATGTTCGGGCAGTATAATCACAATGTGGCGCAGCTGTTGCTTACGCGTGACGTCATCAGCAACGATACCCGCCGTACAAATGTTATAAATACGTTTAACAAACTGTTCGAGCTGGGAGTTGTTCCGATAATCAACGCTAACGACGTTGTGTCGATAAAGCATCTTGACTTCGACGAGAACGATACGCTTTCCGCAACCGTCGCAACTCTTTGCGAAGCGGATTTGTTGGTCATGCTGACCGACGTCGACGGGTTGTACGACGGCGACCCCTCCGAGAAGGGAACAAAGCTCGTCCGCGAGGTGGACAAGATCACCACGGATATAATCACCATGGCGCAGGGAGCGGGCTCGTCGGTAGGCACGGGCGGAATGCTCACGAAGATAGAGGCCGCGAAAATAGCGACCGAGGCGGGGATCGATACCGTCATTATTGGAAATAAAGACCCGAATCTGCTCTACAAGCTGTTTGAGAGCGACGACGCGGTTTGTACATGGTTCAAAGCGTTAAAAGATTAAGAGGTAAAATATGGAATATATAGAAACGCTCGGCATTTCGGCCAAGAACGCCGCGCCGATACTTGCGGACTGCGGCACGAACATTAAAAACCGCGCTCTTTCGGAGATAGCGAAACGTCTCAGAGAAAGCGTTGACGGGATAATTGCCGCTAACAGGCTCGACATTGAGAACGCGAAAAAAAGCGGCATGGCGGCGGCAATGGTAGATCGCCTTACGCTGGACGTAAAGCGTATCGCGGGCATAGCGGAGGGCGTGGAGCAGATAGTCTCGCTGTCCGACCCTATCGGCGAGGTCATAGGCGGCGGGGAGCTGCCGAACGGTCTGCGCGTGGTGCAAAAGCGCGTGCCGATGGGCGTTATCGGGATAATCTTCGAGAGCCGCCCGAACGTTACCGTTGACGCGGCGGCGCTCTGTTTCAAAGCGGGCAGTGCGGTAATACTGCGCGGCGGTTCGGACGCGATAAACTCCAACAAATTTCTTGTGAGCCTTATGCGCGGCGCACTCGCGGAGTGCGGAGTTTCCGAGGACTGCATACAGCTTGTTGAGGATACGAGCCGCGATACCGCCACGGCTATGATGCGGCTTAACAGATACATTGACCTGCTTATCCCAAGGGGAAGCGGACGGCTTATCCGCAGCGTTATCGAGAACGCGACCGTTCCCGTTATTCAGACGGGAGAGGGCAACTGTCACGTTTACATCGACGAGAGCGCGGATATCAAAATGGCGGTTGATATCGTCGATAACGCGAAAACGCAGCGTCCGTCGGTCTGCAACGCGATAGAGAGCATTTTAGTTCACGAAAGTATTGCCAATGAGTTTTTCACAAAGCTGAACGAGCGCTGGCATGGCAAGGTCGCGGTGGTCGGCGACGAAAAGACCGCCGAGAATATTGAGGTTGAAAAGCTTGCGGACGATAACGACTACGCAACGGAGTTCCTTGATTACAGGCTCTCCTCGAAGGTGGTAAAGTCGGTCGACGAGGCGATAGAGCATATTAACAGGTTTGGCACGGGGCACAGCGAGTGCATAGTCACCAAGTCGCTCGAGAACGCGCAGAAGTTCCAAAGGCGCGTTGACGCGGCGGCGGTCTATGTGAACGCGTCGACAAGGTTTACGGACGGCTTCGAGTTTGGTCTCGGCGCTGAGATAGGTATTTCAACGCAGAAACTTCACGCGCGCGGTCCCATGGGCTTAAAAGCCCTCACTTCTTATAAGTATCTTATTGACGGAAACGGTCAGATAAGAGAATAATAAGCAGCGTAACGGACGACGCGAGATTTTGCTTTTAAAATTAAGGAGATAGTTATCTTTATGGCTAAGAAAAACAGACAAGTCACCCCCCGCGAAAAGCATAACGAGGACGTGATAAACGAGCTTTTTGGCTCGCCCGAGATCGAGCCCGATATTGAGGGCGATATCACGGAGCTGGGTCAGGAGCCCGACGATGATGTGAAGATCGCTCCGAACCCGCGCAAGCATAAGTTTTTCTTCGGGTTTGCGGTGTTTATCGTAATAATGGCGGCGATAGGCTGCGTTTCCAGCGTGCGGTTCATTTCAAACGGCGTGCGCGATATTATGGACAATACGTCGCTGAAGAACGAGTTCGCGAAGTTTTTGCTGCCCGTAGTCGCGAACGATATCGCGCCGTTCGAAAATGAGAGTGAGATATCGAATTCGGCGAAGGTAAGCGTCGCTATATGGAACGTGCTGCTTAACAAGAATACAAGCGGCTACAAAACCTCCGAAACGGGCGACTTCCATATCCCCGAGTACGATATCGGAGTGTCATGCGCGGAGATATTCGGAAGCGGCTCTACACTCACGCATCAGTCGGTGGGCGCGGGCGATACAAGGTTTGTGTACGACGAGGTTAATCATTATTATATATGCTCCGGAAGCATGAGGTATCTGAACTACGCGCCGAGGATAACCGCAATGACGGAGAACAACGGCACATACGTGCTGACCGTCGAGTACCTGCCGCCGTCGTTTACTATGGTGTCGGAGAATATCGGCATTGAGGTCACTGCCGACAAAACAATGGAATACACTATCAACCGCTGGGATAAAAAGAACACGCTTATGTCCGTGAGATTTATCAACAGTGAAAGATTATAATACGGGAGGAATTTTAAATGAAGCTTAATTTCAAGAGGATCGCGGCGGGAGCGCTGACGCTGGCTTTAACGGTTTCGCTGTGCGGCTGCGGAGATAACGGATATCTTATGACGGTGGACGGTATGAGCATTCGCAACGGAGTTTATCTGTCGTTCCAGCAGACCGCCTATAACGAGGCTTACAACAAGATACAGGAGCAGAACGGAACCTCCGACAGCTCGTCAAGCACCTCGGAGATCGACGTTCTCGCGGAGAACGTTGAGAACAAGTCCGCTTCCGAGTGGATAAAGGAGCAGACTATCAAGGAGGTGCGCAAGTTCGTCGCGGTACAGAAGCTGTGCAATGAGTACGGGATAACGCTCACCGAGGATGAGATCAAGGAGATGAACGACGATCTTCAGTCCACATGGGACGAGGAGAATATGTACGTTATGTACACAATGGGCTTCAACACTCTCGGCGAATACTACGAGTCGTTTGGCGTGGGTATCGAGTCGATGAAGGAGATCAGAAAGGCGAACGCGCTTTCCGATAAGCTTTTCCTGCATTATTACGATACCGACGGCGAGTATCCCGTAACAAAGGACGAGATCAATACCTACCTCACCGAGAACTACGCCGCTGTCAAAATGCTCACGCTGAAATACACTGACGCCGAGGGCAAGGCTCTCGAGACCGACGAGGCAAAGCAGGAGATAAAGGACAAGGCAAAGACGTATGCCGAAAGGCTCAACGGCGGCGACAGCTTTATTGACGTGAAGTACGACTTCGACCTTGAGACGGCGCAGGAGGCCGCGAGAGTAAGCGCGGAAAACTCCTATACCGAGGACAACGAGGATAAGCTGTCCAAGGAGGAGTATATCAAGAAAGAGGTGGACGACGTCGACGTAACAAAGGCGGAGAAGCCCGAGGAGCTGGATCAGTTCATCTCCAAGGAGAACTCCACGCTCGACGAAAAGCTGACCGAATATATCTGGAACGCGGCTGTCGACGGCAAGGCGACCGTATTCGAGGGCGAGAGCGCGGCATATGTTATCGTCCGCGAGGACGTAACTACCAAAGAGAGCTGGGAAAAGGACAACCACGAGGCCATTCTCAAGGAGATAAAGAGCGACGAGTACGACGGTCTTATGGAGCTGACCTATCAGAATTACGAGATCGAGCTGGACGAGTATCTTGTCAACACCAAGTACGCGCCCGAAAAGACTTTTAAGAAAAAGTAAGGCGTTTATAACGCTGTTTAAAGAGCCGCACATTAGATTGTGCGGCTTATCGGCGTTTGTTAAATTAAACCGCGATATTTCCGCCGCGCGGCGGGACAGCCAAAATGAAGCGGAGTACGCACGGTGCTGAATATCACAAATTTTAGATAAGGAAAATAATATGTTACTTTTGGGACTGAACGATATAGAAATGTCGTTCGCTGACAGAACGCTGTTTTCAGGCGTTACGCTTGACGTGTACGAGGGCGAGAAGATAGGCTTCGTCGGCGTGAACGGCAGCGGAAAGACAACGCTGTTCCGCCTGTTGAAGGGCGAGCATATCCCCGACGCGGGAAGCATCCATATTGCGGGAAGCTGCAAAATAGGCTTTATGGAGCAGTTCGCGTGCAAGGACAGCACAAAAACACTGTACGACGAGGCGCTTACGATTTTCGCCGAGCTCGAGGAAACGGAATTGCAGCTTGCCGAGCTTCACGATAAAATAGACTTCGGCGACACCTCCGCGGCGACTATCGAGAAAATGACCGCGCTGCAAGAGAAATTCGAGCGCGACGGCGGACTTACCTACAAGAGCCGCACAGCCGCGGCGCTGGGCGGTCTGGGGTTCTCGGAGAGAGACCTTAAATTAAATACGCAGGTGCTGTCGGGCGGGCAGCGCAGCAAGCTGCAATTGGCGAAGCTGCTGCTCTCGGACGCGGATCTGTTGCTGCTTGACGAGCCTACCAATCACCTTGACATACAGTCGGTGGAATGGCTCGAGAAGTTTCTCGGGGACTACCGCGGCGCGTATATCGTCATCTCACATGACCGCTACTTCCTCGACAAGGTAACACAGCGGACTATCGAGCTTGAAAACCGCCGTATCCGTGACTACAAGGGCAATTATACGCGCTTTCTGGAGCTGAAGGCGGAAGACATGGAACGCCGTCAAAAGGTGTACGATTCCACCGTCAAGGAGATAAAGCGTATAGAGGGCATCATCGAGCAGCAGAAGCGGTGGAATCAGGCGCACAATTATGTCACGATAGCGAGCAAGCAGAAGTCTATCGACCGTCTGGAGGAAACTCTTGACAAGCCCGAGGACGCTCCGGAAGCGATAAAGTTCGCGTTCAAGGCGGCGGACGGCACGGGCAATGACGTTTTGCAGGCGAATAACCTCGCGCTCGGGTTTGACGGGAAAACGTTGTTCAGAAACGTAAATCTCGACATTAAAAAGGGCGAGCGCGTATTTCTTATAGGCGGGAACGGATGCGGGAAGACCTCGCTGTTCCGCGTGCTTATGGGGCAGTATAATGCCGGTATCGGCGAATTCAAGTACGGCGCGAGAGTGCAGACGGGCTACTTCGATCAGGCGCAGAGAGGGCTTACCGAGAGCAAGTCCGCGCTTGACGAGGTCTGGGACGAATACCCGAAAATGACCGAAACGGCAGTGCGGACGGCGCTGGCGGCATTTCTGTTCAAGGGCGACGACATCTACAAGCAGATCTCGGAATTGTCGGGAGGCGAGCGCGCAAGGGTCGCGCTGCTGAAGCTAATGCTCTCGGGAGCGAATTTTCTGCTGCTCGACGAGCCTACCAACCATCTGGACATCACGTCCTGCGAGGCGCTGGAGAATGCGCTGCTTAACTACGACGGCACACTGTTCGTAATCTCGCACGACCGCTATCTGATAAACAAGCTAGCCGATCGCGTCTACAAGCTCACCGAAAACGGCGCGGAGAGCTATCTCGGAAACTACGACTACTACCTCGAAAAGCAGCAGGAGGCTGCCGCCGACATTCCCGCGGAAAAGCCGAAGAAGTCCGAGCAGGCTCTCGACTACAAGCAGCGCAAGGAGCGCGAGAGCGAGCGCCGCAAGCTCTCGGGAAGGGTGTCGAGGCTTGAAAAGCGTATCGAGGAGCTGGACGCGGAGATAAACGCGAAAGCCGAGGAATTATCGGCGCTGACCGATTATCAGAAGGCAATGGAGCTGTCGGAGGAGATCGACAAGCTGCGCGTGGAGCAGGAAACGGCAATGGAGGATTGGGAGCGATCCGCCGCGGCACTGGAGGAATTTGACATATGACAAAGGAGATAAGGGCGTATATGGCGGTTTTGGAGCAGTTTTTCTCGGTCGGTCATTCGGACGGGGAGCTTTTAAAATTCCGCGCGGAATTGCTGAAACGTATAGAATTCTATCAGCACGAGCGGCTGATACATCTTATAGTTACTATGTCGTTCGCGGTGTTTTTTCTGATGTCGCTGATGATGTGCTCCGCGAACCCGCAAGTCGGCTTAATGCTGCTTGCCGTGCTGTTTCTCGTGATGACGATAGCGTATATCAAGCACTATTATTTTCTGGAGAATTCCGTTCAGAGAATGTACAAATTCTACTATAGGATCGAAAATTTGTGAGGTAAAGCAATGTCTGTTTTTGATATATTCAAGCAGCTTGAAAGCAGAAATACCGAGCCGTCGGGCGCGGTGGAATACATCATCTGCGGTCTCGGCAACCCCGGGACGCAGTACGAGAACACGCGGCACAATATCGGCTTTATGACCGTCGATACGTTATGCGAAAAGTACAAGCTGTCCTGTAAAAAGCTGAAATTTAAGTCGCTCACCTGCGACGCGGTGATAGGCGGCAACACGATGTTGCAAAGCCGAAACCAAGAGCGCGGCACGGACGCCGCGCAACAAAGTTTCGGCGGCAACACGATGTTGCAAAGCCGAAACCAAGAGCGCGGCACGGACGCCGCGCAACAAAGTTTCGGCGGCAACACGATGTTGCAAAGCCGAAACCAAGAGCGCGGCACGGACGCCGCGCAACAAAGTTTCGGCGGCAACACGACGTTGCAAAGCCGAAACCAAGAGCGCGGCACGGACGCCGCGCAACAAAGTTTCGGCGGCAACACGACGTTGCAAAGCCGAAACCAAGAGCGCGGTACGGATGCCGCGCAACAAAGTTTCGGCGGAGGAAAGCGCTGCCTGATAATGAAGCCGACGACGTTTATGAACAACAGCGGCGAGGCGGTCACCGAGGCTATGAATTTCTATAAGATACCGCCTGAGCGCACTATAATCGTATTTGATGATATCTCGCTCGAGCCCGGAAAGCTACGAATCCGCCGCAAGGGCAGCGACGGCGGTCACAACGGGATAAAGAGCATTATCTACCTGTCGGGCAGCGACGCGTTCCCGCGGATAAAAATGGGCGTGGGCGCAAAGCCGAACCCCGACTACAAGCTCGCCGACTGGGTGCTCGGTCACTTCAAAAAGGAGGACGGCGAAAAGCTGGAGCAGTGCTTTCAAAACGCAGTCGCATGCCTTGAGCTGATAGTTCAGGGGAAAATTGACGAGGCTATGAACAAGTACAACTCGTGAGGTAATTATGAATGAGAAGATCATTGGGGAGGTCGAGTTCACGCAGAAATTCACGAACGAATTCGACTGTGTGTGCAACGAGATACTTTTTACCGCGGTGAACGGCAATCGGCTCCGTTTAACGCTTTTCGACGTTAAGCCGCTTGATGCGGACAACCTCGACGGGAGCTATTACGCTGCGGCGGAGGAAACGCTTTCGGAACTGCCGGGCGGTTTCCCGATGATATACAGCATTATGTACACGGAGGAAGCCGCCGAAAAATGCGGCGTTGAACCGGACTAAGGTGGACAAATGAGCAGAATGAATTTTTTTGTAAACGCGGCGCGGCAGAACCCCGATTTTGTCCGTCTGCAAAGCTATCTCGGCGAACCTAAGAACATCTTGCCCGGAGCCCGGGTGTTGCCCGCGCTGGTCACGGGCGTTTCGCATATACACAAGGCGCACTTTATCGCGGCGCTCGTCGATAGCGATACCCCTGCGCTCGTCATAGCGGAGAGCGAGGGCGAGGCGCAGAAGCTGTGCCTTGACATCAATATGATGTTAGGTGAGAATGCGGCTTTGCTGTATCCCGAAAAGGAATTCGTGCTCGCGGACGCGGAGGCTGCCTCGCGCGAATACGAGCACAAGCGCATTTTCGCGCTGAACGCTATGTTGAACGGCGGCTGCAGGGCGGTGATATGCTCGGCTTCGGCGGCGGCACAATTGACGATACCCCCCGAGGATCTGAAAAAGCGCACGATAACGCTCTCGGGTGAGGACGAGATATCGCTTGAGGACTTGATTTCGCGGCTGACGGCGGCGGGCTACTCGCGCGCGGATTTGACGGAGGGCGCGGGACAGTTTTCGGTGCGCGGCGGTATCGTTGACGTGTTTCCGCCGAACAGCACAGCGCCATATCGTATCGAGCTTTGGGGCGACAGCGTGGACAGCCTGTCCGAATTCGACCTCGAAACGCAGCGCAGGACGGCCACGCTCGATAATATCGCCGTTTCTCCCGCCCGCGAAACGCTGTTCGACAGCGCGGAGGAGCTTTGCGAGCGCATTGAAGCGTTATCGAAAAAGCTCCGCGGCAAGAAAGCCGAGGATATCAAGTCACGGCTCGATGAGGACGTGAAAAAGCTCCGCGGCGGCGTTGAGCTGCACAGCGCGGACAGGTTCTTTCCGTTGTGCTATGAGGAAGAAGCTACCGTGTTCGACTACGCGGAGCGTGTTTTCGTGTGTGAGAACACCGCGGTGCGCGAGAGCTTCCGCGGCGCGGCATTGCAGCACGCCGAGGATCTGAAGATACTTGTCGACGAGGCGCGTATCTGCAAGGGCCTCGACCGCTTTATGCTGACGAAATCGGAGCTATATTCAATGATGGAGAACCGCACGCGCATTTATTTCGATTCGTTTGTGCGCGGCGGCGGTCTGGAGCTCGGGACTATGATAAACGTTCACGGCGCGGTGCAGACGGGAACGTGGAGCGGCGAATACAAAATTCTCGAGGACGAGCTGAGAAATTATCTCGGCAAGGGAATGTGCTGCTTTATCTTCGCGGGAACGGAAAAGGGCGCGAAAAACCTCGCTCAGGACCTGATAAACGACGGATTTAACGCGGAATATTACGAGAACCCCGAGCATATTATCCCCGGAAAGGTGATAGTCGCGCAGGGTACCTTGTCAGCGGGCGCGGAGTATCTTGAAAGCGGACTGTGCGTATTTACGCATACGGCTGTTCATGCGGCGCGGCGGCGCGTTCCCAAAAAGAAAAAGGGCGAGGAGATACGCTCGCTGGAGGATATCGCTGTGGGCGACCTCGTGGTGCATTACGCGCACGGCATTGGCGTGTTTGATGGCGTTCACAAGATAGAAACGGGCGGCGTGGCTAAGGACTATATCCGCATAAAATACGCGGGCGCGGACGTACTGCACGTCCCCGTAACGCAGCTTGACCTCGTTTCGCGCTATATCGGCACCGGCGACACGTCCACCGTGAAGCTCAACAAGCTGAATTCCGAGCAGTGGACGAAATCGAAAGCCAAGGCAAAGGCTGCCGCGAAGGAAATGGCGGCGGAGCTTATCGAGCTGTACAGCAAGCGGATGAAGTCGCAGGGCTTTGCGTTCCCCGAGGACGACAGCCTGCAGGAGGATTTCGAGCAGCATTTCGCCTACGTCGAGACGGACAGCCAATTGCGCTGTATCGACGAGATAAAGTCGGATATGCAGCGCCCTCAGCCAATGGAGCGTCTGTTGTGCGGCGACGTGGGCTTCGGTAAGACCGAGGTCGCGCTCCGCGCGGCGTTTAAGTGCGTAGAAACGGGAAAGCAATGCGCGCTGCTTGCGCCGACGACAGTGCTCGCGTGGCAGCATTATCAGACCGCGAGCGGGCGAATGGAGGGCTTTCCGATAAACATCGCGCTGCTGTCGCGCTACAAAAGCGCCTCCGAGCAGAAGGAGATACTTAAGGGTCTCGCGAGCGGGCGCATTGATATGGTCATCGGCACTCACCGTATTATACAGAACGACGTTAAATTCAAGGATTTGGGTCTGGTTATCATCGATGAGGAGCAGCGTTTCGGCGTTGCGCACAAGGACAAGTTCAAGACCTCGTTCAGCGGCGTGGACATTCTGTCGCTGTCGGCAACGCCCATTCCGCGAACGCTGAACATGGCGATGAGCGGTATACGCGATATGAGCGTTCTCGACGAGCCGCCGCAGGACAGACAGCCCATAGCAAGCTACGTTATCGAGCACGATTGGGGAATAGTCGCGCAGGCGATACAGAAGGAGCTTCGCCGCAGCGGGCAGGTCTACTATATTCACAACCGCATAGAGTCAATTTACGGCTGCGCGGACAAGATACGTGCGCTGGTTCCAGAGGCGACTATCGGCGTTGCGCACGGCAAAATGTCCGAGGACGAGTTGCTGGAGGTTTGGCGCAGACTTCTCGACGGCGAGCTTGACGTTCTCGTTTGCACAACAATAATCGAAACGGGCGTTGACGTGCCGAACGTCAACACCCTGATAATCGAGAACGCAGATTATATGGGCTTGGCGCAGCTCCACCAGCTCCGCGGACGAGTGGGAAGAACAAATAAGCGCGCGTACGCGTACTTTACGTTTCAACCGGGGAAAATTTTGTCGGAGATATCGCAGCGCCGCCTTGACGCTATCCGCGAGTTCACGCAGTTCGGCAGCGGTTTCCGCATTGCCCTTCGTGACCTTGAGATACGCGGCGCGGGAAATATCCTCGGCTCGTCGCAGAGCGGACATCTCGCGAACGTCGGCTACGATATGTATCTGCAACTGCTTGACGAAGCCGTCCGCGAGGAGCGCGGCGAGAAGAACGTTCACAAGGAGGAATGTCTTGTCGACGTGCGGATAAACGCGTTCATTCCCGACAAATACATCTCCAATCAGGCGCAGAGAGTGGATTGTTACCGTAAGATAGCGCGTATCGCCACCGCCGAAGACGCGGAGGATATCACCGACGAACTGATCGACCGTTACGGCGACCCGCCCGCGTCGGTGCTCGGGCTTATTGACGTTGCGCGCTTCAGGAACATGGCGGCGCTGTCCAACGTCTCGGAGATATCGCAGGTCGGCGACGATCTGGTGTTCTACCTCAGCAAGTTTGACATGATGAAGCTCTCGGCGGTCACCAAGGCGGTCGGAAAGCGTATGCGGCTGGAGACGGTCGGCAGACCGAGAATGCTCGTCGACGTTAAGGGAGAGAATACTCTTGATGTGATGAAAGCTGTTATTTCGGCTATGGACAGCGCCGATAAGGAGCAAAAATGAATTCTTTTCCCTACTCAAACGACAACAAGCGCTACCGCACGCTGGTCTACCACAATCTGCAAACCTACGGCGGACGCGTTTTTAAAGCCACCGTTGACGCAGGATTATCCTGTCCGAACGCCGGCGGGTGCGTTTTCTGCGCTCAAAACAAGCCCGACACACGTACCATTGAAGAGCAGTTTGCCGCCGAAAAGGCGCGTATCCTAGCAAAGTGCCCTTCCGCGAAAATATTGCTGTATTACGGTCTGCGCACCAATACCAACTGCTCCCCCGAGCGGCTTTCCGAAATGCTTTGCGAGGCTGAACGGCTCGGCGCGTTCGCGGTCTCACTTGCTACGCGCCCCGATTGCCTTGACGCGGATAAAGCGCGGATACTCGCAGAATGTCCGCTGCCGCTGACCGTGGAGCTGGGGTTGCAAACTATCCACGACAGTACAGCCGCGCTCATAAACCGCGGACACACCTACGCGGATTTCCTGTGCGGCTATGAGCTGTTGAAACGGCATAATATCCGCGTTTGCGTACACATCATCAACGGGCTGCCTAATGAGACACGCGAGATGATGCTCGACACGGCGAGGGCACTCGGAAAGCTCCGCCCCGATGGCGTTAAGATACACTCGATGCACGTCCTGCGCGGCACCGAGCTGTATGAGATGTACCAAAGCGGCGCGTATACGCCGATAGAAAAGGACGAATATATCGATATCGTTGCCCGACAGCTCGAGCTCCTGCCGCCCGAGACGGTCATCGAGCGCGTGACGGGCGACGGTGACAAGAGCCTGCTCGCCGCGCCGCAGTGGAGCCGCGACAAAATATCCGTGCTCGGCGGTATCGATAAGCGGCTTGCGGACTTGGATACTTATCAGGGGAGATTATTCGATAATGAAAGCATTGGATAAAAACGCCGCGAAACCGCTATACGAGCAGCTTTATGAGGAAATCAAAAGTGATATACTCTCGGGAAAGATGAGCGAGGGCGAAAAGCTCCCGTCCAAGCGTGCGCTGTCCGAGCAGCTTCAAATCAGCGTTATCACGGTCGAGAACGCGTATTCTCAGCTTATAGCCGAGGGGTACGTCCGTGCCGCCGAAAGGAGCGGATATTTCGTGCAGTACAGCGGCGGAGCGGTAGCGCTGCCAAGCATTGCGATACCCGGCGAGACCGCGGAGGAGACCGACGACAGCGCACCCGCTCCGTCGGGACAGTTTCCGTTTTCGGTGTGGACAAGGCTTATGCGGTCGGTCATACTCGAAAAAGGTACGGCGCTGCTGAGACCAGTGCCATGCGGCGGCGCGGAGGAGCTTCGCCGCGCGATATCGGGGTATCTGTACCGCGCGCGGGGTTTTTATCAGCCGCCCGAGCGCATAATCACGGGCGCGGGTACGGAGTACCTGTACAACCTGCTGATACAGCTTCTCGGCAGGGATAAGCGCTACGGTATCGAGAACCCGGGGTACGAAAAGCTGCCGAAAATCTACACGCTCAACGACGTTGCCTTTGAATACGTCTCACTCGACAAGTCGGGAATGATCGTTGATGAACTGTACAAAAAGCGCGTCGACGCGGCGCATATTTCTCCCGCTCACCATTACCCGACGGGTATTGTTATGCCGATATCGCGCCGCCGCGAGCTTATGCGCTGGTCGGAGGAGGACGGGCGGCGGTTCATCATCGAGGACGATTACGACAGCGAGCTGCGCTGGAGCGGAAAGCCTCTCCCAACCATGTTCGGCACGGATACGACTGGTCGCATTATTTACATGAACACATTTTCGCAGACTATCGCGCCCTCGGTGCGCATAAGCTATATGTGCCTTTCCGAAGAGCTTTACGGTCTTTGGCGTGAAAAGCTGGGGTTTTACGCCTGTTCCGTGCCCGCGTTTGAGCAGTACACACTTGCGAGGTTCATTTCGGAGGGTTATTTTGAGCGTCACATAAACCGTTCCAAAAAGCGTTTCCGCCGTATCCGCGATCTTGTTTTGCAGCTCATTTCGCGCTATCCCGATATCGGGGTCTCCGAGGAGAACGCGGGACTGCACTTCACGATCTCGGCAGGGCAAAGCGCCGCGGAGATGACCGAGGTCTGCACGCAATGCGGAATACGGATAACGCCGCTCGCCTATTACTACGCCGACAAGAACTGCGCCGGGGAGCTGTACGTCGTCAACTACGGCGGCGCAGATGACGACAGGCTTGCTGCGCTGCTCACGGAACCGTTAAAGTAATCGATTGCCGAGAGTTCTCTCGGCAATAAAATTTTGTGTATGCACTTGATTTTTGCAACAATATATGGTATAATTAAGCTGTATTGGTAAATTTGAATGATAGGATGAAAAGAAATGGCGAAAGAATCTAATTACAATGACCTAAAAGCGCTGAAGGGTCCCGACCAAGTCCGTCTGCGTCCCGCGGTAATCTTCGGGTCGGACAGTATCGAGGGCTGCCGTCACTCGGTTTTCGAGATAATCTCAAACTCCATAGACGAGGCTCGCGAGGGGTTTGGCAAGCGCATTAACATTACGCTCCACGCGGATAAGTCCATAACCGTGGAGGACTTCGGACGCGGCATTCCCATTGACTTCAACAAGACCGAGGACAAGTACAACTGGGAGCTTGCTTTCTGTACGCTGTATGCGGGCGGCAAGTACGACAACAACAGCGGCGAGAATTACTCGTTCGCGCTCGGACTGAACGGTCTGGGCTTGTGCGCGACGCAGTTCGCGTCCGAGTATATGGAGGTCGAGAGCTGCAACGGCACGTGGAAGTACTCGCTCCGCTTTGAAAAGGGCTTCAACGTCACGGATAACGAAAAAGGATTTGTGAAGTCGAAGTGCACAAGCACGGGAACGAAGATACATTGGAAGCCCGATCTTGAGGTGTTCACGGATATCGACGTGGGCGGCGAGTATCTGGACGATATGCTCCGCAGACAGGCGGTCGTAAACGGCGGTATCGAGTTTGTGCGCCGTATCGAGAACGAGGACGCCGGCGTCGGAGACGGCACGGCAGACGAGAAGATACTTTGCTACGAGGACGGTATCTTTGACTATCTGAAAGAGGTTGCCGGGGATAAGGCACTTACCACGCCGCAGTACTGGAGTACTCAGCGGCAAGGCAAGGACCGCGAGGACAAAGAGGAGTACAAGCTGAAAATGAACGTAGCGTTCACGTTCAGCAAGGAGATACACTTTGTCGAGCATTACCACAACTCTTCGTGGCTGGAGCACGGCGGCTCTCCCGATGACGCGATGAAGCGCGCGTTTCTTTCGCAGATTGACGCGTATCTGAAAAATAACAATAAGTACAACAAGGGTGAGAAAGCCATTAAATGGGATGACGTCGCGGACTGCCTGATATTTATTTCGTCTAACTTTTCCACGCAGGCAAGCTACGCCAACCAGACGAAAAAGGCAGTCACGAACGCGTTTATCAAGGACGCTATGATCGACTGGCTTAAGCACCAATTGGAGGTATATTTCCTCGAAAACCCCGACGAGGCGGTGAAGATAGCAGAACGTGTTCTCGTCAACAAGCGCTCGCGCGAGAACGCGGAGAAGGTGCGCTCGTCCTCTATCGCCAGCCTCACCGCGAAGATCGATCTCACTAACCGTATTGACAAGTTCGTCGACTGCCGCAGCAAGGACGTTTCGCGCCGCGAGGTGTATATCGTGGAGGGCGATTCCGCGCTCGGATCGGTAAAGCTGGCGCGCGACGCGGAGTTTCAGGCTGTCATTCCCGTGCGCGGAAAGATACTCAACTGTCTGAAAGCAAGCTATGACAAGATTTTCAAGAGCGAGATAATCACCAACCTTATAAAGGTGCTCGGGTGCGGCGTTGAGGTCAAATCCAAGGCGAATAAGAACCTCAATTCGTTCAATCTTGACAACCTGCGCTGGAATAAGGTGGTAATTTGTACCGATGCCGATTATGACGGCTTTCAGATACGCACGCTTATTCTGACAATGATACAGGAGCTTTGCCCCACGCTGATAGAACGCGGCTACGTCTATATCGCGGAATCGCCGCTGTACGAGATAAACACCAAGGACAAGACTTACTTCGCGTACACCGAGCCCGAGAAAACGCGTATTCTCGAGATGATAGACGGGAAGAAGTACACGATACAGCGCTCGAAAGGTCTCGGCGAGAACGACCCCGATATGATGTCGCTCACAACCATGAACCCAGGCACGCGTCGCCTTATCAAGGTAACGCCGACCGACGCGGAGAAAACGCGCATGATGTTCGATGTGCTGCTTGGCAACGACCTCGACGGGCGCAAGGAGTTTATTCGCGAAAATGGCAGCAAGTATTTAGAGGCGGCTGACTTTATGTAATATTTTGTTGAAAAGATACGGAGAGTAATAAAAGTTGAAAAAGAAAACACCCAAAAAGAACGAGCCGAAAACAAGCTCTGCATATATAGAAGGCTCGGGAAAGGTCGTCGAGACCGATATCGTCACCACGCTCGAGGAGAACTATATGCCTTACGCGATGAGCGTTATCGTATCGAGAGCGCTTCCCGAGATAGACGGCTTCAAGCCCTCGCACAGGAAATTGTTATACACTATGTATAAAATGGGCTTGCTGAACGGCGGACGAACCAAGTCCGCGAATATCGTCGGGCAGACGATGAAGCTCAACCCGCACGGCGACGCGGCTATCTATGAGACTATGGTGCGTCTTGCGCGCGGCAACGAAGCGCTTCTGCACCCGTATGTCGACAGCAAGGGCAACTTCGGCAAGGCGTATTCGCGCGATATGGCGTATGCCGCCGCGCGTTACACCGAAGCCAAGCTCGATTCGATAAGCGCGGAGCTGTTCGCGGATATCGACAAGGACGCGGTGGATATGGCGCCGAATTACGACAACACCACCGTCGAGCCGACGCTGTTTCCGGTTCGGTTTCCGTCCGTGCTAGTCAACTCCAACTTCGGACTTGCCGTATCAATGGCGAGCAATATATGTTCGTTCAATCTGTCAGAGGTTTGTGAAACTGCGATATCGCTCATAAAAAATCCCGACCACAACGCTCTGTCCACGCTCAAAGGTCCCGACTTCCCGGGCGGCGGGTATATCGTCTACGATGAGGCGGAGATGGAGAAAATTTACAGAACGGGCTTGGGAGCGGTCAAGGTCCGCGCGAAGTACAGCTTCGACAAGGATGCGCGGTGCATCGAGGTAACGCAGATACCGCCTACGACCACCGTCGAGGCGATAATCGACAAGGTAGTCGAGCTAGTTAAGGACGGCAAGATAAGGGAAATATCTGACGTTCGCGACGAAACGGATCTGAGTGGCTTGCGGCTTGCGTTCGACCTGAAAAAGGGCTATGACTCCGACACGGTAATGCAAAAGCTGTACAGGCTCACGCCGTTACAGGATAATTTCAATTGCAACTTCAATGTGCTTATAGCGGGAACGCCGCGCGTAATGGGCGTTTACGAGATACTCAGCGAGTGGACGGAGTTCCGCCGACAGTGCGTTAAGCGCCGTATTTACTTCGATCTCAACAAGAAAAAGGAGAAGCTTCATTTGCTTCTCGGCTTGAAGAAGATACTGCTCGATATTGACTACGCGATACAGCTTATCCGAGAGACCGAGGAGGAGGCGGAGGTCGTTCCGAACCTTATGGTCGGGTTTGGCATTGACGAGCCGCAGGCGGAATACGTCGCGGAGATAAAGCTTCGCCACATCAACCGCGAGTATATCCTCAAGCGTACCGAGGAAACGGAGCAGCTTACCTCGGATATCGCTGGAATGGAGGAGATATTAAACAGCCCGAAAAAGATCGACAAGGTGATAATCGGGGAGCTGAAAGAGGTCAGCGAGAAGTACTCACAGCCGCGCCGCACAATGTTCCTGTACGACGTTGCGGAGGATGTGGAGATCGAGGAGGAGCAGCCCGAGGGCTATCCCGTGAATGTGTTTTTCACGCGCGAGGGCTACTTTAAGCAGATCACGCCGAAGTCGCTCAGAATGTCAAACGAGCAGAAGCTCAAGGAGCAGGACGAGATTATTTTCTCGGCGGAGGTGTCGAGCAATTCGGAGCTGCTGTTCTTTACCAATAAATTTCAATGTTACAAATCGCGCTGCGCGGATTTCCCCGAGATAAAGGCGAGCGTTATGGGCGATTTCGTTCCTGCAAAGCTCGGAATGGACGACGGGGAACTGCCAGTATTTATGGCGGTAACGGAGAAATTCACCGAAACGCTGGTGATTTTCTTTAAGAACGGCAAGTGTGCGAAGATACCGCTTTCGTCATATTCCACAAAGACCAAGCGCAAGAAGCTTCAAAACGCGTATTCGGAGCTGTCGGAGATGGTCGGGATGTTTGTTATCGAGGGCGAGGAGGACTTTATTCTGAAATCGACCGCGGGCAAGGTGATAATGTTCAATACCGCGCTCGTTCTCGCGAAATCGACGCGTGACACACAGGGAGTTCAGGTAATGCGCCTGACCAAGGCGGAGCTGGCTTCCGTGCAAATAGCGCAAAACGTCGACGTGGAGGATATCGAGCGTTTCAGAATTAAGACCGTACCGGCTGCCGGAATAATTTCCGGCGACGATATTGACCAGATAAAGCTGATCTGACGAACGGCGCAGCAAACTTAACGGCGGCGCATTAAAGCGCGTTACGGCAAGAGCAACTTGCCTTTTAAATAAGGAGGAAATTATGTTTACAGATATTGAAATTGCACAGCAGGCGAAAATGCTGAAAATCGGTGAGATCGCGAAGAAGCTCGGCGTGACCGAGGAGGAGATCGAGCCTTACGGTCACTACAAGGCGAAGCTCTCGCAGCCACTGTTTGACAGGACGGCGAACAATGCTGACGGCAAGCTGATACTCGTGACCGCGATCAACCCTACCCCCGCGGGCGAGGGAAAGACCACCACTTCGGTAGGTCTTTGCGAGGGCATGAACAGGATAGGGAAAAAGGCGTGTCTGGCGCTGCGTGAGCCGTCGCTGGGTCCCGTATTCGGCGTCAAGGGCGGAGCAGCAGGCGGCGGATATTCGCAGGTCGTTCCCATGGAGGACATCAACCTGCACTTCACGGGCGATATGCACGCGATAACCGCGGCGAACAATCTGCTTGCGGCTATGCTGGACAACCATTTGCAGCAGGGGAATTCGCTGAATATCAACGTTAAGCGGATTTTGTTCAAGCGTTGTCTTGACATGAACGATAGAGCGCTCCGCAACTGTGTTATCGGTCTGGGCGGCAAAATGGACGGCGTTCCGCGTGAGGACAGCTTCCAGATAACCGTCGCGAGTGAAATTATGGCGATACTTTGCCTTGCGAGCGACCTTGACGACCTTAAGCGCCGTCTCGGGAATATCCTCGTTGCGTTTACGAACGACAACAAGCCCGTGTTCGCGCGCGACCTTAAGGCAGTGGGCGCTATGACGGCGCTGCTCAAGGACGCGGTAAATCCGAACCTCGTGCAGACGCTTGAAAACAACCCCGCGATAATCCACGGCGGACCGTTCGCGAATATAGCGCATGGCTGCAATTCTGTCCGCGCGACCAAGCTGGCTATGAAGCTGTCCGACTACACGATAACCGAGGCGGGTTTCGGAAGCGACCTCGGCGCGGAGAAGTTTTTCGACATCAAGTGCCGCTTTGCGGGGCTTAAGCCCGACTGCGTGGTGCTCGTCGCGACTATCCGTGCGCTGAAGTATAACGGCGGCGTGCCCAAGCCCGAGCTCACCAAGGAGAACGTCGAGGCGTTGAAAAATGGCATTGTGAACCTTGGCGTGCATATCGAGAATATGCACAAATTCGGCGTTCCCGTGGTTGTTGCGATAAACCATTTCGGCACGGATACCGACGCGGAGATCGCCGTTGTCCGCGAGTACTGCGAGAACAAGGGCGTTGAGGTCGCGTTCTCGGATGTGTTCGCGAAAGGCGGCGAGGGCGGCGTTGACCTCGCGGAAAAGGTTTGCGCGACGATCGACCGCTGCACGGGTTGTCAGACCGATTTCAAGCCGCTGTACGATGAGAAGCTGACGATCAAGGAAAAGCTCGCAATTATTGCCAAGGAAATATACCGCGCGGACGGCGTAGTTTACACCGCCAAAGCGGAAAAGGCTATCAAGGAGATAGAGGACCTTGGTCTTGACAGAGTTCCCGTTTGCGTTGCGAAAACGCAGTACTCGCTATCCGACGACCCCGCAAAGCTCGGCAAGCCCGAGAATTTCACCATAACCGTAAGCGACGTTCGCGCAAGTGCGGGCGCGGGCTTTGTTGTAGCGTATACGGGTGACATTATGACCATGCCCGGGCTGCCCAAGGTTCCCGCGGCGGAGAATATCGACGTTGACGGCAGCGGCGTAATTACAGGATTGTTCTGATGGAGTTTATTACTAACAGCGAACAGGAAACACGCGCCGCCGCCTCGGAGACCGCAAAGCGCCTTAAGGTCGGTGACGTGATACTGTACGAAGGCGAAATGGGCGCGGGCAAGACCGCGTTCACAAAGGGCTTGGCGGAGTATTTCGGCACGGAAGAGGAGGTCACTAGCCCGACCTTCGCGCTCGTTCACGAGTATACGGGTCGCGTGCCGATCTTCCATTTCGACCTGTACCGAATTTCGGGCTGCGACGACCTGTACGCGGTCGGTTTCTTCGACTACCTCGACAGGGACGGGATCATCGCCGCCGAGTGGAGCGAGAATGTTCCCGGCTTGGAGGATGAACTGGAAAATGTCGTAAAGATACGTATCGAAAAGCTCTCCGAGAACGGGCGGAAAATTACCGTTACGGGTGAATGTTTTGGTGACGTTGGTGATAGTGCACAAATTTGATCGGTGGTGATTTTATGATACTGGGAATAGATTCGTCCGCGATAACGGCGGGCTGCGCACTGTATGAGGACGGGAAAATTATCGCCGAGCAGTTCCTTAACACGCGTCACACGCACTCCGAAACGCTTCTCCCTATGGTGAGGTCAATGCTCGACGGCGCGAAAATAACGCTTTCCGAGGTGGACAGAATAGCCGTGACGACGGGTCCCGGCTCGTTTACGGGGCTTCGTATCGGCATTTCCTGCGTCAAGGGAATGTGCTTCAGCGCGGAAAAGCCGTGCGTTCCCGTATCGACCTTGGAGGCGATAGCGTACAATTTTGTGCAAATTGACGGAATCATTTGCGCGTGTATGGACGCGCGGTGCAAGCAGGTATATAACGCGCTGTTCCGCTCGGAGAACGGCGTAATAACACGGCTTTGCGAGGACAGGGCAATCACGCTCGCGGAGCTTTCGGAGGAGCTGTCGGAGCTCGGTGAACGCGTAATTCTCGCGGGCGACGGCGCGGAATTGACGCACGGGTTCACCGAAAAGAAATACGAGTTAGCGCCGATAGCGCTGCGGTTTCAGCGCGGCAGCGGAGTGTGCCTTGCCGCCGGGGGAAAACCCGATATTGCCGCGGCAGCGCTTATGCCGAGTTATCTCAGATTGCCGCAGGCGGAGCGTGAACGGCTGGCGAGGGATAAGGCAGAGTAAATTGCTGTGTTTTATTAGTCAGAATATTGAAGAAACAGTAATGGAGGCAACATATATGAAAAATTATACTCAAGTTTATGTAAAAAACAGTATTGAGGCAGCAAAAACATATTGTAAAGCATTTGGTGTGGAAATAACACTTGAGATAAAAAATAGCAGCGGGACTGCCTATGAACATTGTGTATTATCATATAATGGTGAAGGCTTTTTGGCAATAGGCGAAGCAAAAAATCCTTATGATGTAGATGTTATTCATAAAATGAGATGGGAAACAATGACTTTTAATGTATTTGAGATGGGAACCGAAGAACGTGTTCGTTGTGCATTTGATGTTTTGCGTGATGGCGGAGTTGTTATTGAAGAGATTCATGAGGTACCATGGAACAAGTGTTGCGCCACCGTTATTGATAGGTATGGTGTGTGCTGGTGGATTGCTATTTAGCGGGTAAAGCTTGAGGTAACATTATGGCGGATATGCTGGTAAAATTATACGATATTCCTTTTTCTTATGCTTTGGAAGAAAAACTGTCGGAGGAGGGAATTAGAATTAAAAAGGCGTTGGCTCCCGACAGGAGCAGGATAATTGAATTTTCCAAAACATGCTCGAAGGATGACTATTCGGATGAAGTAAGCGCCGCCTTTTGCAATAATCCCGTGACCTGCAATATAGCGACCAAGGAAAAGAAAATAATCGGTTTTGCGTGCTATGAAGCGACAGCGAAAAATTTTTTCGGTCCTATGGCAGTGCTGGACAGTGAAAGAAAAAAGGGGATAGGAAAGGCGCTGCTGCTGAGGTCTCTGGAATCTATGCGGGAGCTTGGATACGCGTATGCCGTTATAGGATGGCCTGCAAAGTCCGCCGTTGAATTTTATAAGAAATGCGCAGGCGCGGTTATGATAGGCGAAGGATCATCGGGAGTATACAAAAGGATGATTGAAATTGACGAATAATTTTCGGGTGAACGGTGGCAAAATTTCCATATACTGTTGACCCGCGCGGGAAAATGGTGTATAATTAAGTAAAACTTTAAGTAAAAGAGGGAGATTTTATGATAGCTATTGGATCGGATCATGGCGGCTACGCGCTGAAATGCGAGCTGGTGAAGCACCTTGCGGAGCAGGGCGTTGAGCTTGTCGACTGCGGCTGTAACGGCGAAACGGCGGATTACCCCGACATCGCCGAAAAGGTCTGCGCAAAGGTAGCGGGCGGCGAATGCGAAAAGGCGATACTTATCTGCGGTACTGGTATCGGGATATCCATGAGCGCCAACAAGATCAAGGGAATACGCGCCGCGCTCTGCACGGACGAGTATTCGGCGAAGTTTACAAGACTGCACAACGATGCGAACGTGCTGTGTATGGGCGGACGCGTTGTCGGCGGCGGTCTGGCGTGCAATATCGCCGACGTGTTTCTGAGTACCGAATTTGAGGGCGGACGGCACGCTGTCCGCGTTGACAAAATGATGAAGCTGGAGGGTAAATAAATGGGAAAATTTGACAATGTAATTGTATGCGATCACCCGCTCGTGCAGCATAAGGTGTCGCTGATACGCGATAAGAATACGGGATCAAAGGACTTCCGCGAACTGGTTCACGAGATATCCATGTTCATGTGCTACGAGGCGACGCGCGATCTGCCGCTCAAGGACGTTCAGATACAGACCCCGCTCGGCGAGCTGGCGAACTCTAAAATCATCAGCGGGCGCAAACTGGCGTTCGTACCGATAATGCGCGCGGGTCTTGGAATGGTGGACGGCGCTCTGGCGCTCGTGCCTACCGCGAAGGTCGGTCATGTGGGAATTTACCGCGACAAACTTAACGGTAACACCGCTGCGGAGTATTACTGCAAGCTGCCGTTCGATATCGCGAACCGTGAAGTAATTATTCTCGATCTTATGCTCGCGACGGGCGTTTCGGCGGTCAAGACGGTTGATATCGTCAAGAACGCTGGTGCGAAGAACATCAAGTTTATGTGCGTGCTCACCTGCCCCGAGGGTATCAAGGCGCTCCACGAGGCGCACCCCGAGGTTGAGATAATCTGCGGCGCTATTGACGACGGGCTTAACGAGGATCTGTATATTATCCCCGGTATCGGCGATGGCGGAGACAGACTTTTCGGTACAAGGTAACGATCAGCCCTTTGCGTTATTGCTCGGCTGTTGGAGGATCTATGGGATTATTTGATAAGATCAAGAAGAACAATGATAAGAATGACGGAGCGGATGAAGAGGTCGTTATGGACGGCTGGGGAGCGATAGATGAGGCGTTCTTAAGGGTCTACCCCGGGCAGGAGGAGCGGAAACACTTCGGAACGCTAATTCCGTGGCGACTGGGCGGTCCCGACCCGCTCGACGGCATCAGCGTTTACGACGGCGGCGACTGCTGGCATTTTGTCACCTACGGGCTTTCGGAGCTTTACGAAAAGGAATCGGACGACCCCAAGTGGAGCGGTTTCGGAATGGAGTTCACAATGCGGCTCAAAAAGGACTGCTGCGAGGACGAGGAAGCCGAAATACGCTGCGTTTGCGGAAATTTTCAAAACCTGGCGAAGATAACGTTTAACAACGGCGAGCTGTTCAACGCGTGGGAGTGGATATACACGGGGCAGAAGAACGGCATCGACGTGCGCCAAATGTCCGCGCTGACAGGCTTTATCACCGTACCCGATACGCTTGTACGAGGCATTGACACTCCCAACGGTCACGTTGATTTTGTGGAATTTATCGGAGCGACCGACGCGGAGCTTTTGAAGATACAAAGCAAGGAAACGACCGTCCGCGAGTTGTTTGAAAAGATTGGCGATATGACCGATTATAGTCGCAAAAGCTTATATTAAGAGGTGTTTTTAAACGTGCTGTATAAGTGGAATTGCGGATAATTAAACATTTTGGGGGCGCTTGCCCCTGTTCTTTTGTAAAGGTGAACTTCATGACAAAATTAGAGGTTTTGAGGCAATATTTTGGTCACAGCTCGTTCCGAAACGGTCAGGAGCAGCTTATCGACAGCATTCTCAAGGGTCGGGACGTGTTGGGCGTTATGCCGACGGGAGCGGGGAAGTCTATGTGCTATCAGATACCCGCAATACTCCTTGACGGCACTGTTATCGTGATCTCGCCGCTTATTTCGTTAATGCGCGATCAGGTGGACGCGCTCGTCCAGAACGGCATAAACGCCGCGTGTATCAACAGTATGCAGGACAGCGCAAGCTCTTACGAGGTTTACCGCAGAGCCGCCGCGGGGGAGTACAAGCTACTGTATGTCGCGCCCGAGCGTCTTGAAACGGAGGGCTTTCTGCGGTTGTGCTCGTCGCTTACGATACCGCTCGTAGCCGTCGACGAGGCGCATTGCGTATCGCAGTGGGGACAGGATTTCCGTCCGAGCTATCTTAACATCTCGGGGTTTGTGAAATCGCTGAAAACGCGCCCTATAACCGCCGCGTTCACCGCGACCGCAACCGATATGGTCAAGCGCGATATCGTGGATATTCTTGAGCTTCACGACCCGTTTTCGATAACGACGGGTTTTGACCGTCCCAACCTCTGCTTTGAGGTTCGCAAGCCCGCCGACAAGGATAGCGAGCTGCTGAAAATCCTTAACGGCGGCACTTCCGGGAGTACTATCATATATTGTGCCACGCGGAAAAACGTCGAGACCGTCTGCGCTATGCTGAAAAGGAACGGGTTCAACGCGGGGCAGTATCACGCGGGATTTTCCGCGGAGCAGCGCCGCGCCGCGCAGGACGATTTCCTGTACGACAGGATAGACGTAATGGTCGCGACAAACGCGTTCGGAATGGGTATTGACAAATCCAATGTGTCGCTTGTCGTTCACTACAATATGCCTAAGGATATCGAGAGCTACTATCAGGAGGCGGGCAGAGCGGGGCGCGACGGCGGCGACGCTCGGTGCATACTGCTGTACGGCTACGAGGACGTTGCGCTTGCGGAATTCATGATAAAGAACAGTCCGAGGTCGGACGAGGAGCTTGAAAAGCGCGACAGGATACGTCTGCGCAAAATGCAGGGCTACGTCGGGACAAGCAACTGTCTGCGCGCTTTTATATTACGGTATTTCGGTGAAAAGGCAGAGAACTCGTGCGGCAATTGCAGCAACTGCAACGGCGACTTCGAAACGGTCGACATCACAGTCGACGCACAGAAGATATTGTCCTGCATTTTTCGGCTCAAGCAGCGGGGAAGAGCGGTCGGAAAGGCTCTGATAAGTCAAATTCTCACTGGCAGCCGTGACAAGCGCATAATCGAGGAGGGCTACGACGCTTTGTCCACATATGGTATAATGAACGATGTACCGCGGACTAAAGTTCGTGATATAATAGGCTTTCTCGAGGGCGAGGGCTATTTCGAGGTGTGCGGTGAGTACTCGGTGTGCGTGCTGACCCCGAAAGCGGACGAGTTCATAAAATCGGGGAGAGCGCTCACTATGCGCCTGCCGAAAGAGAACGAGCGCAAGCCGCATTTTCAAAAGGCGGACGGAGAGCATCAAAATCCGGAGCTGTTCGAGGAGCTGCGGGCGCTGAGAAAAAAGCTCGCCACATCGCTGGGGGTGCCGCCGTATGTCGTGTTCTCGGATGCAGTGCTGTGGAATATGTGTGCGCGTCTCCCCAAAACCCACGACGAGCTGCTGGAGATATCGGGCATAGGCACAATGAAAGCCGAGCGGTACGGCAGGAGGTTTCTTTCGGTTATCAATGAGTATGTGGGGAATAAACCGTGACATTGCTGCGGGGTTGTTTTTTTCTGAATGTGAGTTAATTTTGTTTTTCGGTGCTGTTACACAAAAAACAAAATGTAATAAATAGAAATCAATCCAACAGAAAATTATGCCGAGTGCTGCGAAAAATAAAAAAACATAATTACTTCCCTTGATACACGGACAAAACATAAAAAAATCCTCCGATTTGTACAAAACAACGAAAATAAAATTGATCGAAAAAGCTATTGACGGGCACAATAAAATGTGTTACAATTATATACAAGCACTATTTATTGTGCACTATCAAAAAAAGAGGGAAACGGTATCAATGATCAGCATTATA
>ERZ778512.341-NODE-341-length-44357-cov-6.020947_pt1 | contig 44357 bp, 28 predicted proteins | sample MGYA00510346_ERZ778512 | MGnify/ENA primary metagenome ERZ778512 (study PRJEB29527, sample SAMN07138962) | mouse gut metagenome | material: feces | host: mouse | place: China:Nanjing | collected 2016-01-25 ...
GTATGTTGTTACGACATGGGGTCGTAGGTGTCGGGTGACATGGGCGAGGATGATGTCAGGGCATTGATGATGCTGCGCAACAGTGTGGCATAGCCGATGTCGAGACATGCGGTGGCCGAGGGGGATGTGCCGGGGGTGAGAAATCCGCGGGCGTCGATGGGGTGGGGCGACTGGAGGATTTTCTCGATGTCGGAGAGGTGACGGCGCGAGAGCTCGAGGGCCTTGGCCGCACGGCCGGTGCGGACGAGGCTCATGAGATATGGAAACGCTACCCCTGGGTCGGGTCGGCCCAGGTCGGTAAACTCTACAAAAGATTCCTCGACTATATCGACCGTCTCTTGATACATCTTGTTGATATACCACAGTTCGGTGAGAAAACCGAGATCGGGCGAGGCCACAAACTTGTCGCGAAACAGGCCTACAATCAGAGCCGCTATGTCGGGCCGTCCGTTGCTTATGTGCTCTTTGGCCCAGGCCATGACGGTCTCGCGTGTGAATGACGCCTGCTCGGCCACACGGAGTATGTGGGGAGTGGCCCGTGTGAAGTCAATGTTCATGAGCAGGTCGATGGGCAACTGCGACATGGGATAGGCCGCGAGGGTCTGCTCGAGCAGAGCTGCCGCCTCGTCGTTGCGTCCCAGCTCGATGAGGGTTGCCGCATAGGCCGAGGCGTCGGCATCGTTGGCGTCGCGCAGGTCAAGGATGGCTTTGAACACACGGCTCACCTCCTCCTTGGTGTCGCCGCGGCGATACATGGCCCGTCCCTTGAGCCGCATGGCTTCGAGACAGCCGGCGTCGACAGCCAGGGCATATTCGGCCGAGGCCAGGGCGTCGTCATAGTCGCCCGAGGCCAGTTGCACGCCTGCGAGTCTCACCCAGAAGTCGATGGTGAACGGCTCCATCATCGTCAGCTCCTCAAAGAGCCGCTGGGCTGTGGGCAGGTCGCTTATATCCTCGGCGCGGTCGGCATACTCGTAGATGAATGTCGGAGTGTAGGTGCTCTTGGCCTCCACGCGCCGGCGGTTGGTCTCGACCCAGTCGAGCATGCCGTTTTCGGCGCAGAAGTCCACGAGCTGTATCACGTCCTCGTCGCCCAGTTCGGTCGAGGCATCCACCATCTCCTCGAGGCGACGTCGTGTCTCGGGGGTGTCGGTGGCACCTTCGGCCCGCAGGGTGAGGAGACGGTTGAGAAATCCGCCGTTGCTCACGCGGTTGTTGACATCGGCGGCCGCCTCCATCTCGCCAAACGAGGAGTAGAACCACGCGCGGCGTGTGGCCAGGGCTTCGCTTGCGGGATAATGGCGTGCCCCGTAGAGGAGCACCTCCATTTTCACTATGTAATTGTCCATGTCGGACGCGTAGTCAAATATCTCGATGAGATCAGTCTCGTCGAAATATGCTTCGGTGTTGCCGGCTTTGACTATCTCCGACTCAAACTCATTATATAGTCCCTGGCGCGAATCCTCGCCGCCACTTCCGTTTGTGTTATCGTCCATTGTTATTCCGCAGGGTGGAGGGGTTATAGAGGTTTATGAGGTCGTTTTTACTTGTTGATTTTCTCCCAGGAGTCCTTGAGGGCTATGGTGCGGTTGAAGATGAGGCTTCCGGGGGTCGAGTCGGGGTCGAGCGTGAAGTAGCCTATGCGCTGGAACTGCAGGGGCACTCCGGGCTTGGCTATCTCGGCCAGATAGGGCTCTACCTTGATGTTTTCCACGACCTTGAGCGAGTCGGGGTTGAGCATCTCGCGGAAGTCGCGCTCGGTCTCGGCCGCGGGATTCTCGACGCAGAACAGGCGGTCATATATGCGGGCTGTGGCGTTGACAGCCGTGGGAGCCGACACCCAGTGGAGTGTGCCCTTGACCTTGCGCGAGCTGCCGGGAAGGCCGCTGCGAGTGTCGGGGTCGTATGTGCAGTAGATTTCCTCGATGTTGCCTTCGGCATCCTTCTTGACGCCTGTGCATTTCACGATATAAGCTCCCTTGAGGCGCACTTCGCCTTCGGGTGCGAGACGGAAGAATTTCTTGGGAGGATTCTCCATGAAGTCATCGCGCTCGATGTAGAGCTCGCGCGAGAAGGGCATCTGATGAGTGCCGCCATTGGGGTCTTCGGGATTGTTTTCCATCTCCACCATTTCGGTCTGGCCTTCGGGATAGTTGGTGATCACGACCTTGACGGGATTGATGACGGCCATGCCGCGTGTGGCCACTTTGTTGAGGTCGTCGCGCACGGCGTGCTCGAGGAGCGAGATGGAGTTGAGAGCCTCATATTTGGTATAGCCGATGGCGTCGACAAAGTTGCGTATGGAGCGCGGAGTGAAGCCGCGGCGGCGCAGACCCGAGATGGTAGGCATGCGGGGGTCGTCCCATCCGGCCACGAGTCCCTCCTTGACAAGCTGGAGCAGCTTGCGCTTGGACATCACGGTGTAGGTGAGGTTGAGACGGTTAAACTCGATCTGACGCGGGCAGTAGCTCTCGTCGGCCAGCTCCTTGACAAAGTATTCGTAGAGCGGACGGTGGACGGTGAACTCAAGGGTGCATATCGAGTGGGTGACACCCTCGAAATAGTCGCTCTGTCCGTGGGCGAAGTCATACATGGGGTAGACCTTCCAGGTGGTGCCGGTGCGGTGGTGGGGTGTCTTGATGATGCGATACATGATGGGGTCGCGGAAGTGCATGTTGGGGCTGGCCATGTCGATCTTGGCGCGCAGCACTCGCGAGCCTTCCTCAAACTCGCCGGCGTTCATGCGTGTGAACAGGTCGAGATTCTCCTCCACCGAGCGGTTGCGGTAGGGGCTCTCTGTGCCGGGCTGTGTGGGGGTGCCCTTCTGGGCTGCTATATCTTCCGATGACTGGTCATCGACATAGGCTTTGCCCTCCTTGATAAGACGGATGGCAAGGTCGTAGAGTTTTGGGAAATAGTCGGAGGCGTAATACTCGCGGTCGCCCCAGTCAAAACCGAGCCAGTGTATGTCTTCGCGTATGGCATCCACATACTCCACATCCTCTTTTACGGGATTGGTGTCATCAAAACGCAGGTTGCATGTGCCGCCAAACTTTTCGGCGATACCGAAGTCCATGCATATGGCCTTGGCATGGCCTATGTGGAGATAACCGTTGGGTTCCGGCGGGAAACGCGTGTTGAGGCGTCCGCCGTTCTTGCCTGCCTGCAGGTCGTTGTACACTGTTTCCTCTACGAAGTTCATGCCGCGGGCCTCATTTTCGGCCGGGGTTACGGGAGTAGCGTTTGTATCCATATCTTGAAAATATGCGGAATGTGATGCTTAGTTGTTGAAATGCAAATTTACACAGAATTTTTCTAAAAACCGCTCCGGCAGTTTAGAAGATTATCAGCTTTAACACATAGACAATGACAAGGGCATATGAGCCGGCCAGCACGTCGTCCATCATCACGCCCCAGCCGCCGGGACATATCTCTTCGATTTTGCGGCATCCGAGCGGTTTGGTGATGTCGATGAGGCGGAAGAGCCCAAATCCGAGCAGGGCGAATATCCAGGTGTACTCGCCGCACGGAGCTACGAGCAACGGTATCCAGCAGCCTACATACTCGTCGATTACGACAGCTCTGGGGTCGGGACCCCAGTAACGCTCCATGACCGATGATGTCCATGCGCCGACCACTGTGACACTGACTATCAGTGCCAGCGTGACAAGTGTCAGTGCCAGGGGCGAGAGGACAAGATAGAGTGCGTACCATATGGCTAGAGCGACAAATGCCGCATAGGTGCCGGGCGCACCGGGCAACAGGCCTGTGTAGAGGCCGGTGGAGAGGATTTCGTGAAAACGGGGGGCTACCCCAAGTTTTTTGTAATTATTGTCGCTCATGGTGTCATGACTGAAGTTGAGGCGCAAAATTACAAAGATTCTCGCACATTACATGTATTTTAACCCGAAAAAACACCCCTATGTGCATGGCAAGCTGTCATATGTGAGGCGTGACAGGCCGTGTCATCCGATATTTTTCCGAATGGCCTCGACCATTCCGACATGGTTTTTGCAACTGATCACGTATTGCCGTTTGTTTTTCAGTTTTATGTAAAAGCATTGGCTCCGGTCGGCGTAGTAGCCGAAATACTGACCTATGACGATGTCGCTGAAATATCCCCAGTAGCCGAAAAATCCGCCGCTTCCGCAGAGTCTGATACCTGCGGCCGAGGGATAACATGTGTCGACCTCCACGATGTCGGCAAGGGGGAATGTTTTGTCGCCCGAAAGCAGACGATGGATTATGAGTTCACTTGGATTGACACTGACACTTACGGGGCAGTAGTAAAGGCCTGCCGCGACGATGGCTACGGTTAATGCCATTGTCAATAGAGTGGGCTGGTCGATGGAATGTAGGTGGGTGAGGATGCCTGTCAGGAGTGCGGCTGGCACCACTATTGTGATAATGGTGCAGTAGGTGCTGAAGTGTACTTTGCTTTTCATAATGGGATGTCAGTTTATGACGATTTCGTCGGTAAATATCCAGCCTCCCATGTTTTTGTCGGAGTGGGCTTGGATGCGTATGTAGTGCGGAGTGCGAGGGGGGAAGTCGGCATATGACTTGCGGGACGGGCCGCTCCAGGCCACTTCGGCAAGGGCCATGACGCGGGGATAGAGCATGTATTCGTAATGGCTGTCGGTCTCTATGTATTCGGCCCACAGATCGGCCTGCTTTCCAGTTGGCTTCGGGACGCCAGGCTGCAAACTCGGTGAGGGCTTGGGATGGTGTCAGTCGATGGTTACTTCGTCGACAAAGAGGAAGCCCGGGCTGCCCTTGCCGCCATGCCAGTCGGGGATGGATTGTTCGGAGAGGGCTGTCAGGCGTACATAGCGGGCTGTGACGGGTGAGAACGAGTATTTGTGTTCATAAAGGCCGTTGCGGTCGGTCTCTTTCATGGGGGGATAGTTTTCGGAGAATACTTTCCTGAAAGTAGTGCCGTCGTCGGAGACTTGTATGGTCACGCCGCGTGTGTCGAAAATCCAGTCGCCTTTCTCTACGCATGATGTAAAAGCGACGTTGGATATTTCGGTGGGGCGGAGCAGGTCGATTGTCACATCCATGTCGTTGCAGTAGAAGGCTATCCACCGTCCGGTCTTGTAGTTGCCGTTGCCTTTGAGTCCGTCGGTCAGGGTGGTGATGCCGTTGTATTCATATTGCTTGTTGACGGGCTGATTGGCCACTGTCGGTTTGGCCGTGGAGCGGCTGAAAGAGATTTTTTCGGAGAGCATGCGGCTGTTGGCTGTCGGACGTATGGCCATTGCTTTGAGGATGCAGTCGGTGTCAATCGAGAGAATGTTGGCTGCGACGGGTGAGGCCTCCGTTGGGTCGGAGCCGTCGAGAGTGTAGTGTATCGGTGAGCCGTCGATGGTCCGCATGGCCACGTCGACGGTCCCTGACGCACTGTCGGTCGAGAAGTCGGCATCGACGTCAAACACGTGGGTTGCATAGTTGTAGCCCTCGGCGTCATAGGATTTTATCAGTTGAGGCAGACGCGACAGGAAGTCGGCATAGTCCTTGCGGTCGGGTTCGGTCCACTGGATTTCGGCAAGCGCGGCCCAGCGGGGGAGTGCCATGTATTGCAGATGGGAGAACGTCGGGAAATATTCCGACCAGTGGTTGGCCTGGACGCCGAGGATGTGGCTGCGGTTTTCGGGAGCCACGCGGTCGGGCACGGGGTCAAAACTGTAGACACGCTCGATGGGCACGTAGCCGCCTATGGCCAGCGGCTCGTCATCGGTGTCTTTTGTCTGGTAGTAGTCGAAGTAGAGATAGGTGTTGGGGGTCATGATTACGTCGTGGCCCTGAGCAGCGGCTTCGATGCCTCCGCCCACTCCGCGCCATGACATCACGGTGGCGTTGGGCGCGAGACCTCCCTCGAGAATTTCGTCCCAGCCTATGATCTGACGGCCGTGACTGTTGAGAAATTTCTCGGCGTGGTTGATTATGTAGCTCTGGAGATATTCCTCCTTGCTGTGATGCGAGTCGCCCCTGATGCCCAGCTCTCTGATGCGGGCCTGGCATTTGGGACACTCTTCCCATCTGATTTTGGGACATTCGTCGCCTCCGACGTGGATATAGCGCGAGGGGAAGAGGTCTATGACTTCGGAGAGAACATCGTCGATGAATGTGAGAACGCTGTCGTTGCCGGCGCAGAGCACGTCGTCAGAGACGCCCCACATGGTCCACACCTCATAGGGCCCTCCGGTACACCCGAGATGGGGGTAGGCGGCAAGTGCGGCCTGCATGTGACCGGGAAGGTCTATCTCGGGTATGACGGTGATGTATCGGTCGGCGGCATAGTCGACCACTTCCTTGATCTGCTCCTGAGTGTAGAAGCCGCCGTAAGGTGTGCCGTCATATTGGCCTGAATTGCGTCCGATGACAGTCTCCTTGCGTCGGGAGCCTATTTCGGTGAGCAGGGGATATTTTTTAACCTCCATGCGCCATCCCTGGTCGTCGGTAAGATGCCAGTGGAGACGGTTCATGTTGTGGAGTGCCATCATGTCGATGTAGCTTTTGGCCTCGTCGACCGTGAAGAAGTGGCGCGAGATGTCGAAGTGTACGCCGCGATAGTCAAAGCGGGGTGAGTCGTTGATCTCGACGGCGGCCAACACAGGGACACTGCCGGGCACAACAGGCAGGGATTTACGCAGGGTCTGTAGTCCGTAGAATACTCCTGCCTCGCTCGCTCCTGTGATGACGATGCCTTCGGGGGTGACTTTAAGGCTGTAGGCCTCGGGCTTTTCGGCTTCAAGTCCGAGGCGGAGCTGTATGTTGCCGGCTGCTTTGTCGTCCGAGCCTGGTGCTGTGGCATATTTAGAGCCTGTGGCTGTCTTGAGATAGTCGGCAAGATAGCCGGCGTTGCGCCGCATCATTTCATTACCCTCAGGATAGATGATTTTGGTCGAGCTGTCAAGTATAAATTCACCTCCGCCGGGTGTGGCTGTGATTTCCAGGGGGAGCGGGATGATGCGGTAATTGGCGTTGGTAGTCTCTTTGGAGCAGGATGCAAGGATTCCTGCCATAGCCAATAGTGCAGCCAGTCGGGATAGTTTTAGCATGATGAAGATAGCAGAATTATTAGAAATAAGGTCACGTGATGACTGCAGTGGCAAAATGAAGAGATTGATAACGAAAAGTTTTTTGCCATACAGGTCTGGTCAAAGTTAATCAAAACCTTATTATTTTGCAAGAAAAATGGTGAAAACAGCGTGATGAAGGCGTAATTTGGAGTGTTTTTGCACGAAAATGGCGTGTAATAAGAAAATGCATATTTGCATATGACATAAAAAATATCTACCTTTGCACATCCGTTAGCGTGTAGCATCTCATACAGACGGGATGAATGGGGTAAAAATCACCCGCCATCTCAGCCGCCCGATACGGAATGATGGTCCGGTAGCTCAGTTGGATAGAGCATCTGCCTTCTAAGCAGACGGTCATGCGTTCGAGTCGCATCCGGATCACCAAAGGGTCACAAATTCGACATGAGTTTGTGGCCCTTTTTCGTGTCCGCAAGCGATAACTATGGGAGCCGTTAAAAGATACGGGAGGCAGGTACGTGATGTGTACCTGTCTCCCGGTTGTTGATTATTGATTTAGGAGGAAATGGTTATAACTGCCGGCCGGTGGGGCTATTAGTTGTGTCAGAATGGTCTGTCAGCTTTGTCTGACGCGGCTATCAGCTTCTCCGGCAGAGCAATTATGTAGAGTTATCAGTCCTGTCCGGCGAGGCCTTCGGCTATGCCTGCGTAGGCCGGTTTGCGGTTGAGTGCTGCGTTCCATATGCCTGTGGGCTGGTTGGGACGCCATCCGGAGCCTTCGGGGCTGTCGGTCTGACACCATAATGTGATGCCGAATTGCTGCTCGACGGGTATGATCTCGAAGTATTTGCGTATGATCCATTTGTAGTAGTCGGCCATGAGCTTGTGCTGCTCGAGGGTTACTTGAGCGGTGGGGATGTCGTTGCCGTTTTCGTCAACGAGTCCCATGTCGAGCTCGGTGATGCGGACGAGTTTGCCTGAAGCCGCCATGAGACGGAACATTTTTTCGATATGGTCGGCCTTGCTCTGTTGTGTCTGCGGGTTGAGGTAGTAGGAGATGTGCATCTGCGAGCCGATGCCGTCGATGCGTGTCACGCCGTCGCTTTCCCACTGTTCGATCCACGAGATAAGGCTTTTGAGTTTCTGGTTGTCGTCCCAGTCACTCTCGAGGTTGTAGTCGTTGATGAAGAGTTTGAGATCATCGGGGTTGCCTCCGTTTTCCTCAAAGTATTTGCGGGCGTATTTGACGGGCACTCTCACGAAGTCGTCGCCAAGGTAGTCCTGCCAGTAGAATTTCTTGGCGGCGTCGGGGTCGTTGACAGCATGCTGGAGATCATAACGCTGTCCCCGTGGTCCGCCCGAGATGGGTTCGTTGACAACGTCCCAAGCCTTTACGTAGCCCTGGGTGGCGGCCATCATGCCAGACACCCAGCGTTCCATTTCGGCTTCGAGTATTTCGGCTTTCTGCTCGGGGGTGAGCTGGATTACATTGGCAGATTTCTCGTAGTAGATCATCATCGAGGCGATTTCGATTTTGCCATCATAGTTTCCTACGTTGAAGAGTATGCGTTTTGCTCCGTCTCCGTTGACCGTTCCTTTTACGGTGATGTCGTTCCAGTCAGTGTCAATGGCCATGCTTCCGAGAGAGCCGCAGTCGACGTATCCGTCGGGGTTTTGGAATAGGAGGTTAACGGAGCCTTTCTTCGAGCCTCTGACGCGCATGTCGATGAGGTAGGTCTGGTCGACTTCAAGCGGAGTTTCGGTCTCGTAGCAGACTTGTTTTTCCCAGTCTTTTGCTGCGGTCGAGTTGTTTATGACAAAGACTCCGTCGATTACGTCATATGTTATGTCACTGCCCCATCCTCCGAGCTTGTGGTCATCGGAGAAGTCGAATGTCTCGATAGGAACTTTGGTTTTGGCGATGTTGGCTTCGCTGTGAGAGAGTCTGATCCAATCGATTTCGAGAGAGCCGTCATATGTGCCCGGCTGGAATACGGAGAATCCGCCGGCTGTCGTGACGGGTGGCATTTTGATTGACACTTCAGACCATTCGTCGGTAAACGACATTCTTTTTTCCTGGAGGGCTCCCCAGTCGCCGAGCTGTACGTTGAGGTCGCCGGGTTTGCTGCCGCGTATACGGGCTGTGACGGTGTATTCGCGTCCTTCTACAAACTGGAGGCCATCCATTACGAAGAACTGATACCATTCGCCGGGATACTCCTTGACGGTCAGTACTCCGTCGACCATATCGGGCTTATAGCCCATCACGAAATAGGGAAATTCGGTCACGCCGTCATATGTTACAGTCGCGTCTTCGGTCTCGATCATATCACCGGGATCCACTTCGACGTCTTTGTCTTTGATGAGGCTGTTTAGCCACTTGGCGTTCTGCTGTTCATGCCAGCAGAGAGTGTGGCCGTAGACCTGCACTCCGGCCGAGCGGGCGTTTTCCACAAAGGCTGTGACTGTGCTGAAGTTCATGTCGCCTTTGTCGTCTACCACCGATGCATATTTCATGGCGTTTCCGGCCGTGATGATGTCAAAGTTGTGGTTGGTGAGGCGGTATATCACTCCTTTGCTGTTGTAGTCGCTTGCGAGGACACCTGTGCCGAGGAGGAAGCCCGGATGGGCACTCCGGTCGAGATAAGTTTTCAGGTCGGCATAGCTGTCGAGATATTCATAGTCGGTCAGGTCCTGAGGCTTCTCGACGGTGTAGGGTAATATATCGGTGTCGGCGCATGCTGCGAGCAGTCCGGCTCCGAGGGTTATTGCTGTGAATATTCTGTACTTTACCATGGTCATAGATATTATTGAACGGTGTAGCTGAATTCCTCGAATTTATTCTGACGGTCACGCATCACCATCCGTTCGTCGGTAGTCACCTTGTAGGTTGCGTGACGGCCTGTCGACTCGTCACATACATAGTCGATGGTGTAGGTGTAGGATAGTGTGAGGAGGTCGCGGTCCTTGTCACCCCAGGCTTTGGGTTCGCCCTGTCGGGTCCACTGTCCTTGTCCCGAGGCTGTGCATCCGGCCGATTGGGTAGAGACGGTGCATACACCGCGGTCGTCGATGTCGAGCAGGAGTTCACACACGAGAGTCTTTTCCGACTTTTCGCCGGCGGCGTCAATGACGGGGACTGTGTGGGTGAATGTGTAGACTGACTGTGTCAGGCTCTTTGTGACGAGATAGCGCAGCGAGGCTTTTTCCCAGAGGTCGGTGACACGGTTGTCGGTCTTTACTTCACCGTTGTTGTCGATGTTGTCGGTGCCTTTGCTAAGCCAGCATCCGTGATAGGGATTTTTATATTTCACGGCATAGAGCACATAGTCTTTGGGCTGTTTGGCCCAGTCGTCCTTGACGAGACGGCGGGGATTGGCTATGCCGTCCTTTGGTTTGCCCTGAAGTATGGAGTCAGCCGAGGAAGTGAGTACAATAGGGATTACGTAGGTGGTTTCGACCGAAGCGGGGTCCTCGAAATAGGAGTCGCTCAGCTGCACGCGCACACCTCCGAGCACATTGCCGGGCGTGATTACCATCTGGTCGCCCAAGATGGAGTAGTAGGAGGCCGGCATAGGGAGCACGGGACGGCCGTCGGAGAAGTAGAGTCCGTCGCACAGCGAGTTGTCGACGGTGAAGGCGGCCGAATGGGTCTCATTGTTGACATTAACGCCTCCGAGCACTGCCTTGATGTCAAACATGTGGGCGTTGTCGAGGTCGGTGTTGTAGTCTCCGTCGTCGCCCAATGTGATGGTGCGTATCGGTGCCTGTGTGCCGAATGAGATGGTCTGATAATCGAAATTGTCAAACTCTATATCGCTGTTGTGGCATGAGCAGAGGGATACGGTGAGTGAGGATATGATGAAAAGTGATTTTTTCATGAATATAGTATGTATAATGGTATTTATACTTTATAAGAAAGGTGGATTACCATCCGGCGTTTTGTTGCAACGCGTTGAATTTAAGCACTTCGGAGTAGGGTATGGGTCCGTAGTACATATAATCGCGATAGGAGCGGGTCTCCACGTCGATGGGTGTGAAGACGTTGCCGGTGATGTTCATGCCGCGAGCTGTGGCGTTGAGGTCGGATTTCCAGCGGCGGATGTCGAAGAAGCGGAATCCCTCAAAGCAGAGCTCAAGTCGGCGTTCGTTGCGTATGAGCTGTCTCATGAGGTCTTTGTCGGCCTTGACTTCTTCGAGATACGGGTCACCGTTGTCGGCACCGATACCTGCGCGCTGGCGTATGGCCTTGATGATGTCGTATGCCGAATATCCGTTGCTGCCTGTTCCTGTGGGACCCCAGACTTCGTTGGCCGCTTCGGCATAGTTAAGGAAAAACTCGGTGTAACGCATACGTGCCGTGTAGTGGGCTTTGCCGGAAGTAGTGCTGGGGTCGCAGTTGACATCCTGACGCAGATGTTTTTTCAGATAGTAGCCGGTGCGTGTCGATGTGGAAATCTTGCCCAAAGCATCGTTGTCGGAGCCGTCGGCCGCGGTGGTGATGGTGCGGTTGTCGTGTCCGGCAGTGCCACCGTTATACAGGATGTATTGCGCCAGACGGGGGTCTCGGCCGGTGTAGGGATCTGAGTCAGAATATCCGGCGCGGCTGTCGGTGATGGGATAGCCGTTGAGCATGGGGAAGGCATCGACGAGATTCTGCGTGGGATTGATGCGTCCGTTGCCGTAAAGAGTGGGTGGGAAATTTTCTTTCTCGAGGTCGGATGTGCCGTTAGCCTTACCGCTGCGCCATATGATTTCGGCGGGCGACTGATAGTCGGCGAGATTGTCGATGCCCGGGTCGCAATACCAGGTGCCGCCGTTGGGGTCGAGGCTGTCGGGGCCGCCCGAGTAGTTGACAATCGTAGCGTTGAGATTGGCGGCTTCCTCCCAGGTCACGCCCGAAGCCTCATAGGCCGGGCTGGCTGCCATAAGGGCGAGACGGGCGAGATAGGCTTCGATTATCTCGCCGCATATACGGCCGGTGAAACGTGCGCCAAACACTCGTTCGAGCTGTCCGTCGGTGATGCCGGGATAGCGTGAGCGCATGGTCTCGAAGCAGCTTTCGCCATAACGGGTGGGGAGCACTTCAAGTGCGGCTTTTGCGTCGCGCTCGATGGCATCCATGCACTCGGCAAATGTGTTGCGGGGTACGTTGAAGTTGCTCGAGGCGTCCTCGGGCACTTCCACAATGGGCACACCGAGCAGGTTGCCTGCGGCGTCAAAACCTGCATGAGACTGGAGGAGATAATACATGTGGATGGCGCGCAGACCGCGGGCCTCGGCCTCGAAACGTTTGCGGAAGAGCATGTTGACGGTCTCGTCCTTGGCCCAGGTCACGCGGTCGAGGTTGGCAAGGAGCAGGTTGCAATACTGGATGGCCGAACGGCATCCTTCCCATCGGTTGATGGGGTTGTTTTGCGAGGTCCATCGGCCCGAGGCTATGATGCGGTAGCTGTTGTTGGCGTCGTTTGATACAGCGTCGTCGGTAGCCACTTCGTTGAATGATATCGAGCCGTTGTCGGGGATATATATATATGCTATACCGAGCATGTTTTCGGCATATGACGAGTTGGATTCGAGAAAGTCGAGCGGGAGATTGTTCTCGGGCGCGGGCTCGAACACATCGTCACATCCCGTCAAGGCAGCCATGGCTACCAGTGATGTCAGGCACGGAATGATAAACTTTTTCATATGGATGATTGGTTGTAAGCGTTAGAAATTGACTTTGACACCGAGATTGTAGGAACGGTTCTGCGGAGCACCTCCGACTGAAGTCTCGCGATATTTGTGGCGGCTGCAGACTGAGAGGAGGTCGTTGCCGTTGACGTAGATGTCAAGACCTTTGACAAACTTGTCGGTAAACCATCTGGAGGGCAGATTGTAGGTGAGCTGCACCTGGTTGATGTAGAACGCGTCGGTCGAGAATGTCCAGAAGTCGGAAGTCACGAAGTTGAGGTCGCCGCTCTGTGTCGTGAGGCGGGGATAAGTGGCGGTGGCGGCTGTCTCGGGAGTCCAGCGTCCACGCACCATTTCGGAGTATTTGCGGTCGCCGTAGACCCATGCATAGCTGTTGTCCATGACGCCTGTCGCACCGGCGTTGCCCGAACCGGCCACGAAGAGGGTAAATCTCTTGTAGGCGGCGGTGAGGTTGAAACCGAAGCTCCAGGGGGCCGACCAGCGTCCGAGCACCACCTGGTCGCGCGAATCGATGATGCCGTCACCATTCATGTCCTGATACTTGAGGTCGCCGGGCTTGGTGGTGTTGTTGATTACGGCCGAGCCGGCTATCTCTTCCTCGCTCTGGAAGAATCCGAGGCAGCGGTAGCCGCGGAGGGCGTCGACGGGAGCTCCCTCGGTGCGCAGCCAGTCATACTCTACGTTTTCGCTCACGCGGGTATTCTTGGCCGTGGTGTACATCACGTTGGCTCCGAGAGTCAGGTCAACCTGGCCGAAACGGTGCGAGCCGGTGATACCGAGGTCAAATCCGGTGCGACGCTGGTTGTTATAGTTGATCCAGGGTGTGAACGAGCTGTTGGGATAGTAGGTCTTGAAGTAGCTCGGATAGAGATTGGTGGCCTCGATGGGGAGTCCGTCGGTGTTGACGGTGAAGAACTCGGCGTTGAATTTCAGCGCGCTGTTCCACAGAGAGCCTTCGATGCCTACGTTAAACTCTTTGCGCTTGATGAACGTCAGGTCGGGATTGGCTCCCTGGCGTGACACGAATGTCTGTATGCCGGTCTGGGTGTCGTTCCATCCCCACCAGTCGCCGTCGGCGGTAAACTTGTTGTCGTAGAGATAGTAGCCGTTGATGTCGAGGTCCTGGAGTATCATGCCGTAGGTGGCGTTGAGTCTCAATTCGTCGACCACGCTTGAGCCTTTGAGGAAATCTTCCTGACTGATGCGCCATCCAAGGCTGCCGACAGGCGAGAAGCCGTTGCGGTGGCCGGGGGCCAGCTTGGCGGAGTGGTTGAGAGCTCCGTTAAACTCGGCATAGTAGCGGCTGTCATAGTTGTAGGCGGCGCGCATGGCGAGCGAAGCATTGGTGGTGCGGTGATACTCGCCTGTGATGGTGCGCTTGTAGCCGTGGGCTATGAGGTTGGCCTCGATGCCGTGGAGGTCGTTGAAGCGGCGGTTGTAGTCAAACTGTCCGGAGAACATGAGTGTCTGACGCTCGGCCGAGCCGCTGATGTTCTGCACGCCCGAGCTGAGATCGTTGCCAAACTTGGTTATGTCGGCTATAACATCCTTGCCGCCGTAGTTGCTCCATGAGGCCTGATAGGTGGCGTAGGTGTTATTGATAGAGGTCGAGTAGCTGGTGTTGTAGTCGACCGCGCCGCGGGCCACGAAGCGGAGTCCCGGGGTAATCTTGTCGAGGCCGATGCGCACTCCGGCGTCAAACTGCAACTGACGGCTTGTCCACTTGGAGTAGCCGGCGGCATACATTGCGGCGAAGGGGTTGGTCTGATACTGCTGCGTGCCTCCGAGCAGGTATTTTCCGTCGACGAGGAATCGCGAGTTGTTGACGAGCACCCATGAGTTCTCGTCGTCAGGCTCGATGGCTCCTATCGGTATCAGCGGCACCAGCGGTGACGACCCGGGGATGGTGGGACGCATGTTGGCCGACTCTGCCCAGTAGTTGGCCAGGTCTGTGCGGTTGTCATAGAAGGTCGCGCTGGTGTTGACCCATCCTGTCACCCAGTCGTTGAGGCGCAGGTCGATGTTGCCGCGCACGTTGAGACGTGTGGTGCCGTTGTTCTTGCCCTCGCCGAAGTTGAGGATGTCGTCACTGTGATAGAGACCGATGAGGGCGTAGAAGGTGGCATACTTGCCTCCGCCGGTAAACTCTGCCTGACCTTCGTAACGCCATGAGTGGCTGCGCAGATAGTCGTCGGAGAAGAAGTTGATGTCGGGGTAACGCCATGGATTCTTGCCTGAGGCATAGTTATAGATGTCGGTCTCGGTGAAGGCTGCTTCGAGTCCGTCATTGCGTCGGGCCTCGTTGTAGAGGGTCATGTACTCGGCCGCTCCAAGATATTTGGGATAGGCCTTGGGGACAAAGAGTGTAGCGTCGCCTCTTACCGACACCTGGAGTCCGGTGGTGCGGCCGCGTTTGGTGGTGATGAGTATCGCGCCCTTGGAGGCCGCGCTGCCGTAGAGCACCACGGCCTGCGCGCCTTTCAGAAACGAGATGGTCTCGATCTCGGCGGGAATGATGTTGTCGGCGTCACGGGGCACACCGTCGACGAGCACGAGGGCGTCGCCCATATTCCAGAGCTGACCGTTGTAGCCGGCCACGAGGCTCTGCATGTTGGCGAGGCTGTATGTGGTGTAACTTTTCTTCTGAAGGTCCACCATGTTGACCTGCGAGACTCCGCCGAAGATGTCGTCGGGCGATGCTGTGCGGAAGGGGAGCTGCACCTCGTTGCCCAGCGAGTCGAGAGCGGCGGCGTTGTCGTCGGCATCGGCCAGAGCGGCGGCCGGTGTGAGCATGATGGCTGCCGCCAGTGCGGGATATATCAGTTTATGTATTTTTTCCATTGATGTGATTCTTTAGAGTGTTTATGATCACCAGCCTGGGTTCTGGCCAAATTCGACATACATCTTGGAGTCGCTGACCTTGAGGGGCAACCACCAGTGTTTGTCGGTGAAGTTGCGGGTGAGGATTACCTCTTCGTGAAATCCTATAACCTCGTTTTGTGTGGGGTCCTGGATGTTGACGCCCTTGGAGGAGTCTTTCTCCACGCCTGTGAGGTCACCCACACGCTGAAATTCCTGCGAGGTCTTGATGTTGTAGGGATACTTGTCGAGGAGCAGCCAGCGGCGCAGGTCGTTGAAACGGTGAGCCTCAAATGCAAGCTCCACGGCACGCTCGCGGCGCACTTCGCCCATGAATGCTTCGAGCGAGCCTGTAAACTTGGCGTTGACCGGATCGACCCCCGCACGCTCGCGGATGGTGTTGATGGCGTCGAGAGCCGAGAGCGAGCAGTTGGACGAGCGTCCGGCGGGCGCGCCGGTAGCCTCGGCGGCGGCCTCGGCATACATCAGGTAGATGTCGGCCAGGCGCATGTAGGGCACGAGCATATGGTTGTTGGCTCCCCAGTTGCCGGCTCCCTGATTATCCCACTGGTTGAAGTCGTCGCGGATAAACTTGTAGTTGAGATAACCGGTGCGGCTTCCCTTGATGACGTCGCGCATCACGCCGTCGGTGTAGAGCGGAGCGTAGCGTATGGGGTCAGCCGCGGCGTCGCCGCCAAGTTCGAGCTTGCATCCGTCAAAGCGTATGTCGTGATAGAAGCGCGGGTCGCGGTCCTTCCAGGGATGTGACTTGTCAAAGCCCGAGTCGGGGTCGTCGAGTGGCAGACCGTTGGCCATGCCGTAATAGTTGACATAGTTGGCCGTGGGCTGGAAGATGTTACCTCCTTCGGGGTCAAGGAAAGCTGTGCCGTATGAGCGGGTCTGGCCCCAGTTGGAGCGGTTCCATTCAATGACGGGGTTGCGGAATATTGCTTCGGTCGAGCCCGGCATCAGTCCGCCCTTGCCGTGGGTGAGGAAGAGCTCCTTGTAGTTGGCGAAGTCGACGAGCGAATACTGTGTCTGTCCGCTCTCCACGAGCGAGAGCAGCTCGCCGAAGGCTTCGGCGGCGCGGCGGCACATGTCGGTGTTGTAGGTCTGCGAGCCGGTCGACTCCCAGTTCATGAGCGGGCTGCCGGCCCAGAGGAGGTCTTTGCCGAGATAGCCGAGGGCCATGATTTTATTGATGCGCAGCTCGTTGTTGCCGCGTGTGGGTGCGCCTGTCGAGGTGTTGTCCCAGTTGACAGGGAGCAGCGAGGCTGCTTCGCTGAGGTCGGCTGCGGCGAGATTGGCACAGTCGTGGTAGGAGAGACGGGGCAGGGTGAGCTTGCCGCCCGAGAGCACTTCGTTGATGTAGGGGAGACCGCCGAAGTACTGCATGAGCTGGAAGTGGAAAAATCCGCGGAAGAAGAGAAGCTGTCCGCGTATGATGTCTCTCTGCTCCTGAGTGGCCTCGGTGAGACGGTCGAGGTTGGCCAGGCCGAGGTTGGCCTTGCGGATACCGTACCATGCGCCCTGCCAGAGGGTGGGGCGGTCGCCCACCTTAGCGGGATCGGGAGCATAGTCGGTGGAGAAGTTGTTGATGTCCATGAAGCCGCACTGCCAGCCGTCGTGCTCGGCCTGCCAGCCCCAGAAGTCGCCCTGGTCTACCTTGTAGCCCATGAAATAGTCTTTGCCGACATTGATGATTTCGTCCTCGCCCCAGTTGAAGGAGTTGTTCCAGTAGCCGGTGGTGAAGTTGGGCACGCAGAAGTAGAGCTCTTCGACAAATCCCTGGAAGTTGCGGAAATTCTTGAAGGCTTCGTCGGCGGAGATTTCGCTCTCGGGTGCCTTGTCAAGATAGTCGGTACATCCGGTCAGGGCTGACGCTGACATGCCGGCTAATAGAAGATATGCGATATATGACTTGATTTTTTTCATTTTTCGATGGATTAGATGTCAAATCTGAAACCTATGTTGAAACGCTTGACCGTAGGATATGCGCCCTGGCTGGCGTTGCCTGTGCCGGCAAAGTTTGACTCGCGGTCGTCGGGCATCTTTGACCATACCCACAGGTTGTTGCCGTTGAGATAGAGCTTGAGTGACGAGAGGCCCAGATGTTTGATCCAACTGCCCGAGGTCCAGGTGTAGGCTATCTCGACGTTCTTCAGACGCACGTATGAGCCGTCATAGTGGTTGTAGCGGTTGTCCCAGCCGTTGTAGTAGGAGGGGGTGGAGTTCCACACGGGAAGAGGACGGTCGATGTCGTCGCCGTAGGGGGTCCAGAAGTTGACACCGGCAAAGAGTGTGTTGAGCTTGCCGCGGTATGACTCGAAGACCACGGTGCGGTTGACGTTGGTCACGCCGTAAAACTGCATGTAGAGGCTCCAGCCTTTCCAGTCCCAGCCGATGGTGGCGTTGTAGGTGTTCTGCGGTGTGCCGCTGAATCCGTAGGGGGTGCTGTCGGACGAGTCGATGACACCGTCGCCGTTGTAGTCGACCATGATGGGCTGTCCGGGGAGCTTCTGGTTGTTGTTGGAGTTGTGGGGTGTCATGGCGATGACGTCATCCCAGGTGTTGGCATAGCCTGCGTCATAGATGATGTGGTCCTGGCCGATGGTAAAGCCGGCGGTCTTGCGGTAAGACTCGAGCAGTTCGGGGTCGTCATATTCGAGCACCTTGTTTTCGGCGTGTGTCATGCTGAAGTTGCCCCATACGTGCATGCCGTTGCCGAATGTCTTGTTGAGTCGGAGCTCAAGCTCGTAACCCTTGCTTGATACGCGGCCGAGGTTGGCGGTGGGGGCTGTGCCTCCGAAATAGGAGGGGATGGCACGGCTGCTGCCGTTGACCAGGATGTCGTTGCGACGCTCGTTGAAGATTTCGACTGTACCGGCCACGAGTGATTTCATGAAAGAGAAATCTATACCGAAGTTCTGCTTGAGCGACTTCTCCCAGTGGATGTCGGGGTTGCCTATCTGCGACTCCTTATACCATGTGTAGGGCGAAGTCTGGCCGGCTACGGTCGAGAGCACGAGCGGTGCGTGGGTGGCCCACTGTGTGGCGTAGATCCAACGCTGCCAGATGTTGTCATCGCCCACCTGGCCGATAGAGTAGCGTACCTTGAGGTTGTCGAGCCAGCCGCGGCTGAAGTTCATGAATTTTTCCTGACTGATGCGCCAGCCTACGGCTCCCGAGTTGAAGAACTCGAAGCGGTGGCGGCGGTCAAATTTCTCCGAGCCGTTGTAGGCACCGTTGTATTCTACGAAATATTTGTCGGCATAATTATAGGTGGCGCGGAAGGCCCAGTCCTCGCGATAGTTGGGAAACTCGCTGCCGGTGGCACGCTCGTCGCGGTTGAACACGCCCATGGCTGTCACGTCGTGGTTGCCGAACTTGCGGCCCCAGTTGATCTGTGCCTGATAGAAGAGATTGCGCTGTGTGGCCCAGTCGCGTGTGGCACCGGGCTTGATGCTCCATTTCATGTCTTCGGAGAAGTCGAGGCCGTTGGTCTGGGTCTGCTGTTTCCACACAGTCTCGCCTGTCTCGGGGTCAATCCATTTATATTGCGGGCTGTACCAGTTCTCGCATATGCCTCGGTCGGCCTCGACAAACACGTTGTCCCACGACACTGTGGCACTTGCGCGCAGTCCCTGGGTGATGAACGAGAGGTCTTGCTCAAGGGTGAAGTCGGTGTTGATGCGTGTGGTGGTCGTGTATTCCACACCGCCGGTGGCGAGAATCTGCATTGAGTTGGGTGCGCCCTGGCTGTTGGCCGGATAGTAACCCCATGTGCCGTCGGAATATCGCGGTATGAAGGCGTCAGCCGGAGAGCCGTAGGCTGCCTGCCACATCTGTGTGGCACCGAAGGAGTCGTCCGAGACATTGTAGGGCGATTTTTTCTCGCCGTGCGAGCCCGAGATGTTCATCTTGAACACGGTGGAGCGTGTGATGTTGAAGTCGAGGTTGGAGCGCACGTTCACGCGGTTGAAGCCGTAGCCGCCTGTGTAGCCGCGGCCGGTCTCGTATTCGCGGAAGAGGTCACCCTCATGGAGAAAGTCGATGGAGGCGAAATATTTCACGACCTTTGTGCCGCCGCTGATGTTGATGTTAGGATTGTAGGCAAAGGCCTGTTTCTTGAACAGAGCGTCCTGCCAGTCGACGTTGGGATAACGCTCGGCTTCCTCGAGATTGGCCGGATTGCGGTATTTCTCGATGATGCTCATCGGTGTGATGCTGGCCCATGATTCGGGAGTGAGGCCTAGCTCGCGCTCGATGACGCGGTTGCGCATGTATAAGGCTTCGGGTGAACCTTCGGTGCCGGGGAGCTGCGAGGCTACCTTGGCTGTGAGGTTCATGCCCACCGATATCTTGGCGCGTCCTTCATTGCCTCGCTTGGTGGTGATGAGGATTACACCGTTGGCTCCTTTCACACCATATACGGCGGTGGCCGAGGCGTCCTTGAGCACAGATACCGACTGGACCGAGCCGATGTCGACCGACGACATGGGTCGCTCGATGCCGTCTACGAGGATGAGAGGGTCGCTGCTGTTCCATGAGGTCTGGCCGCGGATAACGATTTTGGGGTCCTCGTCGCCGGGCATACCCGATGACTGCATGGTGACAACGCCCGGAAGGTTGCCGGTAAGGGCCGCGCCGATGCTAGACACACCACCGGTCTTGGCGAGAGTCTCGCCCGTGGCCTGGGTGATGGCACCGACGAGCGACACTTTTTTCTGCTGTCCGTAGCCGACCACAACCACTTCGTCGAGCACTTCCGAGTCGCTCTGGAGAGTTACGGTGACGTGGTTGCGCCCGTTGAGAGATACTTCCTGCGACTTCATGCCTACATACGACACGAGCAGGGTGGCTTTTAGCGACTTAACATTAAGAGAAAAGTCTCCGTCAAATCCTGTGGCGACACCGTTGTTGGTGTTGCCTTTCTCCTGGACTGTCACACCGATGAGGGGTTCGCCGGTGTCGTCGACGACCGTGCCGGTCACGATGTCGGCCATAGCGGCCGACGTACCCGTGACTAACATAGCCAGCAACAGGAGAATGTAATGAAGTTTTTCAGTTACATTTTTCATTGCAATAAAGTTATTAAAAATGATATTAGATTGAATCTTTGTTCAATTTCTATTATAGTATGGTAAGGGGAATGGTAAGGAATGACAGGTAAGGCATTTATCATTCAACGTCAGATGCGTAAAGGCCTATGGTGGTGCCGGTGAATCCTCCGGCCTTGGCCGTTGACATGAAGGCGGCGTCGAGATCCGAGGCCAGTGTCTGCCATGAGGAGCCGTTGTCGGTAGAGTAGGCGAAGTCAAGGCTGAGGCCTTTTGACTCCACGCGCAGGTCGACCGACGAGTTATCGGCTTCGAGAGCCTGGAAGGCGAGTTCTTCGGTGCCGGTGTCGGAGATGCGTCGGAGCACTATGTGTTGCGAGCCGTCTCTGAGAGCTTTGCCGAGAAAATATTGGTGGAGTTCGTCCTTGAACAGCAGCATGCCGGCACACTGCCTGTCGTGGGCGGGGACAAATGTGAGCGTGGTTGAGGCTGTGTATTTGTGATGCTGTATGCGGCGGCATACAAAGGGGAGTACAGCCTTGTCGGTAGAGTTGACGTCGCCACATCTGAGGGTGAGATGTCCGGGGTTGGATGTAAGGGAGTAGTATTCGGTGGCCGGGCCGCGCAGGGTATGCCACTCAGGGCCGAGGATGCTGTCGGTGAAGTTTTCTTCCCATGTAAAGTTGCCTGTCATGGATGACGTGTCGCGCACGGTGCCCGGCATGTCAAACTGCATGGCTACTGTTTCGCCCTCGCGTGTGATGTAGGGCCAGCCGTCGTCGGTCCAGCGCACGGGGAGCATGAATGTCTCTCGGCCGAGATTCTCGATGTCGTTCTCGATGGGGCGGCATGCGAGAAATACGCTCCACCATGAGCCGTCAGGGGCTTTGACGAGGTCAGCGTGTCCGGCGCATGTCACGGGATTGCTGCGCGAGCTGTCGAGTGTGCGCTGGGTGAGTATCGGGTTGCCTTCCCAGGGTTCAAATGGCCCCATGGGCGAGTTGCCGCGATATATCACTTCGCTGTGCTGGGTGCTTGTGCCGCCCTCGGCTGTCATCAGGTAGTAGCGGCCGTCTATTTTATAGATGTGCGGACCCTCACACCAGATGGGTTTGTCCTGCGGGCGCACTCCTTTATTGACGATAATCCTGCGTTCGCCGACACAGCGGTCAGTGGCAGTGTCAAACTCCACGATTCTCACTGTGCGGTGGCCGGGATACTCGGGCTCGTTGTCGGGAGCGTCATCGTTGTTGACAATGTAGGCCTTGCCGTCCTCGTCAAAGAAGAAAGCGGGGTCGATGCCCTGCACTTCGGGGAGCATAATGGGGTCGCTCCAACCCTCGGCTGGATTTTGTGTCTTTACAAAGAAGTTGCCTGCTCCGACATTGGTGGTGACCATGTAGTAGGTCTTGTTGGCGGGATTGTAGGCGATGTCGGGCGCAAAGATGCCGCCGCTCACGTGTTGCTTCTCGAGATTTTTAAGTTGCGAGGGGCGGTCGAGCACATAGCCTGTCTGTTTCCAGTTGACGAGGTCGCGGCTGTGAAACAGGGGCACTCCCGGATAGTAGGTAAAGGTGGATGTCACCAGATAGTAGTTGCCCTTGTCATCGGCACATATGGAGGGGTCGGAATACCATCCCGGCAGAATGGGGTTGTAATACGAGCTGTCGCCAGCCGGAGGATTGGCGGCATAGAAGTCATCGTTGCCCATGTAGGAGAAGGAGCTGAAGATGGCGTGAGAGTCCTGAGGCTCTATGCCACCTGTGCCGGTCGCGCAGCCTGTGACAGCCGTCGCCAGCATCAGGACGCCTGCATGTAGATGACAATGCTTGGTTTTCATGATTAATTATGGTTTATCGGTTATGTTTCTTGATATGTCGTAATTGAGCTATGTCGGTTGCCGGGACGGCTGCGTGAAAATGGGTCGAAGGAATCGGGACGGTGTCAGCGTCGCGACCCGATTCCTTGACCGCGGTCCTAAAACAATCTACCTGTACATATTCTCAATGAAGAAGTCATAGTGGAGTCTTTTTGATATGCAGCAAAGTTACATCCATCCCTGTTTAAGCGCGTTAAGTATCGTAACATGTAAAATAAAATATCAGTGTAGCCGTTAATATTTGTAATAATTGTGTTAATAATTGTCTCATTGCCGATGTGTAAAGGTGTGTGGGCATATCGGAAGCCGGGTGTATGAGTGTACTATGACACTCATACACCCGGCTTTTTCACGTAACTTCTCAGTTGAGGCGGCTATGTGTCTGACTCTTTCCGGCCGGCTTCTGAACGCAACTCTCCGCTGAGATATTTGGCTCGATATTCCGACGGAGAGAAGCCTGTGAATTTCTTGAATGCCGTCGAGAAGTAGGTCTGTGAGGTGAAGCCTACGGCATATGCTATCTGTGTCACCTCGACGTCGGGTTTCTGAAGAAGTATACAGGCTTGTTTGAGACGCGTGTTGCGGATGAAGTTGCTCGGGGTCATGCCTATGAGATCCTTGAGCTTGCGGTGGAGGTGTACGCGGCTGATGCCTGCGCTCTGGCCGAGCATCTCGACGTTGAGCCCGGGGTTGTCGATGTTGTCGTTGATGATGCTGATGATGCGTTCCATCAGAGCTTCGTCATAGCCTTTGATTTCAGGCACCGGGGTGGATGATTCGGTGTCCTGTACGCCCGAATATTTGCCTTTGAGACGCAGACGGTTGTCGATGAGGCTGTCGATAAGCGAGTCGAGCTCGTTTATGTTGAACGGTTTGCTCAGATAGCCGTCAGCTCCACGGTCCCATCCTTCGATACGGTCGGCAATGTCGCTCTTGGAGCTGAGTATGATGACGGGTATGTGGTGGAGGTTGATGTTGTTTCTTATGAGCCGCAGGAATGTAAGTCCGTCCATCACCGGCATCTTCACGTCACACACCACCAGGTCAACACTCTCTTCGGTGATAATCTTCATTGCCTGAGAGCCATCGGAGGCGGTGACAGTCCTGTAGCCAAGTTCCTCAAGGTGGTGGTCGATGTATTGGCGCAGCTCGGCGTCGTCATCGACTATGAGTATGCGTTTGGCGTGTGCGATGTTGCGCCGGCGGCTTATGGTGTTGTGATTGTCAGGTGTTGTGAGGTCGTTGCCTACAATGTTGCGGTCGTTGCGAATGCTTGCATAGCCTGTTGTCTCCTCTTCATTGTCATGTTCGCGCTGAAGTTCGGAGGGGGCGTAAGCCGACTCGCTGACGGGTATTGTAACTGTAAATTCGCTGCCTCGGATGCCGTCGGTGCGGTTGCGGCCGCTGATGGTGCCGTGATGGAGCTCGGTGAGGCGTCGGCACAGGTCGAGCCCGATGCCTACTCCGGCGGTGCCGGCTGTGTGATTCTCTCGTCCACGGTAGAAGCGTGTGAATATCTTGTCCAGATTGCGCGGATCGAGTCCTATGCCGGTGTCGGTGACACGTATCACACTACTTACCCCCCCCGATTTCAGTGAGTTAGCTGTAGATAGCGATACTGTTATCTCTCCTCCCGGCTGGGTATATTTAATGGCATTGGATATTATGTTGACCAGGATTTTGTCGAGATTATCGCGGTCAATCCATACTTTTTCGTCCGGTTGTCCTGAGTGGTCAAATGTCAGTGTAATCTTCTTGTCGGCAGCCTGTGGCTTGAACATGTCGACGAGTTCGCCGACAAAGGCTGTGAGGTCAGTCTTACGGCACAATAGGCGCATGCCGCCTTTCTCGATTTTGCGCAGGTCGAGCAGTTGGTTGATGAGCGAGAGTATGCGCTGGCCGTTGCGGTGCATTAAGCGCAGTTTCTCGTTGACAGCCGGGGCGAACGGCTCTCTCAGCAGAGACTCGAGAGGCGTGAGCATTAGTGTTATCGGCGAGCGTATGTCGTGGGAGACGTCCATGAAGAATTTTATCTTGGCGTCATAGATTTTTTCCTCTCTTTTCTTTTTCATCACTATGGCTGAGAGAACTATTACTGACAGGAGTATCATCAGATATATGATCTTGGCCACGCCGCCCATATACCATGGAGTGGTGATGTCGATTGTGATGTGTGATTCGTCGGAGCATACGTTGTTGTCAACGGCTTTGAGAGTAAGTGAGTATGAGCCGGGATCGAGGTGGGGGAGATATATCACGTTTTCACCCGGAGCAGATGTGACCCAGTCGTCGGAATAGCCCGACAGTCTCCACATGTAGCGTACGTTGGCTCCGTCGCGAAAGTCGAGGGTGGATAGACGCAGCGTCAGTGCGTTGTCCTTGTAGGGTAACCTTATGCCGAGCGGGTCGGTGGAGGTTATGACTTTGCGGCCGTTGATTTCGGTCAGATTATTGATGCGCTCGCCGTTGAGCAGCATGGATGTCACTCTTACTTTGGCGTTAAATCCGGTCACGGGGATTGAATCCGGACAGAACATAGTGATGCCGAGGTCGCCGCCCAGCACTATGTCGCTGTCGGCTGTGGACCGTCCGAATGAAAAAGCGTTCTCTTTCAGTCCGTAGCCGCCGTAATAGACTGTGATGTCTTTACCGTCGGCCGACATGTGGTTGAGTCCACGCTTGGTAGCTATCCACCAGCCTCCGTTGCGGTCGGAGATGACGGCCCTGACGTCATTGTCGGTGAGACCGTCGAGGGTGGTGTATTTGCGCAGCAGAAACTTATGTGGATCGTAATGTACCAGTCCGTGGCTTGTCCCGGCCATGACTGAACCGTCGGATTGCGGCTCGAGGGCAAACGTGGCGCCTTTGACAAACGGAGCCTGGTCAAGAGGTGACAGTTCGTCAGCAGCAATGTCGTAATAGGATATGCCTCCGTAGAGACCTATCCATACAGCGGAAGAGTCGGCCGACAGTTCCATGGATGTGAAGTAGGGATTGTTGAGCCTTCCGCCTTCGGGGTCTGACTCATACCACTTGCGAGAGCCTGTCGAGGGGTTGTATCTCATAAGCCCTATGCCGTGAAATCCTGCCATAATGTCACCGTCGGGAAGGACGCAGGTCTTGAGTGACGGATATTTGCCGGGATAGTCGAGGACTTTGCGCAACTCACGTCCGTCGGGGAGCGAGATGCTCCATATGCCGTCGTTGGATACTCCGATGTACAGACGGTCGCCTGATGTTGTCAGTGATGTCACTGCCCCGTGGGATGGAATGTCGACCTGCGATAGCTTGCGGCCGGAGCTGTCAAGCACCGCAACACTGTTGGCAAAACCGACGATTATCTTGTTGCCCCACACGGCAAAACCGCCCAGACCTCCGCAGAAGTCGGGCAGTGAGGATGACAGCGGATGGTATGAGAACGGGATTGCCTCGCGCGGGATGCATGCGAGGCCGCGGTAGTTGCAACCTATCCACAGGTAGCCGTCACTGTCGGCGTGGATGCTTCCGAGCTTGGTGTCCTTGAGGCTTATGGATGGCAGATATACGTCGGGATAGCGAGTGGCTTCACTCGCTCCCGGCTCTATTTTCCATAGACCGTCGGCGGCTGTGGAGTAATATACGCTGCCATCGGGAGACTTGGTGAAATTTTTGATGTATTTACGTCCGTCGTTATCCGAACAGATGGTGCTGACACTGTTGTCATCAGCCGATATCCGGAAAATGTCGTTGACCGAACTCAGTAATATGTCACCGCTGTCTTCAATCACAATGTCGGTGATGTAGGCGTCAGTGACATTGACCTCCGAGACATTGCCGTTGCGGTTAACGATGGCGACTTTGCCGTTGTTGGTGCCTACATACAAGCGTCCGTCATTGGCTGAGGTCAGACAGTTGAAACCGAGCTCGGCTGTCCGGTTGAGCAGGTATCTCACAGCAGTCGGCCGTTCGGCGGTCTCGTCGATAATGTATAGGCCAAGACCTCCGACAATAAAAGTTATGGTGCCGTCGGTCTGTTCGCATATGTCAGCTATATAACCGCTGTAATTGATTGAGGGGAGAGTGATGCGTTGAAAAGAGTCGGACTGTGCGTCATAGAGATTCAGGCCGTTTGACGTGGCGGCCCATACGCGTCCGCGAGAGTCGGCGAAGACATGTATGATGCGGTTGTCGCTGATGGTGCCGGGGTTGTTTTCGTCATGACGGTAGTAAAAGTAGTTGTTTCCGTCAAATTTTATCAGGCCGTTGTCGGTGGCAATCCATAGAAAACCGTCATCATCGCGACAAAAATCCTCATATATGCCGACAGTGAAAGCCGGGTCGGAAAACATGCGCCCTGTGCGGGCCGTTACGGCTACCGCTGTCACACTTGTCAATATCGCATATATACTCAATAACAGTACACATATTCTTTTTGTAATGTTCATGGCAATGATATTTCACAATTCAAAGATATATCTTTTTGGTCACACATTACATATCATATTTCTGAAAAATCCCGGCATGTCCAAAATTTAACGACTATGTTACATTTTTTAACGCAAAAGGGGATGATGTGGTGTCGGATTGGTGTATACGTTGGCAGTGGTAGTGAGAGGGGGGGCGAGATGTCAGGGCGGAAGTTGGGCGGTAAGGTTTTTGTGGATTAATTTTGGCTGTTTTTAACTTGTTTTTTTATAATGTACAAAAAGCAGCTATGGCAACGATTAAAGTAAAGTTTCGCCCGTCGGCGGTCGCAGAGCGCGAGGGTGCAATCTATTATCAGATTATACATGAGAGAAGGGTGAGGCAATTGCTCACGCAATACAGGGTGATGCCTGAGGAGTGGGACGGCTGCCGCATGACGGTGAGGGTGGTTGCTGACAGTGTGCGCCGCAGACATGTGATGGCTGTGCGCGAGATGGTGAGATGTGATATGGAGCGTCTTGTGCGTATAGTACGCCGTCTTGATGACGAGGGTCTGGGATATACGGCCGATAATGTGGTCGAGGAGTTCAGACGATATGGCGAGGAGTATTCGCTGTCGAGCTATATGGAGGATATGATAAGACGGTTGAGGGGCAACGGCAAGATCAGGACGTCGGAGACTTACAGGTCGGCGTTGCTGAGTTTCCGCAAGTTTCTGTGTGAGTCGCAGGTGGACGGATGTATGGACGGAGGCCGGGATATCATGCTTGACAGTCTTAACAAGGAGGTGATGGAGGCTTATGAGGCATGGCACCGCAACCGCGGGGTGATGCCAAATACGATTTCGTTCTATATGCGCATATTGCGTGCGGTGTATAACCGTGCGGTGGAGGCTGAGATTATTGAGAACCGTTATCCGTTCAGGTATGTCTACACGGGCATTGACAGGACTGTGAAGCGGGCGTTGCCGCTGTCGGTCATCAGACGCATCAAGGGGCTTGACCTGTCGGGGATGCCGGGGCTTGATTATGCGCGCGATATGTTTATCATGAGTTTTATACTCCGAGGCATGAGTTTTGTGGATATGGCTTATCTGCGCAAGTGTAATCTTCGCGACGGTTATGTGACTTACCGACGGCGCAAGACGGGACAATTGTTGACTATAAAGTGGACGCGCGAGATGCAGATAATCCTTGACAAGTATAGGGAGAATGCGAGTGATTTTCTGTTGCCTATCATCCGCAGAGGTGATGTGAATGATCGTGTGGCTTACCGTAATGCGGGTTATAGCATCAACAGGAGTCTGAAACGTGTCGGAAGAATGGCCGGGCTGGAGATACCGCTCACACTCTATGTGGCGCGCCACAGTTGGGCGTCGGCCGCCAAGGCCAAGGGGGTGCCTGTCGGGGTAATCAGCGAGGGGATGGGACATGACAATGAGGCAACGACGAGGATATATCTGGCGTCGCTTGACACGTCGGCCGTCGACAGGGCCAATGCTCTGATACTCCGAGGTCTGGTGCAATGAGGAACGCGGGGAGACACATGACGGCTCTGTGCATGTGTCTCCCCGCGGTTGCCCGAGGGTTTTTGAAGATGTCAATATTGTGTTTTACAGTTATAGATTATTTTTTGAGCTCTTCGAGGATGGTGGAGACGAGGAGGTCGTGGTCGCGGAAGTCGGGCCGCGGGGTGACTGTGCCTTTGCGGTCGACGAGGAAGTAGTAGGGGATGCCGTCGATGCCGTATCGGTCGTAGATGGCTCTGGACTGGGCTTCGGTGAGGAGGGGGGAGTTTTTTTGAACTTTTTATGTGATTTTTTTGAACCTGTCGCGAAAATTGAGACATCGCGGTGGTAATTTTGCATCGTAGACAATGAGAATGGCCCGGTGGTGGAATCGGTCAGACACGCTTTATATTAGATGGAAAGTACATTGCAGGTTCGAATCCTGCCCGGGCCGCCAAACTTTTTGTGAGATTGTACAGTTAGCGATACAGTCTATTGACTTTGATAATCTGCTTGTTTGCGGCAGTCGACAGCCCGCGTGGCGGACAGGGGGGAGGATGGGCCCGAGGTCCGCTCGGAGTGGGTTGTCCTAAACGTCATCTTATGAAATCTCTTTTGCCGAGTATGCCTTTTTATGTAACTTTGCAGCAGATAAACACATCAATCATGATTCATAAGATAACGATGAACAACAGTCTGCGCACTGCAGTGGCGATTGTGGCTAACCTGATTATGGCTTATGTGGCTTACAGTGTGTGCCGACTTGCGTTTCTGCTTGAAAACTGGGATCAGTATTCGCTTTCGCTGACATGGCAGTCGGCCGTTAAGATTTTTCGCGGCGGCATATGGTTTGACACATCCGCCATATGTTATACCAATATTCTGTATATCGTGCTTGCGATGCTGCCGTTTTCGGCACCCGGCCGCAACAGGACATACCGTATGGTCACACGGCTTGCTTATTTCATACCCAACACTATAGCTGTGCTGCTCAATCTCGGCGACAGCGTGTATTATCCGTTCGGACATCACCGCATCACGACCCGTACATTCAATGAGTTTGGCAACGAGGACAATATAGGACGCATCTTCGGCATCGAGGTTATCAATCATTGGTATCTTGTGTTGCTGGCCGCTGTCATCATCTGGTGTCTGTGGCGGTTGTATCGTGAGGCATCGCTGTGTTTCAGACCGCAGACATGGAAGAAGTGGGCTGTCAATATCGTAGCGATAGCGGCAGTGACAGTCGTGGCCATATGGGGTATGAGGGGAGCCACGTTCTTCACCTCTACGCGTCCCATCGCCGTGAGCAACGCCCATCAGTTTGCCTCACGTCCGGCTGAGGCAAACGTTGTGCTCAACACACCTTTCTCGCTCATACGCACCATTGGTAAACGTCCGCCTATGGTGCCGACCTATTTCACTACAGGTCCGGAGCTTGACAGCGTGTACACACCTCTGCATCATGCGGATCCCGACTCGGCTATACAGCGGCATAAGAATGTGGTGATACTTATCGTGGAGAGTTTTGCCTCCGAGTTTATAGGCGGTCTCAACAATAACCGCGCGCTTGATGACAGCACTTATCGCGGCTATACGCCCTGGATGGATTCGTTCATACCCAAAACGCTCACTTTCGAGCACACCATCGCCAACACCGGAGTGTCAATCGACGCCATGCCGGCCATACTTTCGTCAATCCCTCGCATGAGCTACGGTTTTTTTCTTTCGCCTTATTCGCTCAATCACATAACCAGTTTTGCCACCGAGCTGAAAAACTGGGGATACCACACGGCGTTTTTCCACGGAGGCACCAATGACTCTATGGGCTTCCAGGCCTTTGCCCGCGGAGCCGGCTTTGAGGAATACTATGGACTGAACGAGTATTGTGAAGACAGCCGTTTCAACGGCAAGGATGATTTTGACGGCACATGGGCCATATGGGACGAGGAGTTCCTGCAATATTACGCGCTGAAAATGTCAGAGATGCCTCAGCCGTTTGTGACCGGAGTGTTCACGGCCTCGTCACATCATCCGTTTGCAATCCCCGAGCGTTACAAGGACCGCTTCAAGGACGAGGGCATACACCAGTTGCACAAGTGCATACGTTATACCGACTATTCGCTCGGATGGTTTTTTGAGACAGCCTCGCAGCAGCCATGGTATGACAACACCATCTTTGTGCTCACGGCCGATCATTCGAGCAGCAAGACCACTCATAACAAATATAAGACCGAGGCCGGACTCAACCATGTGCCTATCGTAATCTTCGACCCTTCGGGCGAGATGCCGCGCGGTGTGCACGAGGGGCTGATGCAGCAGCTTGACATACTCCCCACCATACTCGGATGGCTGGGCTATGACCGCGACTACATAGCGTTTGGCAACGACGCGCTCGCCACACCTGCCGAGGACCGCTGGGCTTTCAACTGGATATTCACTCCGCAGATCTATATGGGCCGCTATTTTCTCCAGACCGATGCCGACTGCAATGTGACCGGCATGTATGACTATATAGACGACATACTCATGACCACCGATGTCAAGGACGCACATCCGGCCGAACGCGATGCCATGCAGCGCAAAATCAAGGGGCTCATGCAGAGCTATCTCGAACGCATGGAGGCCGACAGCGTGAGGGTGCGTCAGTCGGCGGCCGACGGCTTGTGAGGAGCGGCCTTGCTTATGGTCACGAGAAATACTCCCGAGAATATTAGCACCACGGCCACCATCTTGAGCGGGGTGAATGTATCGAGTCCGAGCCATATCCCCACACACGACGCCACGATGGGCTGCACGTAATTATACATGCCCACAAGTGTAGGCCGCAGGCACTTCTGGCCTATCATGATGCAGATATAGGCGATGAATGTGGCAAAAAACACCACATAGCCCACTCCGGCAATCTCTCTGACTGTAAACTCGCTCCACGCCGTTGCGGTCCACTCGCGGGCCGAGAACGGCAATATCACGACTGCCGCAAACGTAAACATCCATTTCATGAGTGTGATGACCGAATATTTCCTTATGAAATTGCGGTAAAACGTGAGATAGAGCGCGTAGCTCACCTGGGCGGTAAGTACAAGCAAGTCGCCCAGCACGGGGTTGTCGCCGCGCACTGCCGAGGCTGACGAGCCAAGCACAAGCATGAGCGCGCCCGAGGCTCCGAGCACGATGCCGCCGACCTTCTTGAGCGTAATGGGTTCGCCGAGTATCAGCGCGGCAAGCAGCATCACCCACAGCGGCATTGTGGTGGTGATAATCGAGGCTTCGCCCGGTGATGTGTAGCCTACGCCAAACACATAGCAACCTTGATTGAAAAGGATGCCGAGCATTGCGGCTCCGGCCAGCAAAAGCAGGTCGCGCGGCGGCACTTTCTGATAGGGAACAAAGAGTGACGCCGTCCAGAAAAGCAGTGCTGCCCCGAGGATGCGGAAGTTGGTCATAAGCAACGGTGACACCAGTCCGGCCGCCATGACCATTTTGGCAATGGGTGCCATCAGGCCCCACATAGTGTTGGCTCCTGCCATAGCCACATGGCCCTTGAGATTAAGAGGGTGTTTCATAATTACATCACGTACTGAGAAAAACGCGGCAAAATTACAAATTATTTACGAAATAAAACCGAATAGAACCGACTCATTTCACATGACTATACTCCCGATACAAAAGCTCCTGCAATCAGGCCGGGCCACGGCCTATTACACCACCCGCGCCACATCCTCGCCCGAGGAGCCTTACAGCGGATTTAATGTGTGTCACTACACGGGCGATGATCCGGCACATGTGGCGCAATGCCGCCGGGCTCTGGCCGCTCACTTTGCCCTTCCGTCCGAGCGCGTCATTATCCCCCGCCAGACCCACTCGTCGGATGTCGCAGTCATTACAGCTCTCCCTGCCGCCCCGTCAGAGCTTGAAGGAGTCGATGCGGTTGTCACCGATATGAGCGACATTATGATAGGCATCAACACGGCTGACTGTGTGCCTGTGGTGCTGATCGACCCGGTGGCCGGCATAAGTGGTGTGGCCCATGCGGGATGGCGCGGAGCTGTAGGCGGAGTGGTCGAGGCGACTGTCGGTGCCATGATGCGGCTCGGAGCACATCCGTCTGACATAAAGGCAGCCATGGGACCGTCGATATGCTGCGACTGCTTTGAAGTAGGTCATGAAGTGGCCGAGCGTTTTGACAGTGATTGCGTCGTGATGCAACCGGGACAAAAGCCTCATGTATCACTTCAGAAATACGTCGCCAAGGTGTTAATCGGCTGCTGGTTGCAGCCGGATAATATCAAGAAGTTTGATGATTCGTTATGTACCAGGTGCCATCCCGATACATTTTGGTCGGCACGTAAGTCGGGCATAAATTCAGGCCGGATATACACGTTTGTGGTCACAAAATAAGAGACTGAGGTCCCGGAAGAAAAATTGTAGTTTTTCTTCCGGGACCTCAGTCTCTTTATATCACATTGTTCAGATCAGAGTGGATGTCACTCTCCTTTCATGTAGTGATGATAGCCGTTGAGTTTTTTCCATGCACCGCGTGTGAAGTCGGGTACTTCGACAGGCGCGCTGCCATTCTCGATTGAGATGCGCGAGAGTTCGCCTATGGCCGACCATTCGGCGGCATCGTAGACATCCTGGTCAAGCGGCAGACCGTTGAGCAGACAGTATACAAGACGATAGTCCATGATATAATCCATGCCGCCGTGTCCACCGACCTTGCGGGCCATATCCTCGGTTTCGGCCTGGATGGGGTGCTTGTATTTCTGCATCAGCGATTTTTTTATGTCATCGGGGACAAACGAGTGGCTGGAAAGGTTTTCATGGTCGGGCATACCTTCAATTTTCTGCACTTCCCTGAATGCGTAACCCTCGAGAGGATACTTGTTGGCAAATCCCTCGGTGCCTGTAAGCTGATACATGCGCGAATAGGGGCGCGGATTCATTACGTCGTGCTGTATGTGCATGGTCTGGCCGTTCTCGGTCTGTATCATGCTCATTGTGTGGTCGGCGTTTTTGAAGTCGGAGCTTTCGCGTCCGAGCTGTTCTTTGACAATCCTCGGGCCGGTGAGAGCCTTTGACTCCATCGACACGATGTAGTTCATCTTGTTGCCGCGGTGTATGTCGAGCAGTTGGCATGCCGGCCCCATGCCGTGGGTGGCATAGACGTCACCTTTGTGTTTCTCGTTGAAGTCGAGACGCCAGTTGCCATCATAGGCTTTCCAGAAATCCTCAAGATTGTGGATGTAGGCACCCTCGACATGAAGGATGTCGCCAAAGAGTCCTTTTTGAGCCATATTGAGGGTGGTCAGCTCGAAGAAATCATATACGCAATTCTCGAGCATCATACAGTGGCGGCGTGTCTTTTCGGCCGTATCCACAAGTTTCCAGCACTCATCCAGGTCCATAGCCGCGGGCACTTCGATGGCTACGTTTTTACCCTGCTGCATGGCATAGACGGCCATGGGCACGTGGTTGGCCCAGTCGGTAGCGATGTAGATGAGGTCGATGTCGGGACGGCGGCAAAGCTCCTTCCATCCGTCGGGACCGGAATATTCGGCAGCAGCGGGGCGTCCGGCGTCTTTAAGATATTTCTGAGGAGTGGCGAGCCGGTCGGCATGCTTGTCGCAGAGAGCCTTGATGCTTGTGCGGTCGATGTTGGCAAATCTGTAGACGGCTCCGGGGCCTCTCATTCCGAGTCCGATGAAGCCTACGCGAACGCTGTCCATGGGAGCGAGACGAAATCCTACAAGGTCGGTCTGTCCCTTGGCTCTCTCGGGAGTTTTGAGACGGATAATCCGGTCGTCTGACGATTTTTGGCCGGCGGCAGATGCTATGGAAGGAAATGCCGTCACAATAGCCAATGCAAGAGAAAATAATGTGATAAAGCGGTTCATGGTTATGATTAAGTGAGTTTATTTTGAGCGATACAATGTGTCGATAAATGCTTTCATCTCCTCCATATGCGAGTCGATGGAGGAGAGGAGTGTCATCTGGTTGCGTGTCCTGACGAGGTTGTGGTCGGGGTAGGCTGTCTTGTAATAGGTATCGCCGTTCAGATAGTCGGCAAAAAATCTTATGGCCTGCATATAGGTCATTCTGAGGGCTCCGTGGACAAGAGTCATTTTTTCTTCGGGCGTTAGAAATGACGCCGATTCGGCATAGCCGCGTGCAAATGGCCTGAAAACATCCATGTCAAATCTGATTTTTGACGTGTCAGGCTCATCTTCGGCCGCGGTATTGCCTGCAGTGCGTAGAAAATCACCGAAGTCGTCCATTACAAATCCGGGCATGGTAGTGTCGAGGTCAATCACGCAAAGGATTTCGCCATTTTCGTCAAATAGGATGTTGTCGGCTTTTGTGTCGCAATGTATGATTCTTTTTGGCAGACGTCCGTCGGAATGCATGTTCTCGGCGAGCATCATCTCAGCAGCACGAGCAAGGAGCCCGTCGGCCATCTCTCTTACATCGGCGAGTCGGCCGACTCTATCGGCTTTCATAGCCTCCTCAAGCTGCGACAGCCGCAACGGCATATTATGGAAATCGGGAATAGTCTCCCTAAGCTCCGGAGCATCAGGGTGGGCAAGAGTGCAATGAAACTTTCCAAACGCGAGCCCACGTTACGGGCCATCTTCTCCGACATGCCCGCTATGCTGACCGAGCCTTCGATGAAGCGGGTCATGCGCCAGCATTCTCCGTCGGATATGACGTAGCTCTTGCCGTCGTGGGTCAGCACACATTCAAGGGCCCTGCGGTCAGAGTCGGCGATGCCCTCCTCTATAAGACATTTGCGCAGATGGGCCGAGATAGCCAGTATATTGTTCTGGAGCGTGTCAGGGTCGCGGAATATGTCGGTGTTGATGCGCTGGAGCACATAGCGTGGGCCGCCCGGCTGACAGGCGACGATGAAAGTGTCGTTGATAAGTCCGTTGCCGAGACGTCGGGCACTGCACGGCCGGCCGGAAGTCATGAAAAGGGATGCTATACCCGTCAGCTTGTTTTCGTCCATACTTTAATAACGATGGTTTATGGCGTAAAAGTACGAAAAAAACAATTAAGAATCAAGAGCGGTCAAGACTTGTGTGCAGGTTGTGTTTATGACAATAAGTATAGTCACGGATTAGTGAAAACCGAGATGGCGGCGAGGTGGCAATATCGGTGTCGGAAGAGGTGTGACTGCGTATACGCTATTTAGATTTAGTCTAAATAATATTTTTTAACATCCGATTGTCGGCTAAATTGCAGAACAACCCTAACATCAGGCAATTGTGTGATTTTAATATTTTTCGGCCGGTTCAACCATTAGATTAAATCATATGTGTTAATATGTTGATATTTAAAAGTCTGCAATTTTGCAATAGTTGCGTATAAATTAATTTTTAAACAAATCCTTTAATATGCTGAAATTCAAAGCAGTGCGATATGATTTAAAAAAGCAAGCGAAAAGCGATTTGATTATGTGATTTTTTTTTTGGAAATTTGCAGAAGAATATGCGGGTCTACCAATACCGCAGACAACACTATTTGCCTCTCTTCTCTAACAGTCTTTAACCCCATGCAATACCAAAACTCGCCGCAATGGGAAAAGTGTCTCAATATAATCCGTGACACGATTCCCGCAGAACAATTCCGCTACTGGTTCAGCCCGTTGTCGTTCATCAGCATGAATGATAACGTGCTCACTATCGCCTGTCCGTCGGAATTTTTTGCCGAGCAGCTTGACGAGCGTTATATAGGCGTGCTCAAATTCGCGCTTGAGCGAGTTTTTGGCAAAGGCATACGCCTCACCTACGAATTTCCCATCGTGGCCGACGACCCCACCTCCAAAGTAAGCATGGAGAGTGCTCATCCAAGCCACGGAGTGAAACCCGCTCCCGGAGCTTCGGCCAATCCCTTTCAGGATAAATATGTAGAGGAGATCAACTCGCAGCTCAATCCCGCCTATACATTTGAGAACTATTGTATAAGCGAGAGTAATAAGGTGGCCCAGTCGATCGGTGAGGCCATAGCCAATGACCCCAAGCTCAAGACGTTCAACCCTCTGTTTATCTTCGGCCCTTGTGGTGTGGGCAAGACTCACCTCATACAAGCGATAGGCATACGTATCAAGGAACGCGATTCACGCACGCGCGTACTATATATTACAGCTCGTCTGTTTCAGGACCAGTTCTCGTCGGCCACTCTGCGCGGCAAGATCAACGAGTTTATCAAGTTTTACCAGAGCATCGACACGCTTATCATCGACGATATCCAGGAGCTGATAGGCAAAGAAAAGACACAGCGCACATTCTTCCACATATTCAACCACCTCAAGCAGAACAACAAGCAGCTCATCATGTCGAGTGACTGCGCTCCTGCCGAGATGGAAGGCATGGAGGAACGTCTGCTCTCTCGATTCAAGAGCGGCATGACCGCCCGTCTTGACAAGCCCGATTATGCCCTGCGCCGCGAAGTGCTGCTTCAGAAAGCCCGCCGCGACGGAGTGAAACTCCCCGAGGATGTGGTAGAGTTTATCGTGACCAATGTCACCCAGAGCATCCGAGAGATCGAGGGTGTGATGGTATCGCTGCTTGCCTATGCCACCGGCCTCAACTGTGAGATAGACATCAATCTCGCTCGTCGTGTGCTCGCCAACTCAGTCAAACTCAACCAGCGCAAGACCAATTTTGAGTCAATCGCGCGCATAGTGAGTGACTTTTACAACATCGAGCCCTCGCAGATATTTGACACCTCGCGTAAACGCGAGGTGTCGGATGCCCGTCAGATGGTGATGTATCTCGCCAAGAAACATACAAAGATGCCGTTCAAGGCTATCGGAGCGCGTCTGCAACGCTCTCATGCCACAGTGCTTTATGCGTGCAAGCTAATCGACGAGCGTCTCCCCCTTGAAAAGAAACTCCAGGAAGACCTTTCGCAGATAGAGCGTGAGCTCATGGCCGCACAATAGCCGGCTTATCGTGGCTCATACACGACTCAAAACTCATAGACCAATCCCCTGCCGTTCTATAAATCGGAATAGCAGGGGATTTGTGCAAGCATCTCACACTTGCGCGTGGCGACATCGACACGGATACAGTAGTGGTTCATCCCGTTGCTTACCACAAGGTAGGGCACGCGCAACACTATGTTGTAGCGCACTATCTGTTCAAACACATGCCTGTCAATCCTGACCGACGGAGCCTTGTATTCGATAATCATCAGCGGCTCGAGCGCGGTAGTGTAGACCACCGTGTCACATCGGCGGGATGTCGAATTGAGCGTTATGCCCACTTCATTGGCCATCAAAGAGGACGGAAAACCGAGATGGCGCGTGAGATAGTGCACGAAATGCTGTCTCACCCACTCTTCGGGAGTCAGGACTATCCACTTGTTTCGTAGTATGTCGCGCACTTCCACGCCCTTGCGTCCGGGACGCAACGACAGATCGGCCGGCGGGAGATTGAGCGGAGGTGGAGGTGTAGTGAGTGATACTGGCATGGTGATAGCGATTGTTTTGTGTGGCAAATTTAAGCAAACAATTCCGACCGGGCAAATTTCAACCGCCGACAAAGCCCGGCCAAATTCTTGTCAATGCGGGGAAATATTGCTAATTTTACACTCGCAAGTAACCTTCAACTATCCCGCCCATGGCCGCCACAAAGACCGACTCCGCATCAGGCATCACTTATCCGCAACTGTGCCAAGCCATTGCTGCCCGACGGCTTATGCCGATATATCTTCTTCACGGCGAGGAAGGCTATTATATCGACGAGCTTGTCAAGATGTTTGAGGCACTTCTCCCCGAGGAGGAGCGCGATTTTAACCTCTATACGCTCTATGGTCCGGAGACCGGAGTCGACACTATCATGGATGTGTGTCAGCGGCTCCCGATGATGGCTGAGCGTCAGGTGGTAATCGTCAAGGAAGCCCAGGCCATACGCTCCGACTCGCTCAATAAGCTCCATCATTATGCCCTGCGTCCCAATCAGTCGACCGTACTCGTAATCGCATGTCGCGGAGACAAGGCAAAAGGCAAGGAACTGTTGGCCGCCATAAAGCAAAACGGGGTAATATTCGAGTCAAAAAAGGTGAGCGAGCGCAATATCCTACCCGTAATCTCTGATCTCATCAAGGAGAAGCACATGACTGTCGACCCCAAATCGCTCTCCATGCTCCGCGACTACATCGGCACAGACCTGGCGCGTCTATATAATGAAATAGACAAGCTCTCGTTTATACTCGGTCCGGGAGCCATGATTACACCCGAGGCCATAGAACGCAACATTGGCATCTCAAAGGATTACAACAACTTTGAGTTTCTCGACGCCATCATCAACCGCAACGCCGCCAAGTCGATGGCCATCGTGCAATACTTCACCGCCAATCCCAAAAACAATCCTGTCATACTGACGGTGACCATGCTCTTCAACTTCTTTGCCAATCTGCTCATCTATCACTATACACGCGACAAGTCGACTGCCGGATATATGGACGCGCTCGGATTTAAAAATCAGTGGCAACTGCGCAACTATGAGACTGCCTCGCGCAACTACAGTGTGCGCCAGACTATCGAAATCATCTCGGCTCTGCGCGAATGTGACTGTCGCGGCAAGGGCATCGGTTCGCGCCAGAATCCCTACGACCTGCTCAAAGACCTCACATTCCGCATACTCACATCATCAGGTATAATCCGCATGTAAAACAATCCCGGAAGGAGCAAAAACACCACTGTTTTTTTGGAAAATTCGCCCCTTGGTTGTAATTTTGCGAGTGATGAATGAGGACAAGCGCAAGAGCCTCGCACGCGAGACTCTGAGCCGTTACATAGCCGACCGGCACATGCGTTGCACCCCCGAGCGTCAGGCTGTGCTCGACAGGATTATGGAGATGCCCGCACGCTTCACAGTCGACGAGTTGTGCGCAGCCGTCGGAAGTGGAGGTTTTCGTGTGAGCCGGGCAACGGTCTATAACTCCGTAAGCCTCTTTAGCCGCGCCGGTCTGCTCCGCCGCCTGCACCTGCAGCCCGACACCTGGGAGACGACCATCGAGCCGTCGCAGAGTGTCAGACTCATATGCCGCAAATGCGGAAAGGTGCGCGATGTCTCCGACCGTCAGCTTGCCCGCACGCTCGCCCTCAAACGTTACCAGTCCTTCCTGCCCGACAGCTTTGAAGTGTGCATGACAGGCTATTGCACCGGATGTCGGCCGAAGGACAAAAACAGGAAGAAATAAAAAATATACACACATAAAATATATAGTAACTCATACACTATGAAAGTAGACGTGCTACTCGGGCTCCAATGGGGCGATGAAGGTAAAGGCAAAGTCGTGGACGTGCTCACTCCGCGCTACGATGCCGTGGCAAGATTCCAGGGAGGCCCCAATGCCGGCCACACACTCGAATTTGAAGGCAAGAAATATGTGCTCCGCTCCATCCCCTCAGGCATATTCCAGCATGGACAGATCAATATCATAGGCAACGGTGTCGTTCTCGACCCCGTGCTCTTCCGTCAGGAAGCCGAGGAGCTCGAAAAGAGCGGCATCGACCTCCGCTCGATACTGCGCATATCCAAGAAAGTACATCTCATCACTCCGACCCACCGTCTGCTCGACGCCGCCAACGAAAAGGCCAAGGGCGGTAAGAAAATCGGCACCACAGGCAAAGGCATAGGCCCCACCTACACCGACAAGATTTCACGTAACGGCATACGTCTGGGTGACGCTTTCCATAATTTTGATGAAAAATACGGCGCGCTCCGCCAGATGCACCTCGCACGTCTCGAATCGCTTGGCGCGATCCCCGAGGCCGAGCAGCTCGCCTCTCTCGAGGCCACATGGATGGATGCTATCGAATATCTCAAAGGCTTCGACATCGTTGACTCAGAATTTCTCATCAACGGCCTCCTCGCCCAAGGCAAGAGCATTCTCTGCGAGGGTGCGCAAGGCACACTCCTCGACATCGACTTCGGCTCATATCCTTTCGTTACATCATCCAACACCATTAGTTCGGGTGCATGTTCGGGCCTCGGCGTGGCTCCCAACAAGATAGGCGAAGTGTTCGGTATATTCAAGGCTTACTGCACACGCGTGGGCAGCGGACCGTTCCCCACCGAGCTCTTTGACGCCACCGGCAAACGCATACGCGACCTCGGTCACGAATATGGAGCCGTAACCGGACGTGAACGCCGCTGCGGATGGATTGACCTCGTGGCTCTCCGCTACTCAATCATGCTCAACGGTGTCACTCAGCTCATCATGATGAAGAGCGACGTCCTTGACGGATTTGACGAAATCAAAGCCTGCACAGCTTACCGCATAAACGGCGAGGAGACCACACAATTCCCTTACTCCATCGAAGAGGATATCGAACCTGTCTACACCACACTCCCCGGATGGAAGACCGACATGACCGGCATGCAGAGCGAGGACGAGTTCCCTAAAGAATTCAGCGACTATATCTCATTCCTTGAGAAAGAGCTCGCAACTCCCATCACTATCGTCTCGATCGGTCCCGACCGCAAGCAGACAATCGAACGCAAACGCTGAAAACGCATCAGACAGTTCACATAATTTTTCACCTTGCAGGGACCGGCACCCCTGCCACCTATCTCCCTGCAAGGTGAATTTATATTACCCGACATCTCTCCATTGCTACCTCTCTCCGGGTCAAAACATCTCTCATAAATATACTTTTCTCCCCTCCTGTACAATCGACCCCAATCATAATCCAATCACAATACCATGGCTAAAGTAAAACCTTTTCGCGGCGTTCGTCCGCCCCGTGATCTCGTCACCGAAGTAGCTTCACGCCCCTACGACGTGCTCAACTCCGAAGAAGCCCGTCAGGAAGCTCAGGGCAACCCCCGTTCGCTCTATCACATCATCAAACCCGAAATAGACTTTGAACCGGGCACCGACGAACACGATCCCAAAGTCTACGGTAAGGCCGTCGAAAACTTCAATGCCTTCCAGCAGAACGGATGGCTCCTCCAGGACGACGCCGAACATTACTACATATATGCCCAGACCATGGACGGCCGCACACAGTATGGCATCGTAATCGCTGCCAACGTAGCCGACTACATGGAGGGACGTATCAAAAAACACGAACTCACCCGACGCGACAAAGAGGAAGACCGCATGAAGCACGTGCGCGTCAACAATGCCAATATCGAGCCGGTGTTCTTCGCTTTTCCTGACAATGAGGTGTTGCAGGATATCATCGACCGTGTCACCAAGGGAGAAGCTGAATATGACTTCACCGCGCCCGACGGCTTCGGCCATCATTTCTGGGTAATCGACGATCCTGAAATGATCGAGACCGTAACCCGTGAGTTTGACCGCATACCCTATCTCTATATCGCCGACGGCCACCATCGCTCGGCTGCCGCCGCACTCGTAGGCCATGAGAAAGCACAGGCCAATCCCGACCACCGTGGTGACGAGGAATACAACTACTTCCTCGCCGTAGCTTTCCCGGCCTCGCACCTCAACATCATCGACTACAATCGTGTGGTGCGTGACCTCAACGGCCTCTCGCCCGAGCAACTGCTCACACGCCTCGCTGAAAACTTCACAGTCGAGGATAAAGGCACCGATGAATACCGTCCGCAGACTCTTCACAACTTCTCGCTCTATCTTGGCGGTCGCTGGTATTCACTCACAGCTCGCCCCGGCACCTACGATGACAGCGACCCGATAGGCATCCTCGATGTAACCATCTCGAGCGATCTCATACTCCGCGATATTCTCGGCATTACCGATCTCCGTTCCGACAAGCGCATCGACTTCGTCGGAGGTATACGCGGTCTTGGCGAACTCAAGCGTCGTGTCGACTCAGGCGAAATGGCCATGGCTCTCGCTCTCTATCCCGTATCCATGAAACAGCTTATGGACATAGCTGACACGGGTAATATCATGCCGCCCAAGACCACATGGTTCGAGCCCAAGCTCCGCTCGGGACTCATTATCCATAAACTCGACTGATACACACATCCGCCACATGCTCCGCGAACAGTTTTCGGAGGTGTGAAAAAAGATGCCAATAAATGATTATCCAAGAGATGACGTGCAAAAAAATGCCGTTTATCTCTTGGATAATTCATCAAAACTCCGTAACTTTGCACCACTTTAGGCTAAGACGCCTCATCCGTCATGGGTAAAGCGTCATTATTAATGGCTTGAGTGAAAGGATTGTCTTATGGTGTAATGGTAGCACTGCAGTTTTTGGTTCTGCCTGTCTTGGTTCGAATCCAGGTAAGACAACATAAATCAATGAGTTAAGCATCAAATGCTTAACTCATTGATTCTTTTATCTCCCTGATACCGAATAGTTGAAGATAACGTTGCATAGTTTATGCGGACTATATTCATGGATAAACAAAACGAGAGTGCCACAAATGTTTGAGGCACTCTCGTTTTGTTCAGGAGTATGTGGCATTTTGCCACATACGATTTATAAGTAGGGTGGAGGTTATTTTACTTCCTTGCCGTTGAGGAGGAGATTGGTGAAGGTGACGTTGTCGTAGAGGCCGGTGAGGGAGTTGGTGCCGGAGGTCACGCCGTCGAAGGTGGAGTTTTTGACCTGAATGTTGTGGATGTTGCAGAGGTCCTCAAAGCCTTCAATCTTGACGCCAAATTTGCTTTTCTTGCAGGTCACGTTGTCGAGATAGACGTTCTGAACTGTCGGGGGGAAGCTGCGGTCGCAGATTTCGCGCTGCTCGTATACGAGATTGATTTTGAGAACGGCTTCCTTGCACTGGCCTACCTCTACGTTGCGTACGAAGATGTCTTCAATCACACCGCCGCGGCAGGAGTTGGTCTTGATACGTATGACACGGTCGAGAAGGGGCGAGTCCATGATGCAGTTTTCTACGAAGAGGTTTTTGAATCCGCCGGAGATTTCACTGCCCACGACTACACCACCGTGGCCGTTCTGCATGCGGCAGTTGCGTACGATGACGTTTTGGGTGGGTATGCCCCATGTGCGTCCGTCGCGGTTGCGTCCGCTCTTGATGGCAATGCAGTCGTCGCCTGTGTCGAAGAAGCAGTCTTCGATGAGTACGTTTTTACATGACTCAGGGTCGCATCCGTCACCGTTGGGGCCGTCGTTCTGTATGTGGACGCCGCGTACTGTGAGGTTTTCGCAGAGGAGAGGATGGATTACCCAGAAAGGTGAGCGGAGGAGAGTAACGCCTTCGATGAGTACGTTGGTGCATTTTACGGGGTTGACAAGCTGTACGCGCATGCCGTAGCCGTCACCCATTACACGCTGCTCGACGGGAGTGCCGTTTTCGTTCCATTCCATGAGCTGCGGGCGGCCTATGCGCTGTGAAATGATGCCTTTGTCAAACTCGAAGCCATATTTTACGGCTCCGCACATGCGCCACCAGTTGGAGTTTTCGGCTCCGCCGTCAATGGTGCCTTTGCCTGTGATGGCTATGTTGGTCTGGTCGTAGGCATAGATCATGGGCTGGTAGTTGTAACAGTCCATGCCTTCCCAGCGGGTGAGTACGATGGGATATTCCTTGAGGTCGGGGGTGAAGAGGAGTGTGGCTCCTTCCTCGAGGTGGAGATTGACGTTGCTTTTGAGAGTGATGGGGCCTGTGAACCATGTTCCGGCGGGGATGATGACGCGTCCGCCACCTTGTGAAGAGCATCGGTCTATGAGATTGTTGATCATCTCGGTGTAGAGAAATCCGGGGGTGTCGGATTTTTTGCCATAGTCAAGCAGACGGTAATCTTTGTCGGGGAAGACGGGTGCTTTGATTTGTGCTTCGACTGCGGGATAGATGCTGTCCCATGCCACAGCCGGGGTGACGGGAGCTGAGGGAGCCGCGAGAGCTGTGAGCGACAGTCCGAGGGAGAGGAGTGCTAAACAGTGTTTTTTCATGAAATGATATTAATAGATTTAGAGGGATTAGAGG